>Ga0247842_10002072_pt1 | contig 30896 bp, 28 predicted proteins | sample LaCruzMarch2015__3_FD_192411 | JGI IMG/M metagenome (GOLD analysis project Ga0247842, IMG submission 192411) | Freshwater microbial communities from meromictic Lake La Cruz, Castile-La Mancha, Spain - LaCruzMarch2015_19m | ecosystem: Environmental > Aquatic > Freshwater > Lake | place: Spain...
ACCAATATTTTTCAGAACAGTAGATTTTGTGAATGGAGTTAGGTCTTTGTAGTCTTGGCCTGTGCCTAGGAAGTAAATTGGTTTGCCTGTGACATAGGAAACGGATAGGATTGTGCCTGCTTTTTCATCGATGTCTGCTTTGCTAAGGATAATTCCATCTATGCCTGCAGATTCATTGAATGTTTTTGCTTGTTCGGTTGCATCATTGCCAGTGATGGATTCTCCGACGAAGATTTTTAGATTTGGTTTTGAAATTCTGATTATTTTTTCCATTTCTCTTAGTAAATTGGCTTTGGTGTACATTCTTCCTGCTGTGTCTATGAGGACTGCTTTAATTTTGTTCTTTTCTGCATATTTTATTGCATCAAATGCAACCGATGCAGGGTCTGAGCCGTATTGTGCCGCTACAACCGGTATTTTTAATTTATTTCCGTGTGTTTGAAGTTGTTCAATGGAGGCTGCTCTGAATGTGTCTCCTGCTGCTAGGACTGTTGAGATGCCTTGTTTTTGAAGAATGCTTGCTAATTTTGCTATGGAGGTGGTTTTTCCTGAGCCATTTATTCCAAAGAAGAGGATTACATATGGAGTCAGGGATTTTTTTATTTCTTCGACGAGATTTGGAGGTTCGATGAGGACTTCCAAGATTGAATTCTTTAGACTTGTTAGGATGGTGGATTCTATTTTGTCTTTTTTTACTTCTATTCCTACTAAATCTTTGCTTAGATTTCCACGGATTTTGTCTACAACTTCTAGAGCAACGTTATTTTCAAGAAGAGTGATTTCTATTTCTTCAAATAATTCATCAACATGTTTTTGTTCTAGAGTTATTGTTCCAGAGGGAGCTATTTTCTTGAATAATTTGGAGAAAAAGCCTTGTTTTTCTTCTTGGACTTCTTCTATTGATTCTTTAGGATACTCTGAGAGCTCTATTTTTAGTTTTTCAGAATTAATTTCTTCTATTTTTTCAGTTTTTATTTCTTCAGCTACTTTTTCTATTTCTTCTTCCAGATCTTTTCTTAGTTTTCCAGTTTTTTTCTTTTCTGGCTTTTTTTCTTCGAATTTCTTCGGTTTTTGCTTTGATTCTTTCTTCTTATTTGTTTTTTCTGCTTTTTTCTCTTCTTTTGGTTTTCCGAAGAAAGATGAAAGCTTTTTCTTTAGTGATTCGAACATATTTATTGAATATGAAAGGAGTTTATAAATTTAGTCAGATTAGGCTTCTATAGTATATTCGAAGACTTTATCATAGGGGATAAACCAGGAAACTGTTTGTTTAATGGAGGCTTTTTCGAAGATTTTTCTGAATAGACGGATGGAGTTTCCATGAGCTGAGATGGCTACGTTGCACTTTTGTTTTTTCATTAGCTTTGTTAGGTCTTTAATGAAGGCATTGACACGTTTCTCCACCATTGCAAATGATTCTCCTTTTGGAGGAGGTGTGTTGTATCCGCGATGGATTAGTTTGTATTCTTCTTCGCCTAGAAAGAGCTCTAGTTTTTCTCTATCTTTAATGGACAGGTCTCCTAGTGCGTCACCTTCAACTTCTAATTTGAGAAGTCTTTGACCTATGTTGTGAATGAATGCTTCGTGGGAGGAGCCGTTTAATTGTCCATAGTTTCTTTCAATCATTCTATTATCTGTTTTGATTATTTTACATTCGGGATGGAATTTGAGGACTTCATTGAGGGTTTGTTTAGATCTAATTAGCTTGGTGTGGAAGGCGATTTGGAATTTTTTGTTTTTTAGTTTGTTTGCAACGGTTTTTGCTTGTTTTATTCCTAATTTTGTTAGTTTGGGGTTGAGCCAGCCGGTGAACCTTCCGTCTCTATTGAATGAGGTTTGTCCATGACGGAAGAGATAAATATGCAGTTTTGTCATCTTTTTTATTGCTAAATGGAGTATAAGCATTTTTATAAATCTTGATAAAATAGTCTTTTAATGATAAGCTACAATGATTTGTATGAAATACTAAGAAAAGAGAAATATGCGGAGGCAATGCAGCTTCTTCCTAAGGGTTTTGTAGAGGATGTTTCGATATTTTTAGGCGAAATGAGAGTTGAAAATAAGGAAGAGGATTTGTTTCAGGATAATGTTTTGAAGTCTAAAAAACAACTTGAGAATTCTATTGGTATATTTAAGGAGTTAATGAGGATACGAAAGAAGAAATTGCTTAGTTTGGTTTTTGTTGCAACGGAAACGGGCATAATGAAGAGAGATTATGAGAATATGCTTGCTGTTGAGAGAGAATTGTTTGATAAAATGGTTAAGGCGTTCGAAGAGGGAGATAAGGAAGTTGCTAAATTGATGTCTGGGAAGAAGGATAAGGTTGAGAAAAATAGGATGATATTATTTAATCAAAATGTTGAGCAGTTTGTGGGAATGAAGGGAGAGGTTGTCGGGCCTTTTGCTTCAGGGGCGTTGGCTAATTTGGATATGGAGATTGCTAATCTTTTTGTAAGTGGTGGTAAGGCTAGTTATGTTGATGCGGAATAAGAAAGCTTTTAAAAGGTATTTCTGTGTTTGTTTTATGTATGCCTCCATAGCTCAGTGGTAGAGCATTAGTTTTGTAAACTAAGGGTCGAGGGTTCAATCCCCTCTGGAGGCTTGGCCTCATAGTCTAATGGTAGAACATCTCTTTGACGTGGAGAGAGCCCAAGTTCGATTCTTGGTGAGGCCATCTACAACCTTTCTTAGAAAGAAAGGTTCTAGGAGTCCAAAGAACTACAATTCTGGAAAGAAAGGTTCTAGGAGTCCAAAGAACTACAATTCTAGAAAGAAAGGTTCTAGGAGTCCAAAGAACTACAATTCTAGAAAGAAAGGTTCTAGGAGTCCAAAGAACTAATTTAGGAGTTCAGAAAACTAATTTTGCAAAGGTATAAATATTTGATTTGGCGTATTTAAATATGAGAAATTGGATTGGTTTCTCAGTTGTTCTTGTGATTGTATTATTCGTAATTTTCTTCTATTTTGTGTTTTTTGCTGGGGCAAATAATCAGATTTCTGTTGAAGTGGATGTAAGAGCAACAGATAGCTATACTTCTGTTGATGTTTATCCAAATTCTATTGATTTTGGAGAGGTTTCCAAGGGAGGAGCATCTGATAGATTCAAAGTTACAATCAACAATACGGGGACTGAGAATGTGATGGTTAGTTTTTTGATTAATGGGGGAAATTATACTCAGAAGATATTTGATTATATTTTCGTAAGAAAAACTCCTGGAAATGATATTAATTATACTAAAATAAAGAATTTTAATTTTAGTCTTGCTAGTGGGAGTGATCAGGAGTTGTATTTTGTGTTGAATCTTAGCAGTTATGCTGATCCTATTTATGGAGATATGATTGGACATAGGGTAAATGTTACGACTGTGGTTGTTCCTGTTTGATATGAAAATTGGATTAAGTATATTAGTTATTCTTTTTTTAATTAGCTTGTTTAGTTTTGTTTCGGGATATCAATTGGGAGTTGGGCCTCCGGAAATTAATTTGAAGTCAGGAGAATGTCTGGAGATTTATGTTTTTTCTGAGGATTATTCTGGAGAAATAGAGGTAAGTGATAGGTGGGCTGAGAAAAGAGGGAATAGTTTTGGCGATTATGATTTAAATGCGGAAGAGGAAGGGTTGGATGTAAGGTATTTTAAGAATTTTGAGTTAAATGGAACAGGAAAAAGCAAGATTTGTATTAATGGATATGGAAAATATTATGGGCTTATGTTATTTAGGACTGTTGAGGGTAATTTGGAGGTTGGAACAAGGATATTTTTTGATGGGGGAGGAATAATGAGCAGAATTGGAGGAAGTTTGATTAGTGGACGAGTTATGTCTGATGCAAATGGGTTCTTGGGGAGATTTGGGGCGAGGGAAGCGGTTTTATTGAGTAGTTTTGCTGTAAGTTTGGCTCTTCTGTGGTTTTTGTTCTTTATTTTGAGGCAAAATAGGGAAAAAGAGGGTTGATGGAGAGTTGTTAGTAACTTACTTAGTAAGTTATTAAGGAAGATTTAAATAGTTATTTTTGCTGATTTTCGCAGGTAAAAAGGGGAGAGATGAAGAAATATTTGCTTTTAATTGAAGATGAGAAGCTTTGGGAGAGATTTAAAGAGGATATTAGCAAAGATATTAACACGGAAATTATTGGGATGATTAAAAAGAAGGTGGAGGCAAAAAATGCTAAAAAATAATATGGTAAATAAAAAAGGACAGATTGCAATATTTGTTATTGTTGCAATTGTAATTGTGGGAGGCATTTTGTTGTGGGCATATTACTCTGGAAATCTTGGAATTGGAGGCGTTCCTAGCGAGGTTAGGCCAGCATATGATTTGTACATAAGTTGTATTCAGCAGAATGTTAAAAATGGAATTGAAATAGCTGAGAGCCAGGGAGGGCATGTTTATCTGGAGGATTTCGTTCCGGGAAGTAGTTTTGCACCTTCTTCTTCTCAATTATTCTTTGTTGGAAATAGAATTCCATATTGGTTTTATGTCAATGGGAATGGTGCTTTGAAAGAGGAAGTTCCAACTTTGACAGAGATACAGAGTGAAATTGCAAGATATGTGCAGGAAAGGATGGGAGATTGTGATTTTAGTCAACTTTATTCTTTGGGATATTCAATTGAAGAAGGAACGGCTAATGTGAAGATTAGTATATCTGATTCGGCTGTGGATGTTAGCGTTAGTCAACCATTAACTATTGAAAAAAGTGGAACTAGAATGATAAAGGATACCCATCAGACAAGTGTGAAGAGTAGTTTGGGGAGCTTGTTCAATATGGCTAGGGAGATTTATTCCAAGGAAAGAGGAAGTTTGTTCTTGGAAAATTATACGGTAGATGCATTAAGGAGTTATGCTCCTGTAGATGGAGTTGAATTTAATTGTGCTCCAAAGGTATGGAAAACTCAGGAGGTTGTTAGTAAATTGCAGGACGGAATAATTGCAAACATTGGAGCAATAAAATATAATGGAAATTATTATTCTTTGAAGAATAAGAATGAGAATTATTTTGTTGTTGATCTTCCAAATGGTATTGATAATGGTTTTGCTGCGAATATGCTTTATTTGAAAGATTGGCCTAGTAAGGTTGAAATCTACGGGGGAGGAGTTAGTCAGACAGTTATGACTGCTCAACCTATGGGGAATCAGCAGGGAATGGGAATGATTGGATTTTGCTATGTCCCATATCATTTTGTTTACGATATAGAATTTCCTGTTTTGATACAGGTATATAGCAATGATGAGATATTCCAATTTCCAGTTATAACTGTGATAAGTAAAAACAGACCGGTTCGGGCAGCAAGTGCTTCAATGGATGGATACACTGCTGACTTTGATTTGTGTGCTGACTCTAATCAATATCTGGATGTGAAATTTTACGACAATGAATTAAGTCCTTTGGTGGTAAATGGCAGTTTGAGTTATTCATGTTTCGATCAGAGATGTAATCTGGGAGAATTTAAAGGAAGCGAATTTATTGGAAAAGTGCCAACCTGCGTGAATGGAAATCTTGTTGTTAATGCTGAAGGATATGCGCAGAAGAGTCAGACTGTTTCTACAAACAGCGAGAGTTCCGCAGATGTAATTCTTGATAGGGAGTACAGCATGAGAGTTAAATTGAAACTTGGAGGAAACGATTATACTGGAGAGGCCATGATTGCATTTGAAGGAGATCATTCTGCAAATGCAGTTCTTCCTGGAAATAACATTGTTTCTCTATCTGAGGGATTGTATAATATAAGCGTGTTTGCATATTCAAATACTACTATTGTGATTCCAGCAAGCACAAAAGAAATTTGTAACAGTGTTCCTCAAACAGGAATATTTGGATTATTTGGAGGGACAAAGGATCAGTGCACAAGCGTTAGTTTACCTGCAACAAAGATAGAATCTGGAATAATTGGAGGCGGGAAGACTCAGACGTATATCTTCCCTGCAGATTTGGAGAAAGGAAATATCACACTGGTTGCTCCTTTATTGCCTAAGCCTTCGACTTTGGAACAGTTGCAATATAATTTTGAAACGTTTGATAATTCTCCTGCGGAGGTGGACTTTGTATGAAATATAAATTAATATTTTTATTTGCAATGTTTTTTGCAATGTTTTTTGGGATTGTAAGTGCAGTAGAGTTTAGTAGTTCATCATCTAGCTTTGGCACCACATCGGGATATGCTAGCTATGTAAATTATGGAACTCCTTGGACATATAATCAATTCTATACTCAATCTGATTTGAATGCATATTGGCCTATTCTTGGGACACAGGAGGAATGTAAGGGAAGACAGGATATGATTTTACAGGTTGCGCCTCTGGGATGTCAGCCAACGGTTGTTAGAAGTGATTTATTGGAGGAGCAGAATGTGCCCGTATTTTGTCAGATTCAATCGGTAAATGTTAATCCATATATGGATGTAAAGTCCATAAGAAATATTGTGCTTAGAACTGTAGGAAAGACAGATCCAATTGTTGCTGGAACAGGATTTCATCCAGCCAATGCAGCATTGAAAACTACAAATACATTAACTGGAAGTCCAATTGCAGGAAATATAGGGTATGCGGTTGTTGTTTTGAAGAAAACGCCAAATGAAAGTGCAATGCCTGAAAATGTTAAGCTGACTCTCAATGCACAGGTACAATTTGATACGGCTAATTCAATTGGAGTTGGAAATGTGCAGTTTTCTCTTACTCCAATGACTGATGAGGAATGGCAGAACAATAAGATGAAATATTCATTCTGGCAGGGAAGATTTTATTTGAGATTGATTGAGGCAAGTGCGACAGATGCATTGGTTTCAGTTTATCAGGGAGATAGAATTGTTTCTACTCAGAGAGTTCCTCTTGGACAGACGAGTTCATCAATATATCTTCCAGGTTTGTATTGTCAAGCAGGATTGCAGGTGAATTATGCAGGTTTTGTTGCTGCGCAGACAAAGGCAACAATTGAAATAAGTAGTCTGAATGGAGTTGATACTCTTGATGTTTATGAAGGGAGCAAGTTCTTCAATGATCAGTGCAGTGTTAATAGTATTGTATACAATTCTTTGGATGGAACTGGGAATATATTGGCTTATTGTGGTTCACAAACTGTAAAGATAGCAATAAATCCAAAGCTTTTAACAATGGGGGATATGATTCCTGCGCAGGATATTGATGGGAGAAATGATAATTATCTAAAGATTGGGCCTCTGGCACGAGACTCTTCTACCAAATCGAAGATTAATAGCTATGTTGAAAAGGCAAGTACTGCTGTAAGTGGATCTGAAACGGAAGCGTGCGAAGTTCATTTGAAATATCCTAGTGTGCCAAGTGGAAGTGAGGGATATTATTCTATTCAGAGAGATAAGAGCGTAAAAAGCGATTGGCAGCTTTACAAAAGAACAGATATTGCGCAATATAGGGGAGATTCTCTTGAAAAAGATATGACTAAAGAAGGAAATGTCTGGATGAGTGTTTTGAAACAGGAATTAATAGTGAAGTGCGAGGGAAGGGATACTAATAAGACCATAACTGAGAAGATTTATCCTGAACCGGTTGAGGCAAATGTAAATCAGGTTATTCAAAATTATAGCGATGTTTCTAGACAGTATCCTCGTGATGCGGATGTGGGGAAGCCAGCATATGGAGAGAGTGCGTTGAAGGCAGGAATTGATTTTGCTGATTTTGCGAATAAGCAGAGAAGTAAGGGACAGCTGATTGATCAATTTGTTCAGAGTTATTCAAATTCAAGTTTGATTGATATAAATAGTTTAATTTCAGAGAAAGGCAAGTTGGATAATGTGGATAGTTCGAGGGCTTCACAGGTTGTTACGATAAACGGGCAGTATGTTACAATTAAACTTCTAAATGTTCAGGCTCCTGAGAAGAAGGTTGCAAGTGCAGACTTTAGTTGGGGTGGGAAGACATTTACGTTGGGAGTTGGAGAAAAAGTTCCCGTTGAGACAAGATCTGGAACGCATATTTTGGAATTGAAGAATTTAATTGATATAAGTAAGGTCCAGGTTGGAGTTACTTGTGATAAGCAGTACAATAAGGGAATATTAGACAGGGTGAAAGAGGCACAAACAGTAATTGGGAAGGGAGGAGCAATGGTTAATGGAGTAACTGATGCAATAAGGGCGCAGAGTTCGTTGTTTATTATTCTCAATGCTAAACAATCAGATGATAGATGTGGAGATAATTTGGTTTTGGAAAATGTAAATATTGGAAAAGTTGCACAGATTAAACTTATTTCTCAGGCCAAGCAGTTGAATGAGGATACAAATATCACTGTAAATATAGGAATTGAAAAGAGAGCGATAAAGCTTACTCCTGCGCAGACTGAGGATAGAATAGATACGTTAAATGAGACGATTAAGAAGATAGATAGCATAAATGAAAATCTTAAGACAGTTGTTTCTGGATTAAAGGCAGCTTGTTTTGCAACTTCTGCATTTATGACTGCTAAGACTTTCCTTAGTGGTTTATCTGGAGAGGGAATTGCAAGACAGGAGGTCATGAGAGGACAGAATGGATGGGATCAGAAATGTCAGGCGGAGATTGCAACTACAAAAAAGACATTGAGCCAGTGTTTCAGCGATCATGCTGATGAGATAAATAAAGATGTTGCAGCATATTCTGCCGGAATAAATAATGCGAATGAGGCGTTGAAGAAAATTGAGGGAAGGAATATGGTTTCTGCAGGTCTTGGAGGAGGGCAGATGGTGGATAAGAATGCTTCAGCTCAGGAATTAATTGATGAGCTTAGAAGTAAGTATGGAGATAGAACTGTAAAGATAGGAGATAAGGACGTGGCGGTTAGCGATTGGCTTTCTTCTGACGCATATGCAAAGAATGACGTGAGCTATCAGGAACTTAGAGATTCATATGCAATATTAAGTTCTGGAACTTTGAGTGATACTGGACAGGCAAGATTGAACAGCGACTTGACAAGAATTGCTTCTGATGTAAATAGTAGAGAGCAGTTTACAAAGTTAAAGGATACATTATCTGGTTCTACTCTTGCTCAAAATTTGAATCTTAAGGGAAAGCAGGTTTATTCATATGGAAATACGAAGTCTCAGCAGGGATATTATGAGGGAGGAGCTACAAGTCCAAGCGATTTGACTAAAGTTGGAGTTAGCGATGAGGTAGTTAAGACTTTGAGTAATGATGGAAAGGATATTCCTAGTCAGATAATTACATACGATAATCAACCTTATTTGGTTTTGTTGGGAGCAACAAGTCCAACTGGATTATCATACACCACAAGAAAAGTTTATTCATTGAAATCAGATTATAGTGCAGTGTCTGAGGATGTGACTGATAAAACTGCAGGATTGCAGGTAACAAAGGGAATAAATGTTTTCAATAGAATAGATGCTAATTCTTATAATAATCCAATTGAAAATCCAGAAGTGAAATATTACGAAACTGATCCTAACAAGGGAATGCCTGCACAGGTTCCGGTTGATTCACAGAAAGGATGGTATGTTGCAACTCAGAAATCTGCAGGGGGAATAGGTACTAGTGGGACTAAGACATTCTCGGCAAATGGAGGAATAAATAGTTTCTGGCTTTGTAATGTCGGGCAGAATAGAAGAATTGAATTTTTCTCTGGAATGGGAGATGATATATGTGAGCAAATTAATTTGCAGACTGGACAGCCTTTGAATCAATACCCTGGATTAAGCACAAGTGAGGCATCTGCTCTCGTTAAGAAGGCGACGCAGGCATTGAATGATGCGGCTAATGGATATAAAGCAGGAGTTAGAAGTGTCAGAGTTTTAGGACAGCAATATAATGTTGGAAGTCCAAGTACTGGCGGTTTAGGAAATCAGTGTCAAGATTTCATGGATCCAAAAGATTGTTTGACGTTGTTTAATGTTTGTGATCCAGTTATTTGTCCTGCAAGTAGATGCGACTTTGGAGGAAGATATCCTGTAACTGATGTTATACAATCTGGAATTGTTGGAAGTACGTTGTTGTGTTTGCCTAATTGGCCTGAAGTTAAAGTTCCTGTTTGTTTAACTGGAATACAGGCAGGGTTGGACGCATTCAATTCAGTATTGAAGAGTTATAGAGATTGTTTGCAGGCAAGCAAGGATACTGGACAAACTGTGGGAATATGTGATGAGATAAATTCCATTTACATGTGCGAGTTCTTCTGGAAACAGGCAATACCTCTTGCGGATACACTTATACCTAAGATGTTTGAGATGGCAGTTTCTGGAGGGCAGGGTTCGACAAAGGGAGGAGGAGAATATCTTCTCGCTCAATCGGCATGGGATAATGCTAAGAAGAGTATGGATTACTTTAGCCAGACATATGCAGTTAATTCATTGAAGGCATTCCAAATTAGAAATACTGAAGAAGCGGGAACTGAAGTTTGCAAGTCATTTATATCAATTACTGCTCCAAATGGTTTGAAGAATTTGCTTGAGCCTGATAGTCCACCTCAGTTTTATGCTAAATTTGATTCGATGCCATACAGCGATGCAACTGTTCCACCAACTGCGCAGTATAAGGTATTCTATCAGATATATTCTGGACAGGACTCTGGAGTCTATTATACTGTTTATTTGAAGGGAGCACCAGATATTTCATATTATTATTCTGCTCAGACAATACAGGTGGCATCTGGATTTGCGGCAAAGGGACAGTCTGCTTCTCAGACAAGAGACTTTACTGCTCCTCAAGGATATAAGCAGCTTTGTGTAAGAATAAATGGACAGGAGCAGTGCGGGTTTGGGCAAGTGTCTACAGATTTTGCATTGAATTCAATAAAAGATGCATATGTTGCTAATCAACTTACACAGACTGGAATAACTTCACCGGCAAATTGTATAGGTGGAAGTGCTAGTCCATTATCTTTGGCAAATCCAAATCTGCAATCTGGAGCAGATAGTTTATTGAATCCTCAGATTTACAATCAAGGAATTGTGAGAATCTGCGCAACTTCCAATCCTGGAATGCCTAGTGCGGTAACGAGATTTGTAGATGTGGGATATTGTGATGATTCTAAGATAAGATGTTGGCTTGATAGTCAGAGTGTAAGCAATGCAATCACTTCAAATAATGTGGGGCTTGTTAATGATACACTTTCACAGTTGAATAATATCACTATTGCTGGATTGCTTCAATCGGGACAGGTAGATTCAATCACGCAGAGTGATGATAACATCAAGAAATTGACAGATGGATATAATACTCTTGTTGAAAGTTTGAAGAACAAGAAATTTAATCCAATAACTGCAAATGCATTGATTGGGAACATAACTGATGTGCTGAAGAGAACTTATATGAATCAGCAGAAGGCCAATTTGTTGCTTCTTCAGGCGCAGACTAAGGAATTGATAGGAAGATATATGATTGGACAGCTAAATCAAAGTAGTACAACTGGTTCTAGCGTGGATGATTCGCAGGCAAATGTTAATTATCTATTGAGTAAGCCATATACTTCCGATCCTAATGCAGATATTAGCCTAATGCTTCCAGCGGATGGTTCTGGAATTGGAGTTAACATTAGAGGGGGAAAGGTTTATTCTACAATTGGAACAGCAGTGCAGCAAATTGGAATAGTTCAGGATGGAAATAGTTATTTCCATACTATTCAGTTATATGAAAGTGCAAGTGCAGTAATAGGTTCTGAGAAATTTGGGAAGTTAAATGATGCAGTTGTTTCAGATTTGGATCAAAATGTTGTAAGTCCAGAATCATTTAATAATAAGGGAATTGCTAATCCCGTTTCATCTGGAACAACCACTACAACTGGAACTACGACGCCTGCAACTGGTACAACAAAGCCTTCAGCAACTGGAACTACAAATGGAAAGAGCAATTCAGATTATAAGTTTGTGTTATCTCAGGAATTTGAATATGGAACAAATAATCAAGTCGATATAAATTTTGTAGATGGGACAAGTAGCAGGATATATATTAAGAATAATGTAATATATTCAGTTGTTGGTCCAATTGGAAAGGTAGTTTCTGCAGAGGATGGAATGTTTGGATTGCAGTTTGATGCTTCTGCTGAATCACAGGTTGATGATCCTACCGAATCACAGGCAGGAGATGCGCAGATTGCAGCGAATATTGCTTTCTTGAGAGATGCAATAATTAGTGTTGGAAGCAAGGATATTCAATTAGATGGCTATGTTGCTCCTTCTGAGATTATTAGTGGAACAACTACGACGAAATTATTACCAAAAATCACAATGGGTATTTTGTCTGATAATTATAATACTCGCGAGATATTTGTTGATGGAAAGAGATCTTATCTTTATCTACATTTTATAGGAAGTAGGACTGGTGAACTTAATTATGATACGATTACTATGGACGATACTGGTTCTGCGATTGCAGGACATGTGTTGAATGGAGTTATACAAATGGATTATGATAAGAGAGATTTTATTCTTAGTGCTAGCAGTTCGAAGAAAACAGTTTATAGTTCTGGTTTGTATGATTTGTTATATGGCGCCACGATAAGCAATGGAGAGATATTTCCTCTTTCAGCTGAGGAATCAAAAAATCTTCAAAATAATGTTCAAGCCAATAACCTTCAGTTAAGTCAAGGACTTCATTTTGTTCAAAATTATGATCCTTCAGCAAGGTTGTATCTTTATGACTATAACAAAGTGACTAGCATCTACTTCCAAAATAATAAAGTTTATCTTGATGTTGATTGGTCTACAGATTATAATTTAGGAGCAGTGGTAAATCAGGATGGACAAATTGTAATAAAATTACTTTCAAAGACAACAATGCCTTATGATTCATCAGGAGTTGTTCCAATTTATTATGATAAGTTAAGCTCTGCTAAGATTGAGGGGAATAAGATCGTTTCTTCTTCACAAACCGCTAGTTCAGATTTAACAGGGAGTCAGAAGGTACAATATAAATTGGTTTCTTCAGATTTGATAACTGCTTATGACATATATAATTCTGAAAATAAATACACTCTTCTTTATATTGCTAGTGGAGAAGTAAGATATTATAATGGGATTGGTGGATATGTAGGAGGAGTATTTACTGGAAGTAATATAGTCGGTTCTGTTTCTAATTCAATAATTTCCATTGATAAATCAAAGTATAAGGAAATTGCGGGAGATAATTACAATGAAACCTATTATCAAGAATTAAATGGCGCTGAATTGAATTTTGATAAACGTTCGGTAACTACAAAATCTAATCCTGCAGCAGTTATTGCCATGTCTCCTCCTGATTTGGCTTTGGCAGATATTTATTTGCCTAATGTGCGTATTTATCTTCTTAGTGGAAATAGTGAAACTGATTTATCTGTCAAAGATGGATTGCTTTATCTTGGAGATTTGAGGGTTGGCACAATAAGTGATCAAAACTTTATTAAATTGAATGGAGATTCTACAAGTGGAGAGAAAGTAAAGCAATCAGTGGGAGAGGTAAATTATAATGCTCTTTTAAGAGGTTTTGTTATTTCTGAAACTCCGACAATTTTCTAAATGCGGGGTTATATATATCTCCGAAAAAGGCAACGCTTACCATATGTTTATAAATAGAATATCTATTCTTTATCTATGGATTTTGAAGAATTCATAGAAAATAAAAAAGAAGAAATAGAAGAGAATTTTGGAGAAGTTTTTGAGAGTTTACAAAATTTAGGAAAAGTGGGATTTGCTCTTTTAATAGGGATTTTAATGGTAGAACCTGCCTTTCAATTAAGCATATTTACTGGAATATTATTTCTAGCGACTCTTATTTGGTTATTCTTGTTTAAGGCTTACCTCTTTATAGAAGAACCAGCATATATCGTTGTGGTCTTTGGAATTCTTGCAATCAGAGGAGCAATAGGAGATGTTGCTGGTGAAGGATTCTTATTCTTCAAGAAAGGAGATTTTGCAAGTGGAATAATCTTTCTTTTTGTTTGGGTAATAATTTACTTAAAAACTCGAGAAATTCAAAGACATTAAAAAGAAATGCTTATTAAGGTTTAAAATTTGAATAATTATGGGAGAATTGGAAAAAAGAATGGAATCCTTATCAATAGATAAAATTCGTAAAAGTAAGGGTGCAACTTTAATAATAGTTATATCTTTACTGTTTATTCTTTTTGGTTTTATACTTGAAGGAAAATCTTATTTATATGCTTATTATCCGTACATTCTCTTGCTTCTAGGGATGTGGGCTTTGACTTCTGTTAAAAGTGTTAAATTGGGAATTTTAATATTCTTGTTTGTTCTTACTGCTCTTTTTCCAATACAATTATTTTATTATAGTATAGTTCCGTTACATGAAAACTATATCCCTATAACCATTCCATACATGCAACAAATATTTCAAATGTACGGAAAGTTCCATATTGTCTATTATCCAGATTATCCACAAGAGGGTGAAACTATTAACGCTTATATCGACATTTGCGATAATGATATAAAAAATTGCACAAAATTATCGAATTATACTATAAATGCTTATTTCAGAGACGAAGCAGATGTGAAACATGTTTTGATTAACAGCACGGAGATAACAGATAGTTTCTCTTTTCCTTATTATGGAAGACCAATATATATCTCATTTTTGAATAACAATACTCCTATGTTTAGTGAGTTTGCAGTACCAAGACCCTCTTTTTACCAAACAGTCGCCGAAGTTGTACCCAGACACCCAATATTCTTGTTATTGGGAGTAATCTCTTCTATTTTGGGATTGTTGGCAATTGTTGAATTTTTTAAAAATCTAAAAGAAGTTTTTATTAACAAAGTTCTGAAAAAAATTAACCATTAATGCAAGCTAGCCTATATCCCTCTTGACAAGAAGACGAACTTTGAAGAGAGCTATAACAATACATATTCGAGTCATAACATTTAACTTTCCCCCGTTCGTAGCAGTCATGTGTTAAAAGATAATTGTTTACTTCGTCTTTTGCTTTTTGTAAGGTTCCAACTGCATAGCACTCAACAGTTCCTCTATCAAAGCAGTCTTGTGTACTAGCTGTTTGTCCAGCTTTGACAGCATTATTTAACGAAGCCATCTGAACGTTTTCTTTATACAAATCATATTCATCACTCAAAGAAAAATATTTCCACCCAATCCAAAATAGTAATAGCACTAATATAACTATTAACCAATTCTTCCAATTCAGGCTTATTTTTGTTTCTTTATTTTTTCCAACCATTTTTAACAATTCCGATAATTAATCGAGTTATCCAATCCATTTTTATTTATTTCTGGAGAGTGAATGCCATTACAAAGATTGATTACATTATTCATTCCATTCAAGTCAATCTTGGAAATTATAGTAGTTCTAGTAACAGTTACTATATTTGCTTGTCCATTTACACTTAACTTAATGGTTTGGCTTGGATAATCAATATCCTCAATTTGACTCATACCATTAACATTAATGGATTTGACACTTTGAGAGTTATCAGTTGAAAGAGAATATGAACTGAATCCTAAAAACTGTCCCAATAATTCAACAAATAATAAAATTCCAATTATAACAAATAAATAAAACCATATGCTTCTAGACTTTTTTTCTGCCATTTGTCTTACCATTAATTAATGGCATCACTCTTTTAAATCTTACCATTTCTTTGTGGCATGGTTAGAAGACAAGGATTAGAAATTAAAAAGAAGATTCTAAACTTACTAAAAGAATATAGAGAACTATCCTTAAGAGAACTTGAAACCAAAACAAATACTAATAATATTACTATCTTAAACCATGTAAAAGAACTGGAATTCTTTGATAAGATTGAAGTAATCAAACATCAAAAGAGTGAAAAGACTGGGAGACCATTTACTAGTGTAAAATTAAGAAATGGATAAATTTTTTAATAGACAATTTCTATGCTAGTATGGTAAAAACTGAAAAAAAAAGCAAAAAAGAGGATGAAAACTTTTTCGGAATACTCTTCTTTCTTTCGACAATTTACATTAGCATAATTGCTGGAGCGTATTCTGTTCTTAAAGATTTGAGTTCAAATTCGGACTTGGGCTGGCAGGTAGGATTACCCGTAACAATATTTAGTATGGTTCTGTTAGGAATTATGATTGTAGTGGGTTTTTATTTAATGATAATGATTTTAATAGGGATAGCCGAGTTAAAATCATATTATTTCAATTTAGAACCTAATCAAATAAAAATAAGAAATAAGTTAAGACAAATGGTGCTTAGTGCTCCATCAGAGATATTTTCTATTGGGCTTTCACTTGCAACATTCTTAACAATCTTACTTTTAGTCTATTTTAATACATGGTTTGCAGTAATTGTAAGTTTTATTTATTACCTATCATTTATCATCCTTGTATTTGCTAGGAAGACTAGAAAGGAATTTGTTTCATCCATGACTATCGGGGAACCAAAACCTTCGTGCAAAATTTATATTGCCCTAATTCTAATATTAATACTTTCTTTATCTATCCTCTATATTTTATTTGGAACAACAATCTTTAACTTTTCGAAATTTAACATTACACAAGATAAGCAGATGTATACTATAAATGAGAGTGTTTATATTAAGATTTATTCACAAGGAATAATAAAACCTATACCTACAAAAATCACCTACTCTAACAAAGAAATTCCTTTAGATTATATTAAAGATGTTTCATTTCCATCTGCCCCAATTTACATTAAAATAAATTATGAAAATTTGACGGAAGCACCATACAATTCATATGTTCAAGTGCAGTACTATATCCCAAATTCAAAGTATCTTTTATTAAGAACAAATTTAACTCAAAGCGAGTTTATACCTGTTATTAAATCATAATTCTAATAATCTTTCTTTAACTTGCATGCTTAAATTAAAAGCTTTCCCTTCTTTAACTTTTTGTTTCAACGGATGCAATGTTCCTTTGGAATATCCCATTTTCTTCCACACAGTATATGGCATTTCTGAAATAAGTCTTCTTATTTCTTCCGTATCTGTTCTTTCTATTTCAAAGAAAGGCTTTTCAAAATTAATCTCGGATTTGTCTCCAACTAAATAATGAGCCAAATCAGTTGTTTGTGTAATAAGAACGTTAGACCATGTACAAAGCTTTCCCTTAAAATTAACTCGTTTGTTAAACCATAAATTAATCTCTTCAATGAGTTTCTTAGCTCCAGATGACCTAAGTCTCAAATTATAGTTTTCCGTTCTTATGAAATCTTTATTTTCAATTTTTCCTTTCTCTATTGCAGAAATAACAGCCATATCAATTAAAAATCTGAATGGCTCTTGCAAGTCATAAGCTAAACTATTTTTCCCCAATTGCATTTCATGTAAAAAGCCAACATGAACATCTAAGCCAGAAGCATTAATTGCTCTTAGACATTCTGCCTCTAATATGGCATATCCATAGTTTAACATACAATTTACAAAGTCTCCTGCTCCAAATGGTCTGTCTATTGTATTTCTACCTCCAAATTCTAATTTCTTAGGTATTATCTTAACTATTTCAGCCCAGTATTGTTTAGCAATTCTTGCTTCAGCTCTAATTAATTCAGGAATATTTTTTGCTTCTTCTAATCTTTGTTCTTCAACTGAGAAATCATAATTTGTTTCAGGATATCTAGATTTTAACCATTCTAAAACAGCTTTAGACCTTTGAACCTTGCCTCTTATTATCTCTTTGGCTATTTCTAGTCTTAATTTTTTATCTCTAAACGAAGCATATTGTGCAAACTTAGTTTTAACCTGTACACTCTCTTTAGGAAGCATAGTTGTAAGCAACTTTCCATTCCAGTCTAGGATAGTAATAGCAACATTATGCTTAATTAGCCATCTAATAGCCTCAATACTGATATCGCCACTTCTACCATATATCACAATGTTATCAATATTAATTCTTTTAGGCTGAAATACATACTCTATGTTTTCGTTATTAAGATGTTTAGATTCTTCGTTATTAAGATGTTTAGATTCTTCGTTATTTATGTTTTCTAGGCTTTTTCCATTTTTTATGTAAAGTCTAGCTTTCTCTACATTAAACCTAATTCCATAGCCGTTTAATAGTAATAATCTCATTTTAAGCTTATAATTAACTCCTTTAAACGTTTAAACTCATTATATTGCTCATATTGATTAGAATTGATAATAAGATTATGCTGTTTAGAAGGGTTTTTAATCATTTTAACGATTTTAAATGATTTTAAATCATCTAAATATATTTCAAAGCATTTTAATTGATTAAAATCCTCTATTTTCATTATTCTAAGCCCTCTAAATTTTTACTTTTATTCTGTTTTTCTTTATTATCATCTAGAAGAGTCAGGGCAATATAAAAAGGACTCCCAATAGCCATATGTTCGCCCCATAATTTTTGGGAAATTTCACTTGGGATTAGAAGACTAAGGAAGATAAAGTCTCTTTCAATAAAAAGACCCCTATAATCTGTAACTCTCTCTTTTTTACCTTCTTTCGAGATTTTGTTCAAAAAATTATTCCTAAAATCTTCATTCTCCCAAAATTCTTTTTTATTCTTTTTGTAGTATTCCAAATCTATTTTTGGAGAATAGTCTAGAATTTTCTTTCTTAATTTGTAAATCTTTTTGATAATTGAGGCTTCAAGAAGAATTTCGATAACTGCTTTTATTGGGTCTTCCCTAATGGGATTCCAGAATCTCTCAACATATATTCTGACAAATCTTTCTTCTTCACTATTAAATGAGCCGTATATATTCCAATCAACTCGATATAGTCTTTTATGTCCAGTGATTCTATTCTTATCTGTTCTAGTTATTAGTCCTCTCCTTAATAATTCATCAACACTTTTCGTAATTCCAGACCGCACATTATTCTTACCGTATATCTCTTCAGCTAAGTCAGAGATAGCCATTTCTTTCTTTGTGAGTAATCCTAAAACTTTTCTAGATACAATATTTTCTACGATACTATTTTTGTTCTTAATACTTCTTTGTGATTTCATGATATGTGTGTACGTACTTTCTAAGTATATATGTATCTCATAAGTATTTAAACGTTATGATGATAAAGAATAAGTATGGAAAAACTGCAATGTCGAAGATGTCAGCATATTTGGATTCCGCGAGTGCAAGAAGTTAAAGAGTGTCCAAAGTGTAAATCTAGGATATGGTTTAAACCTCTGTCTTTTGATGAGATTTTTGAGAAATTTGTTAAAAACAAGGAAAATCAAAAAAAATGAAAAATCTTAGCAAGGTAAAATGGGAAAATCTAACGAGCAGAGAAAAATCACAAAGAAAGCTATCTCTGGAAGTTTTAAGATTAGTGAGAAAGGGAAATTCTCTAGGTTCTGCTCTTAAAGAAGTTGGTTTTAATTATAGCTCTATTAAATTAAATTTAGGCAAGAATATTTTCAAAAGAAAGGGAAGATTTCAGGCTACAAAAACAGATTCTATTCAAAGAAGCATGGAATTTTATGATTCTAGGCGGGGAAGAATATTTATTGTAGTCAAAAATTCAAAAAACTCATCTAAATTAGGAAGATACTTTTCAGCAGTAAGGTCAGCACTAGAAGGAGATAAATCAAATTTAAAAAAATTCAAAGGAAAATACTTTACTGATGCGTATGGAAAGAAATACAAATTTGAAACTAAAATTGAAAAAATATATGACATAGAAGAAGGAATTGAAGAGCCAGAGTTTAGAGAAATATATGAAGAGGTAGAAGCATGAAAAGGAAACAATTCTCTCAGAAAATTTGGCACTGTATCAAGGAAGGCAAGGATATTCCAAAAATGTGCCTTATTTGTGGAGAAGACGACCCAAGGATATTGAGAAAATCCGAAAAACATCACGTTTTCAGTAAAATAAATTCTGATTATATCATTTTGACTTGCCCTAATTGCCACACAAAGATAACTTACACTCAAAATAGTTTATCTCCAAAGAGACGTTCTAAAAAATCTTCAAAGATGGATAAAATATGCTATCAACTTATAAGTCAGGGAGAATTACTAGAGCAGATTGGAAAAAGAAACAAAGAATTAGCAATTAAATTATCCCAAAATGAACAAACTATTTCTTAGAGCTTATACTAAGCCAAAAAAATTAAAGAGAAGATATGTTTCACCAAAAGATTCATATAAAGAACACAAAGCGGTCTTCGTTTTTGACACTGAAACTACAATAAACTTGAAACAGGAACTAAAAATAGGATATTTTCAATTGTATATAGAAGGAGTTTTAGTGCAACATGGATTATTTTACAAAGATTTATCCAATTTGGAGAAAGATATTGTATTTAGTTATGGGCGAAAGAAAAGCATTGAAGTATATTCCCATAAACAATTTATATATGAAATATTTTATCCTATTGTCTTTAATAAAAAGGCTTTGTGCTTAGGTTACAATTTACCCTTTGATATTTCTAGAATATCTATCAACCATTCCCAAGCAAGAAGAAATGAGTATGGTGGATTCTCATTTACGCTATCAGAATATAATGGATTACCTAGAATAAAAATTAAACAACTTAATTCAGAGACGAATATAATAAAATTTGCCCTTTCTACATACAATCGAGAAAAGTTTCAAGGTAAATTTATAGATGTTCAAAAATTAGCTAGTGTTTTGCTTGAAATGAAAAGAATTAGTTTGAGAGAAGTATGCAAACAGCTAAAGACGAAGAGTCAGAAATTAGAAGTTAAAGAGCACGGCAAGATAGATGAGAATTATATCGATTACTTGATAACCGATGTTCGAGCTACTTACGAAATATATCTTAAATTGCAAGAGAGGTTTAAAGAATATCAGATTGACATGCCAATTGAGAAAGTTTACTCAAATGCCTCTCTGGGAAAGTCAGCACTTAGGCAAATGGGGATAAAGTCTTTTAAAGAACAAAATATCGATTTTCCAGACTTAATTTTAGGATGGGCAATGAGTGCTTACTTTGGTGGAAGAACCGAGTGCAAAATAAGAAAAGAGCCAATTAAAGTAACCACTCTTGATTTCACAAGTACCTATCCTACAATTGCTCTTATTATGGGGATATGGGATTTCATTATTGCTGATAAGATTTCTTATACAGATTGTACTAAAGAAGTTCAAAATATGTTGGAAACAATAACGCTTGAAGATTTATTTAAAAAAGAGACTTGGAAGAACTTATGCGTATTAGTAGAAATAGAACCTAATGAGAACATTTTACCTATTAGAACAACATATAATGAGTCTGAAAATCCAATAATTAGCATTAGTAAGATAACTTATAATAAAAAACTTTATTATTTTCTTCCAGACGTTATTGCCTCAAAAATTCTTTCTGATAAAGTTCCCCAAATAACTAAAGCCATTAGTTTTTCTCCAGAAGGCAAACAAACGAGTTTAAAGAAAACAACGCTTTTAGGTACAGAATTTAATCCTCAGACTGAAAATTTTATTAAAAAGGTGGTTGAAGAAAGACAAAGAATAAAGAATGAACTACCATCTAAAGCTAGTGCACTTAAAATAATGGCAAACGCCACAACTTATGGAATTTTTATTCAACTTGACCAAGAAGATACTAAGCAAGAGCTAGACATATTTAGTAACACTCAATTTTCTGTAGAAGAAGCAAGAATAGAGAAAACTGGGGAGTTTTTTAACCCGATTATCGGTGCTTCAATAACTTCTGGTGCTAGACTGCTGTTAGCTATGGCTGAGAAATTTGTAAGCAATAAAGGATATTCTCACACGTATATGGATTCAGACAGTATCTTTGTTCCAATAGATATTGCAGATGAGTTAAGCAATTCATTTAATACTCTGAACCCATACGATTCTAAAGTGCCTCTTCTTAAAATTGAGAAAAGAAATAAATGGTTTTATGGAATTAGTTCGAAAAGATATGTTTTATACAATTTAGAAGGAAATAAAGTTGTTATCGAACCAGATTTAAGCGAAAAGGAATATAAATTGCATGGATTAGGGCATATTCTTAATCCGTTTGGAAAAGAAGTTGAGCATTGGCACATCAAAATTTGGGAAGATATACTAAAATTACATTATGGAATTACTTCTATAAAAGAACTAACTGAAAAGTATGCTAAGTTTTTTGTTATCTCTAGGATGACTATTTCAAACTATAATATTTTAAATTGGTTTAAGAAAAATCCAGATATCAAACCATATAGTTTCTTTCTTAGAGGAATTGGTGCTAATGGAGTAAAACCAATAACTTCCTTTACGAAAGATTCGCAGAAAGTAGTTTATGAGCCTTTCATAGATATAGAAACAGGAAAGGTTATGCAAGGAGAAGAGTATTGGAAGACACTAGACAAAGAAATTCTTAATTATCTTAATCATCCAGAATCTAAGTTTGAGTGGGAGATAGGATTGTTGAGAAGAAGGCATGTTAAACCTACTTCTATTGTTTATATTGGAAAAGAATCCAACAAAATCGGAACGGAGCTCATTGAAACTGAAAAACAAGAAATATATCAAAATGAAGAGGCTCTAAAAGAAAGAATTTTAAAAATGTCTCCAAAAGAAGCTAGAAAATTAGGAATAAGACATCGAAGCACGTTAATTAGGATTAAGTCGAGAATTATGAAGAGAAAAAAGGTCAATTGGAAAACAAAAGAAATGAGAAAGCTTATAAGTTAGAATTTAAATCTAAGATGATGGGAACAAATTCGGAATTAGCATTAAAAGTAAAAAAACTACTTGCATTATGTAAGGAATTGGATAAAAATTTAGAAAATGGAGAAACAGGATATTCAGACCAACAAGATTATCTGAACTGGATTAAATCCGAGACAATTTTACTAAGTGATGCTATTGCATTGCTAGAGAATAATCATTCTTACGGAAGTGTATTCCCAATCATAAGAACTGTCTTTGAAGATTTTTGGGTTATATTGTTAGCCATGAACGGCACAAAATATTACCAATACTTTAAAATAAAAAAAGGACACTCAATAGAAAAGTTGTATAAAAAATGGGTAAAGGATTTAGAAGACGCACAAAAAAATGGTAAAAGTAAGGATATATTGCTATTGAGGAAAACAAAGAGAAAAATAATAATTGCCCGTATCGGAACTTTTGTAAAGAATTCAAATGAGATTATTCCGTTTTATTATTGGCTTCTAGACCAGTACGACCCAACTCAAGCATATATCGGCAAAGAAAAGAGAATAATAGAAAACTACTTAACTCCGCCCCATTTACTCAAGAAACATTTAGAAATTCACGAGTCGTTTAAAGAAGATTATTTTGATTCAAAGGGCATATATGATAGTTTGTTACTGAATAACTTCATAAAAAAGAGCCATATTCAAAAAATCAACGTACATTATAACTTTCTTAGTCTTTGGGTTCATCCTAACAAAAAGAAGTTTGATATATTAAGACAAGAATACGATTTTTGGAATGGTAAAAAAAGACCTGACTTTTTTCTTGAACACTTAGCTCTTTTGTACATTGGAAATTTTGCTTCTTTGTTCTTATCTAGATTCATAGATTTTGCTCACCGCCAAATTCAAGAGCAAAAGTTAAAAGGACTTAAAAACGAAGATTTGATTAAGGCAGAATTATCTGAGTTTGAAATTGCTACAAATTACTTCTGGTTTATTTTCAATAAACCCTCTTTTTTTCACAAATATAATTATTGTGTTAATAGAGGGTGGCGAAGCATTAGATATAAAAAAGCATACAAAACTATGACTCCGTCACAAGTTCCAGATGGCATAGTCCCTTACTACAAAGACCCTATTCACATACTCAGAGAAATGAGCAGAGGTGTTTCTAACCAAATTTATGGGGTTTATAATCCTCCTTTTATAGCATCTTAATTAGCGTTGCCTTTTTCAGAGATATATATAACCCATTTTCTAAATGCGGGGACTAGGATTCGAACCTAGGTAAGCTTACGCTATCAGGTCCTAAGCCTGACCCGTTTGACCACTCCGGCATCCCCGCATGCGGGGATGATGAATAAACGATATTTAAAAGTGTTGCTAATTGATAAATTCAGAGAGATTAGATAATATATCCTTATGAATTAGTAAATAGTTATTTCTTGGATAGTTGCTCTATTTTATCCAAATTGTTTTAAAGCTTGATTGACGGGTTGAGAAATGGTCTATAGAGTTAATCTGATTGGAAAAACTGATAAAATAATTTTGGTGGATATGGATGGGACTTCATTTGATCTCGATGGGCCTTTTAATGCTAGGTTGGTTGAGATGTATCCTCATGTTACGCCAGTTCCTTGGGAAAAGGCTACACATTATATGGTTGAAGAGTTTTATGCTGCAGAGCATAGGCATTTACTTGAAAGTGTATGGAAATCTCCAGGACTGTTTGCCTTGTGCACTCCTGTTCCGGGTGCTGTTGATGCGCTAAATGAGATGGCTCAAAAGGCAGATGTACTTTTGTGTAGCAAGCCACGATGGGATAATCCTACTTGTTTGACTGATAAACATGACTTGGTTGAAAGATATCTTGGACAAAAATGGGTAGAGAGACTTATATTGACTTCTGATAAGACTGTTGAATATGGAGATTTACTTATTGATGATCATCCTGAAATCAAAGGACGAAGAAAAATTCCATTTTGGGAACATGTCCTTTTTGATAGAAGTTATAATAGAAATTTTGGAAACGGACAGAGAAGGTTAAACTGGCAAAATTGGAGAGAAGTTTTAGAGTTTGATAAATGGTAATTATTTCTTGGAAGAAGTCTTTTCTGCACTTGCAACTTTTGCTTTTAATTTATCGTCAAGTCCAAGTCTATCTATAAGTTCTTTGTATCTGTTTCTGATGGTTACTTCTGTAATTCCTGCAACGTCTGCTACTTCTCTTTGTGTCTTTTTTTCGTCATTCAATAGAGCAGCGACGTAAAGTGCAGCGGCAGCGATTCCAGCTGGACCTCTTCCTGAAATTAATTCGGAGATGTCTGCTTTTTTTAGAATCTTTAGAGCTTCATTTTGTGCTTTTGGAGTTAGGTGAAGGATTGATGAGAATCTGGAAATATAGTCTTTTGGACTTGAAGGAGTTACTTTTATCTTAAGCTTTCTTACGATGAATCGGTATGTTCTTCCTATTTCCTTTCTTTCAACATCTGAGGCTCCAGCAATCTCATCAAGTGTTCTAGGGATGTTGTAGGACCTGCAGGCGGCATAGATACAGGCTGCTATGACTGATTCCATTGATCTTCCACGCACAAGACCTCTCTGAAGTACATAGTTATATACTCTTGAGGCTTCATCTCTAACTACTGATGGAAGATTAAGGAAAGATGAAACTCTTCTTAATTCAGCCATTGCAAGTCTAAGGTTCCTTTCAATGGATGTTGAGACTCTTTCCTGCCACTTCTTAAGTCTAAGGAACTTTCTAGTTTGTCCAGCTTCTAGTTTGTAGATATCTGAGATTTCTCCGACGTTTGTTGTAAGACCTTTGTCGAATTTTTGCATAGAAATTGGAGCTCCTCCTCTTCCTTTTTTGTCTCCTTTGTCGAATTGTCCTCCAGCATCTTGTCCAGAATCGACCATTTTTTCTTCTACGATGAGACCACACTCATTACAAACTATCTCTCCTCGATGGTCGTCATAGGTAAGATCGACGCTGCCACATTCAGGACATCTTTTAACGAAGCTCATTTTAGGTTTTTATGTTTTACAAAAAGGTTTATAAATCTTACTATTTTGTGCGTATTTAAAGCTTTCGGTGTCCGAAATTTTTTATCGTCGAGAATTATTTTTTAGCAACTAGAGAAGCATTAACCATTCCTTCTTGGGAAGGTCTGTTTGTTATTCGAGCTTTTCCTAATGAAGTTTCAATTATTGCGCCTTTTACAAGTCTGTTTTGTCTTGCCATGAATCTATTTTGAGGTGTTTCTTCAACGTTGATTATTTCTCCTTGTTTTGTCTTACCTTTTTCTACTAGGACATTAACAATATCTGATTTCAAAAGAATTACTTTTGTATTTCCGCCTCTGATTCTAAGAATTTTGCTCTTTGTATCTCCAAGAATTGTGTGTCTTTCTTGAGGTTGTCTTTCATAGAGCTTCTGCTTTCTATGTGCGTGATATTTTCCTCCACTGACTTTTCTTCCTTTGTTCATATTTATGATTTGGAAATATGCTTTATAAATGTTATTAGGGAGAGGATTAGGTTATATTATCTCATATTCGATGATTTTATTTTATATATTAATATAAAACGAATTAAACCTTGTGGTAAACAACAATAAGGTTTAAATAGCAAAATTGTAAAGGAGAGTTATGGTAAATGGAATTGAAAGACCTCTTGACCTTTTGAACCAATCAAAGGGAAAGGAAGTTCTTGTGCAGTTGAAAGGGGACAAACAACTTGTTGGAACCCTTTTGGCGTTTGACATCCACATTAATGTGGTGTTGGACAATGCGAAAGAAATAGAAAATGGAGAAATGAAGAAAAGTGTTGGCCTTAGTTTTCTAAGGGGAGACACGATTATCTTCATATCGCCTGCTTCGACTTCTTCAAAGAAATAGTTGGTCTTTATTTTTAACTTGGACAGAAAATAAATTATAAGGATAGTTGGGACTTTATTTCTTCATCACAATAATCTTTAAATAATCTCAGAGCAGTTTTATTTATGGAACTGGTTGAAAAACAATATTCTAAAGATGGCACTATCAAGTATGCTTTTGCTGTTCCAGTTAGACAAAGTTTGGTATTTTCTTTTCCTGAAAGAAAAGAATTGATTGAAACGGCTTTTCTTGATTTGGGGAGAAGGAGAGATGATAAACCGCGATATGTTTTGTGTTTGTCTACCATGGCTGGATGCATAATGCAATGCATTCATTGTGAAAATCAGTTTAATGGTTTTTACAGAGTTTTAACTCCTGAGGAAATTAATAAACAAATAGACTCGGCTTTAATGGAAGATAGAAATTTAGAAAAAGTTATTAGAGAAGGGAGGGTCGAACATGCGTTTATGGGGATGGGGGAACCTTTGTATTGCGATAATTCTGTAAGGGCGGTTCAGAAGCATAAACCTGCTGTTCAAGATACAAGATTTGCGTTTTCGACTATTGGGGGAAAAGGGTATATAGACAGATTAACAAAAAGAGATTTTCCTTTTCCAATAAGACTTGAAATTTCATTGCACTTTCCGAATGATAATTTACGAAGACAGGCAATGCATGTTAATACGCTTGCAACATATTCCACTGAACTTACTATTTCAAGAGCTTTGGATGATGCAGAAAGATTTATGGATAAATTTCCTGGAAATGTTGCTTTAAATTATGCTTTAATTGATGGATTAAATAATGCTGAACAGGATGCTCAAGAAATTGCTAGAACTTTAAAGGGAAGAAGAGGATTTTATGTAAAAGTTATGGAAATTAATCAGACCTCTGCGCTTACGGGAAGTTGGAGAGGGGAAAGATGGGCTTTCGGAATTAATCCTGGAGAAAGAGGGCCTTTTTATGAAACTCCAGAGGAATTTAGAGAGGTTTTAGAGAAATATGGTGTTGAGGCGACAACATTTAGAAGTTTAGGAAAAGATATTGATGCTGCTTGCGGGAAGATGGCTCTGAGATAGCTAAATTTCAAAGACATCAAAGTCTTTTGCGAGCTTAACGTTCTTGAAGATTTTCTTGGCTTCTTTTTCTATAATTGTTGGATTGAATTCGTATCTTTGGGAGAGATGAGTTAGAATAAGCTTTTGTGATTTGGATTTTTTGGCTATTGTTGCAGCATCTAGAGAGGTAAGGTGCTTGTATTCTTTTGCTTTTTCTTGCTCTTCTTTTGCGAAGGTAGACTCACTGATTAGAATATTGGAATCGGATGCTAAACCAATAGCGTTATCATTTAGAGCAGTGTCCATCACAATTGTAATCTTTTTTCCTTCTTCTTTGTAGATGAGAGACTTTGCTTTTATTGTTTTTCCATCTAGGATTATATCTTTTCCTTTGGTTAACTGTCCTAACAAGGGAGAATTAGGGATTTTCATCTTCTTTAGTTTCTTTTTATCCAAGCGGATTTTATCTTTAATGGAAATGGAATAGGCATTACATGGAGTGTCGTGGTCCATTGATTTTGTTTCTATTTGGAATGTTTTGAAGTCAAGGATTTCATTTGTAACTTCTTTTACTTCTATATTAATTTTAATTTTAATCATTAGATCTTCAATTGCTTTCATGAATCTGAATGAACCTCTTGGACCATATATTTGAAGAGTCTTTTGATAGTCTAACATTGCTAAAGTCTGCAGGATTCCTGGAAGGCCGAGAATATGGTCTCCATGCCAATGAGTAATGAGTATTTTTGTTATTTTTGGAAGAGGGATTTTTGCCAGAAGGAATTGTCTTTGAGTGCCTTCTCCAGGGTCAACTAGAATATTCTCATTAGCAAAGCTAACTAGAATGCCGGTGTGATTCCTTTTTTCAGTGGGCATTGTACTTCCAGTTCCTAGAAAGGTGACTTTCATGTTTTCCATTCTTATATTGGGGGAAATGTGTTTAAATAGGTTATTAATACACGACACCTAACGGTTTCTTCTATGAAATCTTCCCTAGATATAGTCTAATATATGGACATAAAAAAGATTTATAAGATGGAAGGATTGTATATGTTAATGAAAAAGGGAGTTTTGATTTTCGGCCTGGTATTTGTTTCTTTGATGATTGTGCTTACTTTTGCAAGGGTAAGTATGTCTAATAATCAGACAGGGATAAATGGGAATGTTGTAAAAGATGAGCTTAATCCTGTTTTTTCATGGAGGGATTTTAATGTGGAGGCAAAAGGTGTTGAATTTGAAGGAGATTCTGCTGTTTTGAAGTACGGGTTGAGAGAATTTACGGGAGAGAGTCAGAAGATAACTGTTAATTTTAATTTGGAGAGTGAAAAGGGTGCGAGAACTTATGGCGAAGAGGTAGTTTTGCCCTCTGGAGCATATGTAGAGTATACTAAGATTTTTCAAGGGTTAGATAGTGGGAAGTATAATTTGGAAATTGAGGCCAGTAATGGGAGAAAAGTGGCTGATGATGGAATTGGATTTGCATTTAGCAAGCCTATAATAACTGGAAATGCAATTGAGGAGATAAAGGTTAATGGATGGAATAATTATATTCTATTATTTTTGATATTGGCTTTATTGATTATAATACTAATTCAGCTTAGAAGAAAGAAAACTGTTGTTGAAAGTTACAAATCAAGACACAAAAATAGATTTATTAGTTTAGATTTGAGATAATCGGTAGTCTTAAAAACTTGGTTTTTTTATTATATTTATGAGGAGTGAAAAAGAGGCAGAGGGAGTTCTATGGGGAAAGCTGGCTAGAAAGGAAGATGATCAGAAAAATCTTCTTAGGATGTCTGAAATAAGTTTATGGATTGATCACTATGATGATATTTTTTCTGATTTCGATCCAAGACCTTTTGCCGTGAGGGCTTTGTCTGATGACTTTTTGACTGAGGCTAGAAAAGCAACCATTGCTCATCCTGATGGGAAACCAGAGCTTAAATTTTTGATACCCTTGGATAAAAGAGATATTACTCTGGAAAATATTATCAAGAGAAGATTGAGAGATCATTTTAATAGACATTATGAGCTGGAGAGAAGGGAGAGTAGGAAGATTCTTACTAGGGCAGGGATAATGATTTTTCTTGGAGTTATGATGATGATTGGAGCAGCAACTCTTTCATTCTGGAAAGATGATATTTTTATGTGGCATGTTTTAAGAATTATATTGGAGCCTGGAGGGTGGTTTACTGTTTGGACTGGGTTTGATCAGATATTCTATGAATTTAGAGAGAACAATCCGGATTTGGAATTCTATAAAAAGATGACTGAAGCTGAAATAACTTTCAATAGCTACTAAAGGATAGTTTTATAAATCAAATTTTAATTCTAAGGGGGTGTGCTCCCCTAGCTCAGCCTGGATAGAGCAACTGGCTTCTAACCAGTAGGTCGAGGGTTCAAATCCTTCGGGGAGCGTTTAAAAAAAGATGAAAATATTATTTGTTTGTAAGCACAATAGGTTTAGAAGTAAGTCTGGAGAGGCATTCTTTTTGAAATATAATATGGATAAGAAAAATGAGGTAAAGTCTGCAGGAGTTATGTTGGATCCTATTTTTCCGTTTATGCATACAAATGTAGTTTTAGCTTTGGAGAAGATGAAGGCTCCTCCTTTAAATGAGAAGGCAAGGCAGATAGATGAGCGATTAATTAATTGGGCTGATTTGATTGTTATTGTTGCTGATAATGTTAATCCAGAGATATTTTCTGGGAAGAAGGTAGAGGTTTGGAAGGTTAGCGATACGGATCAGAGCGATGTTCCTGGAATTGCAAAAAGGGAAAAAATTATTGAGAAGAAAGTCAAGGGTTTAATAAAGAGAATTGGTATTAAGAGCAGAGATTAACAATCTTTAAACATCAAAAATCTTTGTGATTTTTGTGGCCCTAAAAAATCTTCTAGATTTTTGGGACCAGAAAAGCTTCGCTTTTCTTGGCTTAAAAGTTGAAAGGCAACTTTTAAAAGAGAGGTTTTCTAAAAAGAGAGATGGATGTAAAAATAGAGTCTTTGAAATTACATGAGAAGCTTAAGGGAAAGATAGAAGTCAGGAGTAAGATGCCTGTGAAATCAAGGGAAGATTTATCATTGCTTTACACTCCTGGAGTTGCTGAGCCTTGTTTGAGAATTGCAGAGAAAAAAGAAGATGTTTACAAATATACTATGAAGGGAAATTGTGTTGCGGTAATCTCAGATGGTTCGGCTGTTTTGGGATTAGGAAATATTGGGGCTGAAGCGGGAATTCCAGTAATGGAGGGAAAGGCTTTATTGTTCAAGGAGTTTGCGGGAATAGATGCTTTTCCAATTTGTCTTAGCTCTCAAAATACTAAAATAAATATCGAAACCATAAGAAATATTGCTCCAGTTTTTGGAGGGATTAACTTGGAGGATTTCAAAGCGCCAGAGTGTTTTGAAATTGAAAAGGCTCTGCAGGATTTGGGAATTCCAGTTATGCATGATGATCAGCATGGGACTGCAATTGTTGTTCTTGCAGGATT
>Ga0247842_10002074_pt1 | contig 30883 bp, 31 predicted proteins | sample LaCruzMarch2015__3_FD_192411 | JGI IMG/M metagenome (GOLD analysis project Ga0247842, IMG submission 192411) | Freshwater microbial communities from meromictic Lake La Cruz, Castile-La Mancha, Spain - LaCruzMarch2015_19m | ecosystem: Environmental > Aquatic > Freshwater > Lake | place: Spain...
TCTTTACCAGTATGGGCGAGTTTACCTAACCAAGACCTGCCTAATCGTCCAACGTCTCCTGCAAAAGGCGATCCACGCTTTAATGCAATACCCAGACGGCAAGCCGGCAGTACTAATGCCCGGTGACTTGCAAGGAATGGTAGACTCTCAACTAGACGCTCTGCTGTTTTCCTCAGAGAATCCGACAGTGCAAGCTTTGCATAATCGCCTCATGCACAGGCGACTACCGAAAACGGCGATCTCTCTGCGTCCCATTGGCTTTGAGCGGCACGAAAGAAAAAGCGGAAAGCCGATCATGGTCTTTGGTATCCCATGGGAAATCTTTGCATCGTTTGAAAGTCAACTCAACAACCCTACCAACTTGTTGGGTTTGGAAAAGACGATTGCCGAGATCGCGGGGATCAACGATAACGACGTGCTTGTTGTACCGGCCATAAATCGCCGGCGTTTTACACCGACCGACATCCTAGTTCAGGATTTCGGCAGAGTAATCGGCAAGATGAGCGAGATGTTTCCCGCGCACTACGCCAGTCTTGCCGAAAGGACCGACGCTTTCGTAGTAATCCGCGTTTGCGTACCCGAGGAACATCGCAAAAGAGTCGCCTCACCCGAAATGTCTCGACTCATACTGGAAAGCATAACTGGGCTCATTTCAAACCCGACGTAGCCGATAACCAGAACGTCATTCGCCGCACACCTCCTTGGAGTGCGGCTTTTTATTTTTTATTTGTTTCCAACCAGGTATCCAAAAGCAATCGCGCCGCTTCCGCGTCGGGATGACGCATTCCTTTCATTTTGGAAATAACCAAACTCATTTTTGTAGAATAACGCTCATCTAAATACTCCAATGGTAACGACAATAGTTTAATCAATTCATCTCCAAAAACACGAACTACTTTTGCCTGGGGACCATCAGTTCCCTCTAATGTTAGTGGAAGTCCTAGAATAATCCGTTCCACTTTTTCATCTTCAACAATTTTTTTTATTTTTTCCAGGCAATCGTTATGTGGTTCGGCTAATACAGTCCCCAATGCTAAAGCAAATTCTTTATTATCATCTGTGATAGCTAGCCCGACTCTTACCAAACCGAAATCAATTGCTAAAATTTTTCCCATATTCACTTTGTACGCGTTAACACCCTCACCCCGTTTTCTACAATCGCCACAGTCAATTCTTCATGCGCAGAAATTGATCCGTCCTCTGTCAAAACAGTCCACCCATCGTTTGCCGTGACAATTTCTTTTTTACCCAAATTCAACATTGGCTCGATTGCGATCACAGTGCCAATCGGCAGAGCAACTCCAGAGCCCTTCGCTCCATAATTAGGAACAGCTGGGGCCTCGTGTACTTCAAAACCGACCCCATGGCCAACTAATTCCCGCACAATGGAGAATCCCGCTCTTTCCGCCACTTTCTGTATAGCAGCGCCGATATCCCCTGTTTTTACTCCAGGTCGAACGACGTCAACACCCGCTTGCAACGCCTGCCTCGTTACAGAAATCAATCTTTTTGTTTCAGAAGAAATCTTTCCCACAGCCACAGTTGTTGCCGTATCCGTAAACATACCTTCAAAACGACAACCAATATCTAAACTGACTATATCTCCTTCTTCAAACGGTTGATCATTTGGAATTCCATGAACAACTGCGCTGTTCGGCGAAATACATAATGTTGCCGGAAATGCATCCTTTGGATCACCGGTAGAACTAAATCCCTTAAAAGCCGGCTCGGCATTTTTGTCACGAAGCATTTTTTCCGCTGCCGTATCCAGCTCAATTCCTGTAATACCCGGCTTCACCATCAATGCTACTTTTTCTAAAACATCTCGCAAAATAACGCCTCCGCGTGCAAGTTTTTCTATCTCTTCCGCAGATTTAAGCTTAAAATTTATTTTATTCATTGAAAATTCTTTTCTTAATCGCTTTTTCCACATCCACCGCCACTTCTTCGACAGAACGTGCTCCATTTATCTGCTCAACCAAGCCCAATGAATCTAAATAGTTTATTACCGGCAGAGTACGAAAATTATATTCATCCCATCGATTTTCCATCACAACAGAATTATCATCGGCACGTTTTACGAGTTCTCCCCCGCAATGCTCACATTTTGCGCGACTGTTTGTTGACGGTATATTGCATTGCTTGCAGACCAAACGAATCAATAATCGTTCACGTGCGTTATCAATTGGAACACGCAATGCTATCGTCAATATTTTCCCTTTATTGTCTTCGCCAAGTGCTTTTAACAATTCTTCAACTTCAAAAAGTGTTCTTGGCGATCCATCAAAAACCACACCGTTACCACGTGCAAGAATTTCCTTGGCACGATTTATAACCATTTGCGCGACAAACGCAGGGGGTGCCAAATTTCCCGCATCAATCATTTCTGTAATCATTTTTGCAATGGGCGTATCTTCTTTGCGCATAGCGCGCAAAAGCGCTCCTGTCTCGATTCTCTCAAATCCAAAACGTTCCTGCACAAAACGCGCCTGAGTTCCTTTCCCGGAACCAGGAGGACCCATAAACATGATTACACCGCTTTTTTGCTGTGTCACTTCAGTCATCATCTCCTATTTATTATGTGTTTTCGTACTCGCGCATCGTAAGTTGCGCGTCAACCTGTTTCATGGTTTCCAAAATAACGGAAACAACGATGAGTAGTCCTGTTCCACCAACTGTTAATGTATTCATTTTTGTGAAACCCTGCGCAACAAGCGGAGAAACTGCGATGACACCCAAGAAGACTGCCCCAGCGAGAGTAATATGATTTGTAACCTGTTTAAGATATTTTATTGTGGCAGCCCCCGGACGAATACCCGGAACAAATCCGCCCTGCTTCTGCAAATGCTCTGCAATGCGCTTGGGATCAAAAGTTACCGCTGTGTAAAAATAAGTAAAGGCAACAACTAACACAAAGTAGAAAATGCCGTAAAAAGCGCTGTTGTTAAACAAACTCACAACACTTCGCGCAAAACTAGCAATAATAGCGTTACCGGAGGTCGCAAAAAATTGCGCGATCACGCCAGGAAACAGCAGCAACGATAACGCGAAGATAATTGGAATAACTCCTGCCTGATTTACACGCAAAGGCAGATGTGTGGAAACTCCACCCATTAATTTCCCGCCACGCACGCGTTTGGCGTAACTAACAGGAATATTTCTTTGTGCCTCAGTAACAAACACGACACCGGCCGTAACGACAATAGCAATAATCGCGAAGACTAAGTAAACCGGAATTTTCGTCGGATCATACAGAGAAATAGTTTGCTGAAAAGACAGCGGCACCTGCGAGATTATCCCCACAAAAATTATCAGCGAGGCACCGTTACCCAATCCCTGCTCGGTTATCAATTCGCCAATCCACATCAATAAGATAGAACCGGCCGTGACAGTAATAATCGTAATCAACAGTTCAGTTGGGGTAAACACTAATTTCGCGCCTAAGGATCCTCCCGATGATCCACGCTGAAGAATCGTCAAAAAACCAAATGCCTGAACAATGCCCAGCGGAACAGCCAAAAGTCGCGTGTACATTTGAATTTTTTGTCTTCCCGCTTCACCCTCTTCGCGTTGCAGTAATTCCAGTTGCGGAATAATTACAGTCAAAAGTTGCATGACGATTGACGCGGTGATGTAAGGGCCTACACCAAGCATTGCCAACGACAAGCGAGATAACCCACCACCCGAGAAAATATTCAATAAGCCAATTAGATTATTGCCTTCAAAAAAACGCCGTAGGTTTTCCGCCTCTATGCCGGGAACAGGAATGTGCGAAGCAATACGAAAGACTACCAATAAACCGACGATAATCAATACGCGCTTGCGCAAATCCGGTGCTTTCCAGAGAGCTACAAAACGAGAGAATGGTTGCATGTAACTTATCCTAAATTATTTTAACTTTTTTCGCTAGTAACACATTCTTAAACATCATAAGGGAGACAGTAGATAGCGTATTCCATATTTAGCGGCCTCACGACTCCGCTTCGCAAAGCGGAGCGTGCAGAGTGAGGCCAGTAGGCGTAGTTCGCCACTGGCCGGAGCGTACGCTAAATAGGAATACGCTATCGACTGCTGTTCCCGGCCACGTATCCTGTTGTCCAACAAAGTTGCAGACTATACCCGCCCGACGGCCGATCAATATTCAAAACATCTCCCGTAAGATATAAATTCGGAACAAGACGAGATTCCATCGTTTTAAAATTCACTTCACGGAGATCCACTCCCCCGGAAGAAATAATCGCCTTATTCGCTCCAAGCAAACCCTTCACGTGTAGAGGAATGGCCTTGGTAAGTGTAACAAGTTTCATTCGATCATCATGGCTTACATCACGATTAATTTTTTCTCCATCCATGCCAGCAATATCCAAAACGGCAACAATCAGCGACGCGGGAACTAATTGAGCAAGAGTATTTTTCAATTTTTTGTTGCTCTCGGAAATAAGAAGTGCTTGTAATTTTTTCTTCAATTCTCCATGATCAATCTTTGGAAATAAATCCAGCATCACTGTAACCTCACCATCTTGCAGAAGCTCGCCTATCTCTTTACTCATATTTAAAATTGTCGGACCGCTAATACCAAAATGCGTAAATAAAATTTTTCCGTTTTGGGATTTTTGTTTTTTTCCGTTTTGAAATGTCGTGAGTTTAATATCTTCCAACGCCACCCCACTGACTTTTTTAATCCATACATCGGAAAGCGCAACAGGAACAAGCGCCATGTCGTTATCTGTAACTTTGTGCCCTATTTTTTTAAGCCACAAAAATCCATCCCCTGTGGAACCAGTTTCCGGACGCGAAACGCCGCCAGTCGCCAGAATGCAAGATTTTGCGACAACTTCGCTGTCGTCTTTCATTTTGATACGAAAAAGTTTCGCATCTTTATCGACGAAAACCCCGCTAACACCGGCGTTTGTTCGTACTTCCACTTTTCCCTCTCTCATATAGCGCACAAGCGTGCTCAAAACTGATGAAGCCGAATCGGAAATCGGAAAAACCCGCCCTTCTTCCTCCTCTTTAGTGTCCATCCCAAGCCGGCTAAATAAGTTGATTGTTTCCTCCACGCCAAACTGCGCAAATGCGGAAAACAAAAACTTACTACTTTTTTTATATTTTTCTATAAATATTTTAGTCGTTAATAATTTGCGATTTGTAAGATTGCAACGACCGCCACCCGTAAGAAGCAGCTTTTTACCAAGCGTTGAATTTTTTTCCAAAAGCAAAACCGAGCGGCCAAGTTGCCCCGCTCTCCCAGCAGCCATCATGCCAGCCGGCCCGCCACCGATAACCACAATATCAGGATGTTTTTGAGATGACATTTAAATATATTATATTAATAACATGATTAACACAAGAAAAACATATGAAACTAGAATATTTTTTTAGCCACAGCATAATTTCCTATTACTTTATTTCAGAAAAATAGCACCCAAGGTGCTATTTTTCTTTATTTGGTTAAACTAAATTATTTAGTGCAAGCTCCATCCAAACAACCCTTGGGACAATTATAAATCATTTTACCCTGAACATAATTTCCACTGCCTGCCGGACTCTCATAACACCACATTTCATTCACTTGTTCATTTGAACCAGTACATTCATCATTTACAACATTCTCAATTCCATTCTCTTTGGTATAAGTGACGGTTCCTTTAACATAAATATCATCCGGTTTCTCGTTGACATCAGAGTCAACGCAAGTCGATTTCACACAAATACCATTCTGCCATGTTCCACTGCATGTTTTTTTCTCTATGTCTTCCTTTTCTACAATCTGTGCAGCTAAATCTGCGGTCTGCTTCTTGATAATATTTTGTTGCCAGAAAAATATCCCCCCTGCTAAAAGTACAACAACTACAAAAGCAATAACGATCGCAGGTAAAATAATATTTTTATTGTTGCTTTGCGAAATTTCAGGAGTAGGATTGAGCGGATTATTTTGTTTTATTTGTTCCATGTTGGTTATTTATATTTACAAATTACTCGTCAATAATAACACGTTTAGTAATATAAAATAACCCACAGAGAAGCGGTTATTTAACCAGCGTGTGAACAAACACACCTATATAGTATGGCCACAAGACGACGGCCAGTACGCCTTGTCCAAAAGACAAGTGTAGAAAGCCGATACTAAATAGCCACCCAGCAAACCAAGAGAATGCCGTAAACCCGTGATTTTCTACTTTTACTTTATCCATATGTCTTTTATAGCACTTAATATTACGTTTTTGAATACTGGTCGATTACTGTGTCATTAACAACCTATTACTGACCCGCCAAAGTAAAAAAATTCGAACCCAGATACAGTGTTCTACACACGGCATGTTTATCTACAAAAACAAAAAAACAGGGAGTGTTGAAAACACTCCCCTTGTTTGGTTATCTAATCGCTGCCGTCAATCTTTGACTAGGCAGCGAGGATCCTGCGGCATTCCGCCTCGAATCTTGTGGTCGTGCCAGATCTCTATGTACTCGGTCGTAGAGCGACCTTCGATAGTGAATCCAAGCATCTCACAGGCATTCATGAGCACTCCGACAGCGGCTTTGGTGCCGCTGCAATAACCGTTGGCATGCAGATGCACCTTCATACCACGAAAGAACTTTCTCTGCGTTGGCTCCGCCATGCAGTTGAGACGCGAAAGAAGGGCGAGCAATTTGGGTGAAGGAAAGTCCAGATAGACAGGGGTCCCAATGAGGACTCTCGACGCGCCCCGCAATTTGTCGACGATGCCTTGGAAGTCGTCTGCAATTCTGCATCCCGCAACACACTTCCCGAGACCACAATTAATGCAACCGCGGAAATTGCTGGGAATAGAAACCCAAACAACTTCGCCCATCCTATGTTTCCTTCTTATCCGTTCGGCTACGCTTTCGAGACATTTTTTGGTCGTTCCGTTGTCCCGATAACTGCCATTGATCACCACGAGCTTTCTTGTTTCCATACACATCTCCTTGCTAGGCCCGCACGTTCCAAAGTCTTTCGTACACGGGCCGGAATTGTTGATAGAGTTCTTGAAAACGCAAGTGGAGTGTATCCTCCACCTCGAACGTTCGAACCTTGGTCCGATAAAAATCCGAAGTGAAGTACAACCACTGATTCCAAAAGAGGAAGAACTTCATTTTCTCCCTGACCACAGGATTACGAATCAAGAACGGTGTCTTGGAGTCGTAATCTTTGTAATCATCGGGAGACACGTAAGCGTAGTAGTCGTCCCAGATCTTCGTGCCGCGAAACGGCATGAGGAAGTTGCCACAGATCATCTCGGGACCAAGTTCGTGTAACCGCTTCATGAGCAACACGTAAAATCTTTCGCCCGCCTCCCTACCGATGATCTTCAGCGGATCAACAATAAAGGAAAGGTAAACCATCACGTGATACTCTTTGAGCAATTTGACGACCTCGTCGAGATTCCTGTTTTTTCGGTATTCCTCCGAAGGGTCTTCGAGACCTAGACAGACCATGTACACGCCATGGCTCGCCATGAACGCCACACCTTCTCTGTTCAACGTATTAGCCGACGCAAAAAGGTAAATCTTGGTCGTCGGCAAGGCCGTGTGAATAATCTCGAGTCTCTTGCGCCAGTCCTTCTGCATCGTAAAGTTCTCATCACGAATGAAGATGAACTTTGGTGCATACTGAACCAAACTCTTGGCTTCCTCTTGGACAAGATTGATCGGCTTCGACATCAGTCTGTCGCACATCATTGGCGTACAACAGAAGGGACACGGCGGTTTCATGTTGCACCCCAAAGAGGTGTTAATGGATACCACAGTGTCATCCGACTTCTTGTCCGGAATAATCTGCTGATTGCGAGAGATTTCGTAGAGATCACGACGCGGAAGGGCTTGGTTTGAGACTATTCCCCTTACGATTGTGCCCTTCTGAGCAAGCGTAGCGCTAATGTCATCGCACGGACCCTGCACAATTCTCCCGGCATATCTTTCGAAATCCTCCGGAAAAGTAGTAGGGTGATACCCGCCAACAATAATCTTGTTCCTATCGTGCTGGAGTGCCCAACGGACAAATTCGTCGTAGCCACTGATGTAGACCGAGCACAAATACATTCTGACGTCGCCGTCATTATAGAGCCCGTTTTGCACGTCGTACTCCACACTGTCTCCCGGCGGGAGAACAGTAAGAATCGACGGCTCGAGTCCGAGGTTCAGATCAGATCGCGGAAAAGTCAGACCGATAATCCGGCCTTTCTTTCTGTCTGAAAGATGATCGACAAAGTTGACTTCCTTCCACGTGCGTAAGCCAAATCCCGTTTTAGTTCTTTCCATAGTTTACATACTCCCTCTTTGCTTTAGTGGTGTTCCGAGTTTCCGATGTAACGCTTTAATTTCGCTAGACGAAGAAACGAGATAGTAGAGGCCGTCAGGTGCCTTGTAGTAGAAACTTTCCCTTGGGACAATTTCCACCATTACTCCCAACTCACCTAGCTTTCTCACGTAGACATCATCCATCAAGTCAGAGCGGTAAAAGGTATTGTGATCATCCTTGTTAATTTCACACAACGCGACCAACACCTCAGGCCAAGAATCAATCGGTGTAGGATCTATCAAATCAAAGATCCTAACCGGTTTTCCTCCAGAGAAAACGTTAGCATGACGAACTACTAGATCGTGACGCTCCTCGATTGTGAAGGGATCGGAAAGCTGCGCGGAACCAATACAAATCACGAGAGAATCGTTTTTCAACAAGATTTTTCTCATGAGATCGACATGGCCCGGATGCAACGGTTGAAATCTGCCAAGCAGTACACCTACTCGCATAGAAGCCCCCTGAATTAGTTCTATATTATGAGATTTTGAATGACCAAACGACCACTGACAATAATATAAATATATTATTGTGTCAATCGTCTGGCTAGAGTGTCTATCATGCAAATTATGAAATAATAAAACAGGGTCCAATTGGACTTTGTTTTATTATTCAGTGCTCCGGGACTTGGACTCGCCGGCTAATCCGAAGAATGCCTGTGGCATTCTTCTCCTTCGCCGTCCCGCCACTTTTTCTCGGTACTAAATTTTTGGTGAATGACTTGGACTCGGCTACAAATAATTTTCCTGACGGAAAATTTTCGCAGCCCGCCGCTCGCCATTTTTGCCTTGTCACTTCGTGACAAACAAAAATATGGCTGCGCGCTTCTCGTCCAAGCCGCAAGCCACGCAGGTGGCTTGCTTCCCGGATGCACAAAAAATACAACCACCTTCCGGTGGTCATATTTTTTGGCTCCGGGACTTGGACTCGAACCAAGATTACGAGATTCAGAGTCTCGCGTCCTGCCATTAGACGATCCCGGAAAAACTACTGATATGCGATTGGCAATGTATCAGATTGATAGCCGTAGCTGCAAATCTCTATCCAACGTACCACGCCAGACAATTTCCGATTTTCCTTCGTTATAAACAGTGCCCTCATCGACCTCTGCTTTAAAATTTGTTTTTTTAGGAAGCATAATTCTCACTTCAAACGGCATCGTAACCCCGGACTGTTTGCGAAGCATCAAAGAATAATTACCCGTCGCGAAACTATTTGCCACTTCCGTACTTGGCGTATAAAACAAAGCTACTTTTTGTCTTCCACCCAGCGGAAGCGCGTAATAATTGCCGATAAATAATCTGCCACTTTCGTTTGTAATATCGGGTTTGGATGTATTCGCTCCTATTACCTCGGTAAATTGTGATCCGACAGGCAAACCAAAACGCACATAGCCGTTATATGGGAAGGTTCGAAAATCCGCTTTAGCCAAAGAAAAATTATATGACATTATTGCTTCCGATATAACTTTTTTTTCATCCCTCGCGTTAATCAGAATCGAGAGAGACCTCTTCATTACCGCATCAGATTTCCCACTACCTAAGCCGGAATCTGCAATGAAAATTTCATCACCTGTAGGGATGGCTAGATCTGGTTGCCCCATCTTATTTAATGCGTTTTTTTCTTCTTCTCCTGGCATATAAACATAAACATCTCGGGATTTAAGACCTTCTGAAAACGTTTGAGATATCTTTTCTAGCTGTTCTAAATTCGTAGTAGTAATTTTTTTTATAATTTGCTCCAAAACACTTCCCAAAACACGATAATCCGCTCCTTTTTTATTAGTTTTCGCATCTGTAATGTAGTCAAGCGAAGCAACAAGATTTTGGCTGGTAAATTTTTCATTAATCCCCGGAATTTCCAAACCACCGTAGTCATCGATTATTTTTTCTAAAAGAGGCGTGGAAATAACGACCACACCATCTACGGGTTCGTCCTTTTCGGCACTATTCCAAGTACTAAATACTTTTGGTAACCACTCATTGTGATCAGGATTCCAATTAGCATCATAGATAACTAAATTATTTTCCTTACGAATGTATTTTTTTATCGGCTCGGGATTTTTTTCAGTTGGCTGGATGTAAACTTTGTCTAAAGACTCGACCACATGATCGGATTTAATTTCAACCAACTTTCCATTATTAAAACGTGCTATTCCATAGACAGACATTAAACCGCCACCGGGACGAAGGTCTTGAGCATTCTGGATCAAAAATAAATATCTTCTTTCACTTGGAACACCAACCAAGTGCAACAATTCTATAATCGAATCACTGTTATTAAGAAATTTATTTGCCGAGAGTATATATTGCGTTAAATTTTTATCCGCTTCAACTAATTGTTTCTGTTGAACTTCGCATGTTTGCTCAGAATTATTTTTCGCTAAATCTTTAAACTTATCTATCTGTTCCTTATTGACAAGCATCCAATTTAAAACCGATTGAAAATCATCGCTGGTTAAATCTTCGTACTTTACTTTGACAGTATCAATCCCGGCACTTTTGACACCAGCCAATAAAAAGTCAGCTAAATCTAAAAGATAATTGCCTTTAGAAATCATCTTCCTGGCACAGTCTCTCTCACCGCCAAACACAAAACGAGGCATTGCATCTAAGAAAGCAATTTCGTTTTTGATATTGTTTAAACTGTCTCTTGCCTCTATCGCTTTCTCCTTTGCTTTATCTATATCCCCAATACGCAACGAAGATGCTATTTCTTGGGCAGCTATTTTTTCTTCACTCAATGCTAAATTAATTTTTTCTTTTTTTTCCTCAAACACAAAAGACAGCACTGCTCCAAGCATAATAAAAAACAACACACTTAGAACCACTATCAACAACAATACATTTTTAGCTTTCATACTTTGATTTTAACGCTAGATGATGAATTTGAGAAACAATTATCGATATTTTCACAAATCTGTTATATTTATAGTGATGAAAAAGCTTGCGTTATTCTTTTCTATCAACTTGATTTTCTTTTCGTGTGCTTTTCCTACCAACGCCGTAAGAGACGCTTCTTCTTTGTCACTTATTACAGGAGATGAAACATTATCTAGCGATCAGTCACAAGTCATTTATACAGCTCCAGGACAATCAACTGTCGCTTTTACACCGATAGTGCAGTTTTCTGATGGAGGCGTGGGGATCCCCTCCACTGAAACTAGCTATTCAATTGAATCGTCCTCATGGAGCGAAGCGGCAACCGTTGAAAAAACCTACGCGATGTCCTGCACAGAATACATTTTAATGTACGTAATGGGTGCTAGTTGGTGCTATAGCGATCCAGCAATACCTGTTTATATGGTTTCGCTTCCATATTCTGGTACTTGCGGTAAATATATCCTTACTGTTTACACAACCCTCTTATCTTCGCATGGCACTTATTTTACTGGCTCAAGACAGAGAGTGATCAATACTTGCCAATCACCACTTTCTGTATGCTCTGACGGAATAGATAACGACCATGATGGCACGATAGACTATCCGGGTGACTATGGATGTTCAAGCTCTGATGGTACTTCTGAAAGCAGTCGTACTGCTCAGTGTCAAGATGGAGAAGATAATGATGGAGATGGCTCAATAGACTTAGATGATTCCAGTTGTTCTTCGTCCCAAGATAACGACGAGGGGCCACGCACAGCAACTCCAACCCCGACAGCAACACCAGTAACAACAGCAACTCCAACCCCGACAGCTTCTCCTGTTCTATTCACTTCTCCTTCTCCAACAACTTCATTTTTTCCTTTTGCAGAAGTCTCTCCCACCCCCTCACCGTCCTCAGAACCATCTCCTGAGCCCTCTCCGTCCCCCTCTCCCTCACCTTCTCCCAGCCCAACAGCTAAAGCCCCTTCTGATCTGTTAAAGGGTCTGATAGAAGGAGCAACGGGTAAAACTATCTCTGCTCCGGCAGCAGCGGCAGCGGCAACTGTCTCAACGACTGTAGCCACGACAGCAGCGGCTGTGTCGGTGATTAATATCATCCCTCCTGTCGCGGCAGCCACCTCGCAGACTGTCTTCTTTGGTAACTTTCTGTTGGGCGTATTCTTTAAGAGGAAGAAGGGTGGAACAGAACATTGGGTGAAGGTTGTGGACGCAATAACGGGTAAAGGGGTTGGTGGAGCAATCGTGCAGATAAGAACAAGCAATGGGAAAGTACGTACTGCTTGGAGAACAGATGATAAGACGGGCAATACGGGAGACCTTCTTCCCCCTGGTGAATACGAGTTCTTTGTGACTAAAGAAGGTTGGCGCTTCCCTTCCTATATTCAACCAATCTTTGCTAAGGAGAAAGATGATCTTATCTATCGTCGAGGTATTATCAGAGTGGACCAAGACGGAAAAGTAATTATTGAAGGAGATAAAAATGGACAATAAGAAAGAGAAAAAGCAAGTGGAAGCAATGGCCCTTCCGAGGGTGCTGATTCTTGTTGATTCGGAGAAAAAGAGACCGCTGCTTTTTGCCATCAGAAAGATCTATACTCGTTTCAATAGTTATTGGGACAGGTTCGGGATATACATTGTTATCGCGGGACTTTTGGTGAATACCTTTTTCTTGATTTATACACCAAACGTAGCGGCGCTTGTTTGTGAGATTCTGTATGTTCCTGGCTTTATCTATAACATCTTTGCCACTGTCACAAAGAAACGCAGTCTTGGTCAGGTGAAAGACGCGGAGACTGATCAACCGTTGGATTTGGTAATGGTGAGAATTCAGAAGAATAACAAGACAGTGCAGATGCGTGTCACTGGTTATACCGGACAGTTCTTTATCATGCTGCCACCGGGACTATACGAGATCAGTGCTACACGACTGGGGTATATATCACAAACAAAACCTTTGTTTATTGCTCCTGGCAAACACATTAGAGCGGTGAACACGGTGATTACGCTGAAGAAAGAAGTACGAGAGCATCCGTTGCCGATATAGGGGGGGAAAATAGAAAAAGCTGGCTTTGTTGGCCAGCGGGGTTGTCAGTCGATCACGACGTACTCGAGGTTGTTTCGCGTGGGAAATTTCATCAAGATTACGTCGAGTGTGATATCAAACTGAGCAAACATCTTTCGGACCGGGCACTTGCTCGAAACCGACCTCTCTTGGAACATTCTGCGAACTGTTAGCATGTCGTCGAGAACGCGGTCAGGATCCAATCCTCCGTGAATTTGATCGTACAGACCCTTCATGCGCAAACAACGCTCATGACCAATCGCAACCAACCTGGAGGCACCAAAATGCGCGTTCGCAATCCCGAGAGAAGTTCTGATGAGATTTACTTCGTCAGGGAAATATTCCGGATGCGCGAGCACTGCTGCTCCACCATAAAATGGCAAGCATGTGTACTCTTCCGGTCTCTTTCCCAAACCCAAACCCTCTCGGAATAACAGCTTGTGGTAAGAACGAAGTCTGGCATCAGGACAGAAGATGATAGCGACTTCAGAACACACTTCCATGTCCATTTGGAAACCCGGAGGAATCTGAATACATTTTGTCTCCATGTCTCAACCACTCCCCAAAAGTCCGTTTTACTGAAAGGAACGACTTCGCAATAATCAAAGCACAGAAAAATCCGCACTGTCAATAAATACTGACAGATTATAAAAATTTTTTTTATGAAGAAAACACTTTTTGACACTGGCAAAAAAGCGCTACGGCTAATATGATAATAAGTATGCTACTCCATCCGGATATTGCTCAATGGCTTCTCAGTTACCGTTACTTAATTCTTTTTCCCTTAACAGTACTCGAAGGCCCCATAGTCACTGTAACTGCTGGATTAATGTCATCACTCGGACTGATGAATTTTTACATAGTATATATAATTGTCGTAGCTGGTGATTTGACCGGAGACGGACTTTATTACTCAATTGGACGCTGGGGACGACGCCCCTTGGAACGCTGGGGAAAATACATAGGTATGCATCCTGAAAAAATCGAACAGATAGAAAAACATTTCAATGAACACGGAGGAAAAACATTAATTGCTGCCAAGCTTTCACATGCGGTAGGAGGAATTGTTCTAGTATCGGCTGGTATTGCACGAATTCCCTTTAGAAAATTTATTTTCTTTAATTTTTGGGCGACTCTACCCAAATCGTTAGTTTTAATCTTAATCGGATACTATTTTGGCGACACCTATATGAAACTCCAAAAGTTCGTGGATTCTGCGTGGGTAGGAACGTTCTCTATCGCTATTCTCATGTTTGTTATATACATGTTTCTACGGAGAGCCGGCAAAAAGCTTTCTAACGATTAAACGATTAAAACCATGAAAATTATCATCGGCTCGGACAATTACTATCCCAACGTCAACGGCGCATCATATTTTTCCCAAAGAATCGCCCAATACCTACGAAAGCGAGGACATGAGGTGTTGGTTATCGCGCCAGGAATGAGCATATGGACAAAGACGACAAATATTAACGGAATAAACGTATTTGGTCTAAGCTCGTTTCCTATTTTTATTTATAAAGGATTTCGCTGGCCATTGGCACTATTTGCGAGAAAAGATATAGAAAAAGCTGTTTTAGAATTTTCTCCAGATGTGATCCATATTCAAGACCATTTTTTTATTGGAGGAACTTTAGCAAAATTCGCTAAAAAATCGGGGATACCAATAGTAGGTACAAATCATTTTATGCCCGAAAACTTAACGCATTATCTGCACCTGCCTAAAAAATTTGAAAAAGCTGTTTCAAAAACTGGATGGCGCTATTTCCGCATGATTTATGGGATGTTAGACATGGTCACTTCTCCCACAGAAACAGCTGTTCAACTGCTTAATCGGGTAGGACTCACAAAAAAAGCTGTAGCTATTTCTTGCGGAATTGATCTAAAGCGCTTTAATCCAAGCAATGACGGCGCAGCTATTCGCGCCAAATATTTGCTACCGACAGTGCCCACACTGCTTTATGTCGGAAGATTGGATAAAGAAAAAAACGTAGATGTATTATTGCAAGCTTTTTCATCAATAATCAGCAAAATTGATGCTCACTTTGTTGTCGCTGGCAAAGGGGCGGAAAAAGAAAGATTAACTGAACTGGCAAAAAGTTTGGGCATCGCCGATAAGGTTACATTCACTGGTTTTGTTAATGATAGCGATTTGCCATACATCTATAGAATTGCCGACTGTTTCGTTATTGGAGGAATTGCCGAATTACAAAGTATTGTAACAATGGAAGCAATGGCATCAGGCCTCCCTGTTATTGCCGTAAACGCAATGGCCTTACCAGAATTAGTAAACCACGAAAAGAACGGTTATTTGTTTGATATCAAAGAAAAAGAAATTCTTGCCGAGTATATGTTCAAGATATTATCAAACCCTTCCCTGCAACAAGAGATGGCCCAAAATAGTTTGAAGTTTATACAAAAACATGACATCGAAAATTCTCTTTCCGCATACGAAAAAATATACCAGGATGTTTTGGCGGCTCATCACTAGAGTTTTTTCAGAACAAAAGAAATTTTGGAGCAACCCCGCCTTTGCTTTGTCGAGTATTTTGGGCTTTATGGTGTTTATCGCCAGTTTGGTAATAAACTACAGCGCGGGAAAATATGCTGATACTCGTTCCAGCAACTATGTACAAGACATAATCCTGGACAATATCCCGCTCTTTCAAACAAATTTTATTTTTATATATGGGGCACTTTTTGTTTTTATTTTTGTATGTTTTCTGTTATTCCTCATGCCTCACTATTTCCCTTTTCTCTTAAAAACTATTGCCCTCTTGATCGTTATTAGGTCTTTGTTTGTGATGATGACACACTTAGCTCCATATCCCACAGAGGCATTCTTATCCACCAACAGCATTATAGGAAAATTCACCTTCGAGGCAGACTTGTTTTTTTCCGGCCACACTGCCCTCCCCTTCATGCTCTCGTTGATCTACTGGAAAAATAAGTTTTTACGGATACTATTCTTTTTGTTCTCTGTTATTTTTGCCATCAGCGTTCTCTTGGGACATCTTCATTATTCCATAGACGTATTCGCGGCGTATTTTATTACCTATGGCGTTTACCATATGGCAATAACATTTTTCAAGGAAGAATACGATATCACACGGCTAACATCAATCTGAATCTAGCCAAGAGAGAAAATTTGGTTTTCCCTCCCTACAATACCCTTGCGCAACCTCGGAAAAAATGTATAATGTATCTATAAAACTTTAACTAAGAATCTTATTCCTCCATATCGTTCAGATCGACTCCGCGTCAATAACGCCATTCGCGCGCAAGTTGTTCGTTTAATTAGTGAAGAAAATAAGCAAGTAGGCATTATTGATATTAAAGAGGCACTACGATTATCCAGAGTAGCTGGCTTGGATTTGGTGGAAATATCCGCCGGAACACGTCCTCCTGTTTGTAAAATAATGGATTTTGGAAAGTTTCAATACGAGCAAGCCAAACGTGAGAAAGAACAAAAGAAAGGAAAAAAGAAAACTGACATTAAAGGTATCAGAATTGGATTTAAAACAGGCGATCATGATCAAGAATTGAAAAGAAAGCAAACGGAAGAATTTCTCAACGAAGGAGACAAGGTTCGAGTAGAAATAGTCCTTCGCGGCAGAGAAAAAGCCCACAAGCCCCTGGCACGTACTATTTTAGAAGCATTCCTTAGAAAAATTTCTTCTCCCTATCGAGTGGAAGAGTTGATGGCACCACATCCTAACGGTTTCTCCATAACTTTGTTGCCAACACCAAAAACTAATCAACAAGAGAAGGAAAAGCCGGACAATAGCATCCCAATTGACGAAAAACAGGTTATTCACTAAGATTATCAATCATGGTTAAACAAAAGACCCGAAAAGCCGCGGCCAAGCGATTTGCCATTACTAAAAGCGGTAAAATAATGCGTCGCAGAGCGAAACATGGACATTTCAATGTCGGACGATCAAAAAAGACTTTGATGGCTCGTCGTCGTGATCAGGAAATTTCTGGATCTGATCGCAAGCGCATATCTCGTCTAATGCCATTCCAGACACCGGCTTTACCTTAATAGTTTTACTAAACTTCTATGCCAAGAGTAAAAAGAGGGACAATTCACGCAAAACGTCGTCGCAATATCCTACGAAAGACTAAGGGGTTTTTTCATCGCCGAAAGTCTCATCTACGTGATGCAAGACAAGCACTAACAAAAGCAGGCCAATACGCCCTTGCTCATCGCCGCAAAAAGAAAGCTGATTTTCGACAACTTTGGAATGTACAGTTATCCGCCGCACTTAAACCAGAAGGAATCTCCTACAGTAGTTTTATTGGCAAAGAAAAAGCTAGCGGCATATTACTAAACCGAAAAATGCTTGTTCAGCTGGCACAGACAAACCTTCCCGTATTCAAAAAGATCGTCGCTGAAGTAAAAGGAAAATAATAACTCAAAGAACGGCCTTAATGGCCGTTCTTTTTTATTTAGAAGGGAAAACCAAGTTTTTCCCTTCTAACATCTCTTTCCTTTAATAAGTGTCTCGAAGCTCGGGGCCCACGAGACCCGTAGCTTCGAGACCGTATTAACGATTCTGAAATACGAATGACGCTTCTATATTTGTCGTCTTCACACAGTTACTTTCTTGCTTTGCATCAGCCATAAAATCATTGTCGCCAATAATATACCTATACCGTCAATACAAACATCAAAAATATTTCCAGACCTACCCATGACAAAAAGCTGGTGAATTTCATCGAGAATTGCATAATCTAAAGCACACAAAAACACCACCAAAAACGTAAGACCCCGTCCGGCTTTTTTTCTTTTAACAACAACCCAGAAAAGAAATGCAAGCACAAAAAATTCACCCATATGCGCAATTTTTCGCAACGCAAAATCTTGTTCCAACCCCGAGGAGAGATTTGGGATGTTCGAGAAAAAGAAAATCATAGCACACCAAAGTACCAATGCCATCAACTCCAGACTCTTTCTCTTAATCATTTAAAACAAAAGAAAGACACGTGTAGAAAGATGGGAGGAATATAGTTGACTAACCACTCCGGTAGCAATAACAACGAGAGAGATAACTATGAAAAAAATAATCCACCGTTTCATTTAATAAAATTGATTAAGAGCAAAAGAATCTTTTCCCGTGACTAACTTATGATGAAATTTTACCCCACAGGCAGGGCATCTTTCTTGTATATCTTTTATTGGAACATAGCAATTTGGACACGCTTTCATGGAAGGAATAATTTCTACAGCCAATCTGTTTGTGGAATAAATATTTTTTTTGCGAGAAGATAATGGCGCCACGAGAGACCTCCCATTGAGCACATAGATATGAAATAATCTCTCATCGTGCCACCATAACCATAGAATAAGTATGGGAATAAACAAGAGAACAACATTGTAAAAAGAAAGTTGAATAGCAAGTAAAAAATCAAAAAAACCATGCATTAGAAATGGATACAAAAATGCTTTTCGTAAAAAATACTTTCTTTCAGTCACATGAAATTTGGCACGAGTCAAATAATAACCCATGAATCCACCAAAACAAATGTGTCCAACAGTAGAAATAAGAAAACGTAAAAAGAAAACAATAACAAGAGTATCAAACTCAAAACTATTAAAGAGCTTTAGAAAATACAATGTGTTCTCCAAAAAAGCAAAACCTAGCCCAAGTGCTATACCTAATTGAACTCCGTCAATTATTTGATCAATATCCGCCACGCGTTTAATCAGATACTTCATGAAAAAGAACCGCGATCCCTCCTCAGCTAATGCTATCACCCCAAAAGAAATCATCCCCGCTAACATAATGGCATAAAAATTATCCATTATTATATTTTCAGAAAAAAACATTTCAACCGTTTCTGAAGATACAATTCCCCATAGTAAATAAACTCCTTTTTCTAATACAATAGATACAGCTACACAAATAATCCCGACAGCAAAAAATTTTGCAACAGAAGCACCTGAAACACTCGGCGTTTTTTGTCGAACGTAATATGTCCAAAGTAGAATAACCACTGGCAGCAAACTCAACAAAGCGGCAATAATCACGATTGAAACCGCGTCTGAAAGTGGCAAAGGATCGGTAAGGGGCATATACACTTCTATTTTATCACAAAAACGACACTTCCATTTACCTGTCAAAGGGCATAATGTAATTATCTATGGTAACCAGAGAAATTATCGAAAAAGCACTAAGAAACGTTAAAGATCCGGAACTAGATCACAACATCGTGGATTTGGGCCTTATTTATGCCATTAAGACGGAAAACAACAATATTACGGTGATTTATACTCTTACGTCTCCGGCATGTCCCGCAGGAGCAGAAATAGAGAAAAACATGCACGACCAAATACGGCTTATCCCCGATACCAAAGAGATAATTACCGAACTCACCTTCACTCCTGCATGGACACCTGAAAAAATGTCTACCGAATTGAGGACTGAATTCGGTTTATTAGGTATATTTTAAACGGGTCTCCGTAGCTCAGCTGGATAGAGCGTTGGCCTCCGAAGCCAAAGGTCGCAGGATGAAAAACCATTAAAGGTTTTTCATCGCCGGAGTATTGCCAGAAGGCAATACGAGGCGGTGGCCAGCCCGAAAAACACATCAGTGTTTTGAGAGGCGAGGCCGAATCCTGCCGGACAGCCAAGGAATACAATTAAATTACGTCTCCGTAGCGCAGTGGATAGAGCGTCAGCCTCCGAAGCTGAAGGTCGCAGGTTCGAATCCTGCCGGGGACACTCGAGACTAGTTCTGCTTTGCAGAACAAAGTAATGTACATCCCGCCCTGGGCGGGACACAAGAGTCGAAGAACTCCGAGATCTACGCGCTCAGAAGCGCGGAGTCTCGGAGCCACACAAAAGCAAGCCAATTATTTGTCCCGCAGCAGAATATGCTATATTAAACACACGCATAAAAAAGCAATTACAATAAGTGCCATACTAATTATCTTGGTCTTGGCTTTGGCTGGTGTTTTGGCATATATATCTTTCAATAAAAAACCTTCTTCCAATGAGAAAACGCTTTCAAATAACAGCAATGACACGCAATCTCCAGTTACGTCTTCTCAAGCTTTACCAACCACCTGCACTGATCAACCAGAAGGTATGCCGGTTATTACTTCACTATCCAGTTATTCCGGCTACGTTGGAACAAAAATTGAAATTAAGGGTTGCAACTTTGCTGGATTCGAGGGCGACAAGAATGCGTGGATTGAAAATGGCCAGGGTGTGAAAGGAATTCTTAATGGAGAAGAGGGATCAACCGGAAAAAACTTGAAAGTTACTATAAAATCCCCACTATGCCAAGAAGACAACTCTTACAGTGGTCTACCATGTAAATCATATCTCACCTTGACTCCAGGAACGTATAAAATTTATACGATGCCTTGGCTAAAAAAGAGCAATGAAGTAACCTTCACAATAAAATAAGTTATAGATTTTTTTATAGAAAACTAAACTTTATTTCTTATTTCACTTCCTCCCACGAAATAGTCTCGTATTGATCCGAAGTAAATGGAAAACTTGGCGGCGGACCATACAGCAAATTGGAATCATAGTTTATATATCGATCCTTATAGCCAGAACAATAATCACCTCCGCATGTCCAAGAAAAACCATACCTGGTATTTGAAGCAATCATCCCAAACAAAGTAACAGAATTTCTAAGAGAAGATGCTCCACATGAACTTTCGTAGTAATATCTCCCCACTCTCCCATTTTGCGCTATTAATGCAGCATCTATTCTAAGATTAGTAGCACTATCAAGACCAATATTTATATTTCTTTGCGCGATAAGGCCGATAATATCTTGTCCGTCATAATTTGTGTAAGTCAAATTTTTATTTACCATGATACTCGCGCGCGTTGAATCCACATCGGGAAAACGCGCTGCCGCAACAGTGATACGCGTTTTAGAAATATTTCCCTCTATCCAAACGTCATCCTCCGCAAAAACAATGCCGTTGTTTGGTACTGTGTAATTTTTAATAAAATCCTCACTACCAATACTCCAAGTTCCCCAATAAGAGTTGTTCCCTTCCTGATTAGTACAGAAAAAAGGAGGATTACTGATACTTTTTACCCGATAAACATCAAACGTATTGTTATTTCGCAAAATAAGATGATATCCACTTTTTCCCGATGGTTCCAGATACACCCCAGATGATTGCGCGCTAGTTTTCATCGTTTGGAGATCGGGTGTAAGACCAGCAAAGTCGACAGCAGGCACACCAACAGCCCTTCCCGCCTCAAAAACAGTTGGCCTATTGGGAATACTGGGGGGTGGCAATGGCGATGGAGGAATTGTGGGATCAGCTGGCGCGACATGCGTATGCACGCCAAATGCGTTGTCTTTGGGTAAATCGGGATCTATATACGTATTTTTTGTACTGGAGACAATATTATGAGCCAAACCGTCAAAACGAATTCCTCCATTTGAATGGATAGGACCAAATATTTCCGTTCCCATGCCAAATCTTACATCAGTTGCCGAAGCAACCGCGTATTTGGCAAACGTTGGAATTGCCAATTTTGTTTCCACTGTTCTATTTGTTTCTTCTAATCCATTTATTGTCCCAATCGACTTTACGGTAACCAAAGTTGATCCAATAAGCGGAGGAGTTATCGTAAGAGAAAAACTTCCAATAGCTTTTCCATCCTTATCTTTGAAAACATGCACATACGGCCCAGATGAAGTAGTACCATCTTTATAATCAGAAGCGGCGTGCGCCAAATGCCAACGATAATAGTCGTTACCGGCCTCTGCGGCTTGCAGCGCCTGTTCTTTTAACACTGCCTGCCTGGATATTTTTAGATTAAGACTTGCCCAAGAAATAAATCCGGTTACGGCGATAATGGCTACGCAACCAAAAACCAGTGCCATAATTATTATTTGCCCACTGATATTTTTATTTGGATAATTTTTCATATGTTGTCCTTCACATTCCTCATAGAAACTTGCGTAGAAAGGTTCATTCTGTCTTGATTTGAATTTCCCTCCCCAAGCAAAATGTTTAACTTTACCAGTCTAACCAAAGTTGATTCTACGGGTTGAGCGATGGAAGCAGTTTGACCATCGTAATCACGGCCAAAATAGGAAAATATCGGTTCAGCGTTGCTATTTTTTACACTGTGAGCAACAATAATTATTTTTTCGTTCGACAAAGAATAATTAATCGGATCACCCGAAGGGATAATCACTCCTTTTTTAAGTTCGCTTCCTTCTTTGAAATATCTCACACGCTCTGCGACACCATCATTATTAATGTCGCGATAGAAAATAAACGAATTATCTTTTGCCTCTCCTATCAGGTAAGCTCCGTTTTCAGCGGGAGTAGCCGAACGTACTTCTGAAGAAAATTTTTGCGTCATTCTTAGTGCTTCGTCCTGCAATGACATCGTATTCTGAAAAAATCTGTTGTACGACAAAACATTCACCTGTAAACCAATAAGCGGTACGAAAATAATGGTAATTATTCCGATAGTAACCATTATTTCAAAGAGGGTGAACCCTGCGTTTTTAGATGGATTATTTTTTATAGTTGAATTCATTTTTTTATTTTTCCAACTGGACACTCACTTGCTGCCATGGACCGGCCACCGCAATACCCATCTCCTGCGTTTTATATCCGGAAGCAGAAACTGTCAGGTGATAACTTTCCAACGCAAGTCCTGTAAACAAATAGTATTTTTCAGGAGAACAACCAATATTCTGTTCAAAAGACACTTCGCCATTTTTTAGCGTTACTGTTGGCGACAAAACATCTTCTCCTGACAAAGAATCCTTTACGTCCACAACTAAACTGTATGTGGTATTTTCTCCCTCCAAAGGAACAACCAACATCTGTTTTTTTTCTTCATTTGGGGAAAGATTAATGGGCAAAGGCGGATAATACGAGGCATTTTTCAAAATTTCTTCACCTGAGGCATCAATATTATAATTTCCCCACTCCAACAGCGGTATAGTAACATTACCGTTATTATCGGTTGTTTTGTTTTCCGTATATTTAAGTAAGTCCGGCTCACCAATCAGTTTTGTTCCATTTAATTCAAAACTAGCTCCGGCTATCGCTTCACAGTTTTGATTAACCGCCGATATAGTAAGGTCACTTGTCTTATCGATAGAAAAACTGATATTAGTTAGCTGCTGAGCCGATACAGTTGCATTTGGTTTTGTTGGATGAGGATTTAAGGCAGTCGTCGCGTACGTCTTTTCGGAAGAATATCCACTTTTTGTAACAGACACCTCATACGTTTCGTTGCCTGGAGGAACATCGATTACGGCAAGTGAGCCCGTGTTATCTGTTGTATCTGAAATATTAATCACCGGGCTTACAGATGAGTTTTTTATTTCGACACTTGCCCCATCCACCGGCTTCCCATCAGCATCAAAAACTTTTATAAAAAGCGCTCCATTATTTGAAGACATTTCCAAACCCCTTGGAGAAACATACGTAACCACAGAAAAACTTTGGAATTGTTTACAAGCATCACACCCTATATCCACTTGCACCAATTTATAATCCGCTGGACTCAAATCATTTTTTTCGCCCCCGATTGTGCCATCAAAAGGATCGTCTATATTACGAACCGTAGTCAAAACTTTAAAGGAAACGCCAGAACGAACGATCTCTTGTTCATGCGGAATCTTTCCTGTGGGAATCCCGTCTTTAACACCCACATCGGCATAAGATAAATTGCGTATTATTTCCAGCTGTTCATTTGCAAGAGCAATGGCTGTTATTTTTTGCCGAGTAACACCGATAAGCATTTGGGTCGATCGATATGCTTCATAAACGCCTGTAGAAATTACAGCAAAAACAGCAACCCCTATCACTGCCTCAATTAGACTAATACCCCGATTGTCTCGCCACTTAATCCGTTTCGAGATCATATACAGTTAGTCTCCTTTTTCCGGAGCTATAACATCATCTTTAATATTTTGACCTTTTGTATTAACGAAATAATCAAGCCCGTTTTTGTCTAGTATCGGGATATCCGAGTAGCTGCTCTTCTTATCAACCAAACGATTGTCTTCCCAATTCTGAGCAAAAAATACAAACCGAATAAACAGAAGCACCGCTATCAGCAGAACAATAAAAAAAGAAAATAATATTACGTTATTTCTTTTGTTTAAACTGTACGAAAAATAATTATTATGCATATCTTTATTTTTCTGTAGCTACAGCAACAAAAATCGTTGCCAGATATTCTCCTCCCAAAGAATCCTCGTTGGGAGCAATAATCTCAAAAGATTCTAACATCAAAAAGAAGGGCGCCGTTCTCAAACTCGCCAAATATCCACTAATCGACTGATCTCCTCCAGCGATATTTATTTTATACCTAATCGTTGGGATATTATATTCTATTTCATTTTTATTCTCGTTGGACTTAACAACATTAATCGTCTGTTTGACTTCTGATTTTAACGAAATCTCTTCAAAATACTGAACCAAAGATACCACATCATCTTTCGGTATACGTATTAATTTTAACGACTCCCTCTCTTCTTTGAGATTATTGAAATCAGACATCAAGCGATTGTAACGCTTCTGCGTAGCGGGATCAGAAAGATCTATTGTCGCAGATTTTTCCCGCAAGGCATCCTCAACTATAAAATGCCCGGAAATAAGAAATGCAATCATCAAAATAAGTAAGAAAAAAGAAAGTGCTAAGCCGACCTTGAATATTTTGTTTGATTTTATAGTAGATATTATTTTCATATTTTTTTATTGTAATCTGCATGCGGAATATTTATTTTTACTTTCAACTCAAAAGAAGCGTCCACCGGTTGATCAAGATTAGATAACGGAGAATCAACGGATACAACTTCTTTTCTTAATCTCAATGTTTTTTCAAAATCAATAATATCAGACCGAGTTGCCGCTTTTCCTATCACCTCCACCAAAGACGGCTCACTGGCTGAATTGGCTGAAAAAATTTTTAAATCCAGTATTTTTAATCCACCAGGAGCAGCAGCAGTGATTATATCTAAACCCACAGGCAAATCTAACCTAGTTTCATCGAAAGTCTTTAACGCAGCAATTTCTTTATTGGCAAAATTTATGTCGACCCTGGCTTTTTCAAAATCTGTTTCAGGGAAACTTTTTCTAAAGACACTCTCGTCAGATTTCAACTGACTTACTTTATACAAAGTTCCAGTAAACCAGAAGACTGAAAAAATAAATGACGTAAGCACAATAACTACCACCACAAAAGAAAGAGCTGCAAGCAAAAGCTGAGTGAACCAATTTTCGTACACCTTCCTAATTTCGGGTGGCAAAAGATTTAAACCCGATCCCGAAACATCTGGCATTGAGCCACGAATTGCCAAACCAACAGTGCTTGCAAACGACTCTTTCATGCTAATAAATTCCTCCTTGTCGCTCTGACTATATGTTTTCGCAAATTCTACCTGATTACTCAACAGAGGATCTCCGGATGCTATTTTGTATCCAGTATTCTTCGCTAGATAATCCATAAAATCTATTGCTAAAGCCGTACCGCCAGACACAACTAACTGCTGTACCGGCCTACCTGTGTGCTGCTCATGAAACTTCGCCGCCTTTTCAATTTCAGACACTATTAATCCCAAATGATTTTCTAATACGCCTCTTTGATCCGCCAAAGCACCAAATACTCCTTTACTTTTCTTTAATTTTTCGGCCTCTTCAAAAGATATAGAAAGCGTATCGGCAATAAGTTGCGTAATACTTGATCCACCAATAGGAGTACTAACATAACCATGCACAGTCTTACGTTCAACTATTGTAATTGTTGAAGACCATGCACCAATGTCTAAAATAATAATCGGATTATCATCCGTACTCATAAAACTGCTGATTAACGCGGGCGAGTCTAAATCAATCGCGACAGGAAAAAGCTTTGCCTCCCCCAAAACCTTAAGATACAAATCAACTAGCTTTTTTGGCGCAGCCGTAAAAACAACATGATGACCGTTTTCTCTCGAACGATGAAATTTGATATCCGTATACATTTCGGAAATAAGAATCGGCATTTCGCTTTCCGCTTCGTATGGGATAGCGTCGACTACTTGTTTATAAGATAAAGCTGCGGGAAATTCGAAAGGATGTAAGAAAACTGATGCTTCAGGAAAAGATGCTACTACAAATTTTGTTCTAATTGGACGCGGACGAGCTTTTTTGAGTAAGTCTTTTAATCCAAGCAACAAGGCCTGCTCATCTTTTACTTCCCCATGATAAATAACATTGGGTGGTAACATAATCGAACTATGTGCTTCAATAACATATTTATTTCCACGATGTGAAACCTCGACTGCTTTAAGAGAGGCATCGGAAAGATCAAGGCCAAATGCGTGCTTTATTGGAAAATAATATACATCGGACGTTTTGTCTTTTTTATTTTCCCCTTGCCTTTTTTTAAAAATATTAAGTTTCATTTTCTTTTTTTATCATATCAGACTATTGCTTCGGATAGCTGGTAAATTGGCATAAGCACAGCAAAAACTATCCCTCCCACCACAATACCCACAACAACCAACATAATCGGCTCAATAAGTTGAGACATATTTTTTGTGGCTTTATTTACTTCACCCTCATAAAACTTAGCTAAATACATCAGAACATCAGATAATTTTCCAGATTCTTCTCCAACTTGGATCATGTCCACCTCCATAGAAGGAAATAACTTCTTCTGATTTCTAATTGACGCGCTAAACTGCACGCCCTTTTTTACTTCGCCAATAGAATTTTTAATCACTTCTTTATATTTTACATTTCCTAAAATATCCGCAGCGATGGCTAATGCATCCACTAACGGGATTCCGGAATGCACCAGAGAGCTTAACGCACGATTCATGCGAGCCAAATTAACCATTTTGACGATATTTCCAAAAACCGGTACGAAAATAAAAATCGCGTGCAGGTATGGCTGAAAAATCTTACTCCTCAAAAAAAGCATAACAATAACAACAAGCAAAACAATGACCGGTAAAACATACAACGCATAATTTGCTACAAAATTTGCTACAAATATAAATATCTTTGTAGGCAATGGAAGTTCAACATTGAAAGACTGAACAATACTTATCAGCTGAGGTAATACGATTATAGACATGAGTACTCCCACTACGACCATCACAGAAAAAATCATCGCGGGATAAGTAAGTGCTCCTTTAACCTTGGACATAAGATTGCGGTCGTGCTCTAACTGCGTAGCTAATTGATCTAAACTGTCTGCCAAAGATCCTCCCGCTTCTCCCCATTGCACCATCGCGACATAACGTTTTGGAAAAACTGCCGGATGTTTCCCGATGGCCGAAGCTAACGACTCACCTTTCCGAACCGAAGATAAAACATCTTGCATCACCTTCTTCATAAAATTTTTCTCTACCTGCCTTGAGATAATATCAAGCGCGCGATCCACGTTAACCCCTGAACGAAGCAAGAGAGCCAGATGGCGCGTAATTAAAACCCGATCAAGCATACTTACGCGATTAAAGATAGACGTTATTCTCAAAACAAATGACGTTTTCTCTTTTGAGAGACGAACATTTGTAATAATAAGTCCACTCGCTCTTAATTTCTGGATGACCTCCCGCATACTGTAGGACTCTATCTTTCCGGAAATATTTTTTCCTTTTGTATCTGTGGCAGAATAATCGAAATACATAATATATTTAGTCCTGTGTTACGCGTAAAATCTCATCAAACGTAGTAATCCCTTGAAAAACTTTTGCGGCACCATCTTCCAGCATTGTGGTCATACCTTTCGTCCGCGCAACTCTTTTAATTTCATCACCGGATGCTTTATTGACTATCAAGCTCTTAATATCATCATCAATTGTCAGTACTTCATAGACTCCCACCCTACCTTTGAAACCAGAACCATTACACAAAGGACAACCCTTGCCCTGAAAGACACGAGAACGTTTTTTAATTTCTTCTTGAATGGCGCTGTTTGGTGGAAGCATTTTGCTCATTATCTGTCTTTGATTTTCCGGAAAAGCTATACTCATAACACATTGTTTGCAGATACGTCGCACAAGACGCTGGCCAATTGCAACATTAATGGAACTGGCAACCAAAAACGGCTCAACTCCCATATCCAAGAGACGCGGCAAAGTTGTTGCTGCATCATTTGTATGAAGCGTGGAAAGCACCAAATGCCCCGTTAAGGCCGCATTCACGGCAATAGCCGCTGTTTCATCGTCACGAATTTCTCCCACCATCACAATATCCGGATCCTGACGAAGAATCGATCGCAACCCATCCGCAAAAGTCAAATTTGTTTGCGTATTTATTTGTACTTGATTAACCCCATCCATCAAATATTCCACAGGATCTTCAATGGTTGTTATATTAACCTCCCTCGTGTTTAGTGTTTTGAGTATTGAGTAGAGTGTTGTTGTTTTGCCGGAGCCGGTAGGGCCTGTCGACAATATCATGCCGTGCGGACGCATGATAGCTTCACGCATTTTTTTATAATCTTCTTTACTAAAACCCAAATCTTCCAACGTATAACGGCTTCCTTTTTTGGACAGTAAACGCATGACAATTTTTTCTCCATAAACGGTCGGCAATACGCTAACGCGAACATCAAGTTCTTCTTCTGCAACATCAATTCTTATTTTTCCATCCTGCGCCGCAAAATGTTCATCGGTTCTCAAACGAGCCAAAACTTTTACGCGTGCCACCACCAATGTGTAAACTTCTTTTGCCATCGGAACGACATCCTGCAAAACACCGTCAATCCTAAAACGCACCGCCACTTCCTTATCAAACGGCTCAAAATGGATATCGGATGCCTGATTTTGATATGCATATTTTATTATAGTGTCAACAATTTTAATCACCGGAATCTCTTCAATTGCCGAATCTTTTGCCTTTTCCGCCGTCCCGGCACCATCTTCACGCAACATCTCTTCGAATTCCTCTCGCAAGCCCCGCTGATAATAGCGCAACGCTTCACCAATTGAACGATCTGTCGTCAGGGCAACTTCTACGGGAAAACCAATACTCCGAGAAATTGCATTAATAGTTTCCGAATCCTGCGGACTTGAAACCGCCAAATATGCTTTACCATCCCGCAAATCATATAACGCTAAACGCTTGTGCCTAGCCAGCGCCTCCGGTACTTTTTTAACAATATTCGAATCAAGAATTTTTTCACGTAAATTTACAAAAGGAATGTCATAAGTATCCGCGATTAAAGTACCCAACTTTAAATCGTCGACAAATCCTTGATCAACAATGTATTCCTCAAGAGACCTATGTGAACGTTTTGCCTGTTCCACAGCAGCGTCAAAAGTCGGCCCGTCAAGAAAGCCGTGAGAAACAAGAATATCCTTTAATTGATCGACAGAAATCATTTGTTTGTGTTGTCTTTATTTTACATCAAAAACACCAGACTGTCTGAAAATACGAAACCTCGTGTTTTTGAATGGTCTGTTGGTTATTTTTTCTCTACAATCGTAGCTTTCCCGGAAGGAATAGTATCTTTCGGCGGAGTATCAAGTTTAAACGCAGTAACGCTTGCTTGATGGTAAGAAATACGAGTAGATAATATTTTCAAAAAAGGCCCGCTGCTTGCGAAATCTTTATTTGAAACACGAAAATCCGGCTCCACGCTAACTATCAAATTAGTTTTTCCATCATTTAAAGAAAGAGGAAAGTTTGATCCTTTTGGGGCATTGGCCACAAAATCTTCTCCCGGGACATTCCATCCCGCTTTGGTTCCACTATAAGTCGCTTGCCCATCCGCTTTGTTGGGATTGCTGAAAATTCCCAACAAATACATGCCATTTTTATCCATCACAACCCAACTGGCATAAAACATTCCTTCTGGTAAAGCAGGAAGAGAAAGACCAGGAGTAACAGAAGTAGCATCTTTTGCAAACCACACTCCGTCTGTCGACTTAATCGCCTTTTTTGTCGGACTGGCAAGCATTGCAAATTGATCCCCATTTATTTTTGAATATGGCGAACTTAATTCAGCTTCCGTTGTTTTAAGAGTGCCACGCAAGATCACGTGCTCACTTCTTTTTTCAATCAAAGAATCGCCTTGCTCCAAAGTGATCATCAATTCTGAACCGGCCATCGGTATATCTCGCAACACAAGCGCATCAAATGGATCACCGGCCAGAGTTACCAAAGATCCTCCATCAAGCACTCTAAAATAGCCGATCGGCTGTTCCCCGCCACTCGGCGCTTTCGACCAAACTTCATAGTGATCTCCTTTGTTGGCTGGCATTCCCTTTATTTGCAAATTCAGCTCAGCACCGGAAGTATTATCGGTAATATCTTGGATAACTTTTTTACCCCCCTCTGGCCACAAAAAATAACCAAAGAACACTATTATTGCCACCGCTACCAGCAGTATTCCTCCCCATCCTCCTTTGCTAAAAGTTCTAGCCATAAGCCCCCGCTTGATTAATGTTCTTATGTTTTAATTTTACACCCCATTAAACCCACAAGCAACCGCAATTCACACACTTGCCAATGACTGCGTTTTCTAGTCAACAGCTTCGCATCACTTCGATGGGTGTTTTGAAGTCTAAACCGAGGTGCAGTCGTTCGTTGTTGTAGTAAGGTAAGTATTCATTTATAGCTTTTTGATAATTCTTCACAGAAGGATAAACACGATTAAG
>Ga0247842_10002076_pt1 | contig 30869 bp, 33 predicted proteins | sample LaCruzMarch2015__3_FD_192411 | JGI IMG/M metagenome (GOLD analysis project Ga0247842, IMG submission 192411) | Freshwater microbial communities from meromictic Lake La Cruz, Castile-La Mancha, Spain - LaCruzMarch2015_19m | ecosystem: Environmental > Aquatic > Freshwater > Lake | place: Spain...
CGTTATTTGTCTTTAATTAATGATTATTTAAAATACTATAATAGCTCCCGATTACACCTTGGACTTGGACTTAAAACGCCTGCCCAAATGATTGCTTAGTGTTTCCAAGGTGCTGATTAGAAGACGGCACAAGTCAATTTACTTCATAAACCCCAATAAAATTGAGGTATAGCATTAATTATTTTAGCCACTAAGTAATAAAAAACAGGTCTTAAGATGTCTAATGTTTCAGTGGGCGCACAAGGATTTCCGTGTTCGCTCGGCGCCAGCAAAGCGCCTCGCTCTCTTGTCCGAGGTTGGCGTCCGAATATCCCCCGGATATTCGTCCGACGCTCGTTCGCTCGTTTCGGCTTCCGCCTCAACTCGCGTCTCGCTTCCAACCAGTTCGAATACCATGCCGTTCCGGCATTAAAGAAAAAGACAGGCCAACGGCCTGTCTTTTTCTTTATGTGGGCGCACAAGGATTCGAACCCTGGACCCCTTCGGTGTAAACGAAGTGCTCTAACCAGCTGAGCTATGCGCCCCCTCATCCAGCGACTAAATATTCCAGCGGTGGGCGAAAGAGGATTTGAACCTCCACGGCCTTGCGGCCACAAGCCCCTCAAGCTTGCGTGTCTACCAATTTCACCATCCGCCCATTAAAAAATTGTTAAGATTACTTAACAACTTTTTCTTTTAACTTTTTCTTATAGACACCGCGCAGATAATACAACTTCGCCCGACGAACTTCGGCTTGTTTTTTAATTTCAATCTTGTCGATTGTTGGTAAATTTAAAGGAAAAATCTTTTCAACGCCAACGCCGTCAGAAACTTTACGCACAGTAATTGTGGCACCAGTTTCTTTGTGATGCTTACGGGCAATAATTAAACCCTCAAAATACTGAACTCTTTCCTTTTCTTCTCCCTTAGAGTTCAGCTCTTTAATCTTTTGGTAGACCCTAACGGTCATCCCCGGTTTTAATTCTAATTTAGTCTCAACCATATTATTAGAAATTTGCTAAATGAGATAAATATCTCTCAATTAATATAATAAATAAAAAAAATATATTGGATTATTCCAGCCAATAACAGCCTAATATTATAATTAATTTTTCCTATTGTCAAGCTCAGTGTTAACCGCTTGATAAATAATCCTAAATAACTCATCAATACCTAGTTTAGTGGTATCTAGATAAAGATCGTAATGGCTAGTATCATAGACATCGATATTATAATATTTTTGGTAACGAAGACGGTCTCTAGCCAATCTTTTTTGCATATGTTCAAGCACTTCCGCCTGAGAATCAAGATTTTTAGCTTCATTACTACGATTACCCTCCTGAACGCTTTTAAATATACGATGAGCACCCTCTTCCTCAGAAACATCCAAGTAAATTTTATAAGAGTGGGGAATAAAATACCAAGAGGTTCGACCTTCAATAATAAAATTATCCTGTGTTACCCCAAGCTCACGCTGATATTCATCTACTTCCCGATCAGTAACTGGATCTTTTTCTCCTAATTCATTATACTCTTCTAGGGTTAATCCTCGTTTTTGAGCGGCCTCTCGCCGTAAGCCCCCAATATAATAACGGGGCCAACCTAGTTTTTCTGAAAGCATTTTAGCAATTGTGCTCTTACCAGAACCATGAGCCCCACTAAAAGAAATAATCATAATTTTATTTTTTTTACTTTTTCTTTAATATTGTCTATTATATAGTCAGTATACAAGAAACTAATATTAAAATCTATCTAGCCAAGACGCCGCGGTTAGCGTTTGCCTATTTCTTTCCTTATGTTTTTAGAAAAATTAGAAATTCAAGGTTTTAAATCTTTTGCCCATAAAAATAAATTAATTTTTTCTGGCATTTTAGATAACCAAAAAAGAGGACTAACGGCCATTGTCGGGCCCAATGGGTCTGGTAAATCAAACATTGCCGATGCTATTCGCTGGGTACTAGGCGAACAAAGTCTTAAAAATCTACGCGGTAAAAAAAGTGAAGATGTTATCTTTTCCGGATCTGATAAAAAAAGTCAGTTGAGTTTTGCTGAAGTTTCGCTTTATTTAAACAACTCTGATGTTACCAGTGCCAAAAATGAGGAACCAGAAGTAATTGAAAATGAAAACGATCTTGAACGTTTAATGATAACTTGTTCAGAAATATGTTTAACACGCCGCCTATATCGCAGCGGTGAAAGTGAATATTTGATAAACAATAGTCGTGTCCGCTTGGCCGATATCCAAATGCTTCTAGCCAAAGCCAATTTTGGTCAAAAAACATATAGCGTTATCGGCCAAGGCATGGTCGAAAATTTTTTAACCGCTTCAGCGGCTGATCGCAAAGATTTTTTTGATGAAGCCACTGGTGTTAAACAATTTCAAATTAAACGCGATTCCTCTCTAAATAAACTTGAAGGTAGTTATGAGAATCTCCGTCAAGTTAATATGTTACTTTTAGAAATTAAACCCCGTCTTAAAAGCTTAACGCGCCAAGTAGAAAAATTGCATAAACGCGATAGCGTTGCAAGCACCTTGCGTCAAGACCAAAAACTTTATTACGGTTATCTTTGGCAGGAAATTAGTCATAAATTAAATGAATCAAATAAGGCTTTTTTAGAGAGTGAAAGACATAAAATTGATAAAGAAAAAAAGCTGTCTAAATTAAATGAAGACCTAGAAAAAATTCGTTCAACTGATAACTTTCAAGAAATTAGCGCCCTCCGCCCAAAAATAAAAGAACTAGAAGATCATAAAAATAATTATTTAAGAACCTTAGCTAAACTCCAAGCCGAGTTCGAATTACAATTAGACGCTCAGGGGCAATTTGATGTTTCTTGGCTTAAAAATAAACGAACCGAACTAGCGGCCGGACTTGATTCTCTAAAAATAGAGATAACTTCACTCGATGAACGACTGGCCCATAACGAAGAAACCTTGTGGCAAACTAAATTACAAACAATTACCGATCAGTTAGCTAAGGCGGCCACTATCAACCAAAAAATTGATCAACTACAAAACGATAAAGACCAATCCTTAAAACAATTATCCAGACTGGAAGCAATTATCGAAGCCAATTTGGAAATTCGAGGACAATTTGATGTTTCCTGGCTTAATAACAAACAAGAAGAACTTAAGCGTGAGTTAACAACATTAACCCAAGAGCTTCAAGCATCTCAAAAAAAAATAGCAACTAGCAACCAAGAAAAATTAAATAATAATCTCCAGTCTCTTCAAGAAAAACTTCACTCCTTAAATCAAGAAATGACTTTAATTAATAATCACTTGCGTCACGAAAGTCAAAGTCAAGATTATCACCAAAAAATAAGTCGTTTTATTGATGATTTTTTAAAAAAACTAGAGGCGGCTGAAAAAGAAAACGATCTACCAAAAATTAAAAAACTAATTGCGGCCGCCAAAGATGATTTCCAAAATAAAATCCACGGCTTAATCGATGGCCACAATGGCCAAGAATTACAAAAAATTACTAAAATTCAAGATGAAATTATTGCTCTTAGTGAAGAAAAACAAACAGCCATTACCCTACTAAGTGAAGAACGCTTGCGCCTGGAGTCTCTTAAGGAAAAGTTAAAAATGTTAAGCGATCGGCACGGACAATTAGAAAAAGAGTTAGCTGATATTACTGATAAACTCGCCAAAGCACAAAATAAATTTGATGCCGGACAATTAGAAAAAGAAAAGCAACCGCTTATTAAAAAAATAACAGCACTTGAGCAAGAAATTGAAACTTTAAACAAAAAGTCAGCAACAAGTTCTCTTGAATTTCAAAAACAAGAAATAACCAATAAAATTAATGATTGTCGCCTTCAAAGTTATCAATTAAATGAAAAGAGACAGTTAATTCTTACTAGACAAGTTGATCTTGAGCGCGAAATCCAGGACCTTGATAACAAGTTGTCTAAAAGTCAATTAAAATTTAATGGAGCGGCTCTAGAAAAAGAGATCACCGAAACTAATAACGCCATCTCTACCCTTAACCAAAAAATTGGCGATTTAGAAAATCGTTTGGCGATTTTAAATACCGCCAAAGAAGAAGAAAAAGGTCAGATGTTTCAGTGTCAACAAAATATTCAAACTCTGCAAAAAGAAATTAATGATATCATGGCTTATCTCAGCGCTCAACAAATAGAGGCGGCTCGCCAAGAAACTAAGCTTGAAGATTTAGAAAACAATATTCGAAATGATGAATTAGATCTTAGCGAAATTAAAAATTGTCCGCCGTCAGTAAATATTCCCGACTTAAATTTGTTACAAAAAAACATTAATAACAATAAAAACCAACTCGAAGCAATTGGCGGAATCGATCCGGAAGCTGAAAAAGAATATCAGGAGACTAAAGAGCGTTATGATTTTTTAAGTCAGCAAACAAACGATCTAAGTCAAACAATTAAATCTCTAGAAGAAATTATCCGGGAATTAGACGAAAATATTAAAACCCGCTTCGATGCTGAATTTAAAATAATCTCTGAAAAATTCAACGAATATTTTAAAATATTATTTAACGGCGGAAGTGCTAAAATTTTTAAATTAACTCCCGAAGATGAAACAATTAATGAACAAAAGGCTAATTCAAATATTATTGCTTCTAATTTAAATGGCTTGTCACCCGAAGAGCTAAGGGCGAAACAAGAAGTTGATGACCAGTTAAATCGCCTAAAAATTTTAAAACACCGCGGTAATATTGGTTTCTCCGGTATTGATATTCAAGCCACTCCTCCTGGCAAAAAAATTCAGGTTGTCACCATGCTTTCCGGAGGTGAGCGCGCTTTAACGGCTATCGCTTTAATTTGTGCAATAATCAGTGCTAACCCCTCACCCTTTGTTACACTTGATGAAGTTGATGCCGCCCTTGATGAGGCTAATTCCGAGCGTCTGGCTAAAATTTTAGATGACCTATCCAACAAGACTCAATTTATTATTATTACTCATAACCGTGCTTGCATGCGCCGAGCCAGCATTCTTTATGGGGTAACCATGGAACCAGATGGCGTTAGTCGCCTATTAAGCGTCAAGTTAGATGAATTAAAAAAATAAGCATCTAAAAATAAATTATCAGTCCAGTCCCCTTTTTTAGAAAAATTTTAATTTCACTTAACAATCTTTAACTAAAATATAGCCGCCTACTCTTAGGGCGGCTTTTTTATTAATTTTATGTTTAATCGAGTTTGGTCAGCAGCACTTTACGGATTAGAAGCTCCAATCATTACCGTTGAAGCGGATTATGGTGGCGGCGACTTTGGACAAATAGCGATTGTTGGTTTGCCTGATGCGGCTGTTTCTGAAGCTAAAGAAAGAGTGCGCAGTGCCCTGCGTCATTGTGGATTACCTTTTCCACAAAGAAAAATAACAGTTAATTTGGCTCCAGCCGATCTTAAAAAAAGAGGTCCGGCCTATGATTTACCAATCGCGATTAGTATTCTAGCTTTAAAAAATAAATTTTCCAGCGCCTTGTCAACGGCACTGATAACCGGAGAAATGTCTTTAAGTGGTGAAGTTCGTCCAATAACTGGGGCGCTCTCAATGGCCTTAGAGGCAAAAGCAACTGGGTTAAATTCTATTTTTTTACCAACCGCTAACGCCGCGGAAGCAGCTTTAGTTACTGATCTTAAAATATTTCCCGTTAACCATTTATTTGAGTTAACCAATCATCTTTTAGGTAAATCTCTAATTACCGTTTTTAGCCAAACTAATCAACTAGAACCCCCTTTAATTAACTGTGAAGATTTAAAAAATGTTCATGGCCAAGAAAAAGCAAAGCGTGCTCTTTTAATTGCTAGTGCTGGTGGGCACAACCTCTTATTCTGCGGCCCACCCGGATCAGGCAAAACCATGCTCGCTAAAACTATGCCCGGAATACTGCCTGAGCCTAGTTTAGATGAAAAAATGGAAATAACTAAAATTTATAGTGCCGCCGGTGAATTAAAAATTAATAGTGATTTAATTCATAATCGACCTTTTCGGGCACCCCATCATAATGCTTCAAGCGTCGCCCTGATTGGCGGTGGTTCACGGCCAAAACCAGGAGAAATTTCATTAGCCCATCGCGGTGTTTTGTTTTTAGACGAATTACCAGAGTTTTCTCGATCAACTCTAGAAAGTCTGCGCCAACCGTTAGAAGACGGCTTTATCAACGTTAGTCGCGCCGCTGGTCACCTTAATTTTCCAGCCCGTTTTATACTCCTTGCCGCAATGAATCCTTGCCCTTGCGGCTATTTAGGTGACCCCAGTAATTCTTGCCGTTGTTTACCATTGCAAATTACTAATTATAAACGCCGCCTATCTGGCCCGATAATCGACCGCCTCGATCTTCACGTCCAAGTTCCTCGTCTAAATTGGGATAAATTACAAGTCACTACAACCAGTCTTGATTCTTCTACCGCAAAGGGGTTAGTGGAATTTGCACGCACTCTTCAATATAAGCGTTTTAAAAAATTAAATATCCATACTAATGCTGAAATGTCTAGCAGTTTAACTAAGGACGTCTGCCGGTTAGATAACGCCGGCCAAAAATTATTACATCAAGCCCAAGAAAGTCTAAAGCTATCCGCTCGAGCCTATTTTCGTCTTCTTAAATTAACCAGAACTATCGCTGATTTATCCGGAGAAAATCAAATATTAAACAACCATCTAGCCGAAGCTTTACAATATCGAATTCCCTTGGAATAAAAAGACATTCTTTGCTATAATATTAAAACTAAGACATGGATAGCCAGATCAGTTTTATCCTGTGATGGCTTAATAAATTTTATGTTTAAAAAAATTAGTATTTTATTTTTGTTGGCGTTCTTTTTAATAACCTCGGGTTTTGGTTGTAAAATAACCGATAAGGAAACCCAAGAGGCCATGAAGCCAGTAACTTTGCGTTTTTGGCGAGTGTTTGATGGACAAGATGCCTTTGATCAAATTATTGCTAACTATAGAACTCTCCATCCTTTTATAAATATTGAATATCGAAAACTCCGTTATGAAGAATATGAGGCTGAATTACTTAATGCTCTCGCCGAAGATCGTGGGCCCGATATTTTTTCAATTCACAACACTTGGATAAAAAAATATCAAAGTAAACTGGTGCCGATGCCCGCGACTATTACTATGGCTTACCCGGTCACCAGGGGGACTATAAAAAAAGAAACTATTCCCGAACTACGAACCACCGCCAGCCTATCTTTAAAGGATATCCGAGATAAATTTATTGACACGGTTTCTTATGATGTTATTTCAGACGAGCAGAGGGTTTACGGCTTACCTCTGTTTGTAGATACTCTGGTCCTATTATACAATCGAGATCTTTTTAATAACGCCGGCCTAAGTGAAATACCCCAATATTGGAATAGTGAGTTTCTCCAAAACGTCAAAAAGATGACTAAACAAAATCAAAAAGGAGAAATTATTCAATCAGGTATCGCGCTGGGAGGCACAACCAATATTTCTCGCTTTAGCGATATTTTGTCGCTGATTATGATGCAAAATGGTGCCACACTACTTAGTAATAAGTCCATTCTTTTTAATCAGAATTTGCCCGGATCTAATTATAATCCTGGAGTAGAAGCTCTCCGTTTTTATACCGATTTTGCTAATCCTCTTAAAGAATCTTATACTTGGAACAGTAGTCTGCCTAATTCTTTAGAAATGTTCATTAGTGGTCAAGCGGCGATGATTTTTGCCTATTCTTATGATTTACCAACGATTAAAACCCGAGCGCCAAAACTAAATTTTTCAATCGCACACGTTCCTCAAATCGAGGGGACACCACCAACTAATGTTAATTTTGCTAATTATTGGGTTGAGGTTGTATCTAAAAAGAGTAAAAATGTTAATGAGGCTTGGGATTTTATTCAATTTATTACCCGCGAAGATCAAGCTAAAATATATTTAGAAAAAACCGGACGCCCCACTGCCCTAAAATCACTCATCATTACTCAAAAAAATAATGATGAAATAAAAGTTTTTGCCGACCAACTCTTAACCGCTAAAAGTTGGTATCGAGGTTATAGCCCCCAGGTCGCCGAAAGTGCTTTTAAAGAAATGATCGATACCGTCAATAGCTCTAGTGGTCAAAAATTGGAAGATATTATCAACCGAGCGGCCGATAAATTACAACAAACCGTTTACTAAAATAATAAACTAATATGTTTATAATTAATCAACGTTATTCTTTCTTAAAGGTTTTTTTTATCGCCTCATTCTTATTACTATTTATTGGAGTAGCCGGTCAGGCGGCTGGAGTAACTTCAATAGTTGATACCGCTAATACTAATTACCGGGAAGGCACCTATGGACTTAATGATTTTGTGTATTTAGCTATTCGTATTTCTAATATAATTTTGGGATTAATTGGCTCCCTGTCTTTAGCGGTTTTTATTTACGCTGGCTTTTTATTAATGTTATCGGGCGGTTCATCAGATAAAGTTGGCCAAGCAAAAAAAGCGATTGTTGCTGCCGTTATTGGCATAATTATCACCCTGGGTAGCTATACTATTATCCAATTCGCCATGAAGGCTATGGGAGCAAACACCTGGAATGGAACAATTCAAAAAATTACATAATAACCTATAAAAATCCGAAAAGAAAATTAACACATGAATCCTTTTGTCCCTAGAAAAATTAAACAAAATAATCCCGGTAGTCGGCTGCGTCAGGCTCGCCAAAATCACGGGCTATCTTTAGAAGAAGTTAGTAAAAAAACCGATTTAAAAACTTCTTATCTACTCGCTCTAGAGGAAAATCGTTTTGATAAATTACCAGCTGGAATATATGGTAAGCGGTTCTTAAAAGAATACGCTGATTATCTGCAATTAGACTATCAAAAACTACTCACTGATTTTAGCGAACAATCAACCGTTAATTATAGTGGAGACCCTTTTTCTCAAAAAATAGTCAAACCTCATAAATTGATGGTCTTCCCCCGATTAATTCGAAATCTTCTGATATTATCAGCCGTTGTTGTTATTAGTATTTGTCTATTCTTTTATTTAAAAAAGATTGTTTCTCCGCCAATGCTCACTATTTTTTTTCCTCCGGCCAATCTACTAACATCTGACACCTCTTTAGTGGTGAGTGGTCAATCAGAAAATGGAGCTGAGGTTAAAATTAACAATGAGCTAATGTTCAGTGATCTAACTGGTAATTTTTCCAAAAAAATTAATCTTAAACGTGGCACAAATTTTATAACTATCAGTGCTAAAAAAAAATATGGCCGTGAAGCAATAATCACTCGACAGATAATTTCAAACTAATCTCTAACCATATGACAAACGAAAAACCAAACCATTCATTTGACATTAATAAAATTTTAAGTAAACTAAGCTTAGAGGAAGGCCAACAAGTGGCTGATCTGGGTTGTGGAAATTTCGGATTTTTTGTCTTTCCGTTGGCTCGTCTAGTTGGGATGAAAGGAAGGGTTTACGCTGTTGATATTTTAAAACCGGTCTTAGATCAGATTAGCAAAGAAGCAAAAGTTAAAAATTTACCCCAAATTACGACCATTTGGAGTAATTTAGAAATTTTTAAAGAAACAAACATAAAAAGTGCTAGTTTAGACGTTGCTTTAATGGTTAATGTTTTAAATCAATCCGACAAACGAATAGATTTTCTGCGCGAAGCGGTGCGTCTCTTAAAAAGAGGAGGAAAACTATTAATTGTTGATTGGCAAATTGGCGACACGCCCCTTGGCCCACCAACTGCTCGGCGCGTAAATCCAGAAAACCTTAAAATGGCTGCCCTTAAAATGGGTCTCGTTCTCCAAGAAGAATTTGATGCTGGAAATTATCACTATGGATTAATATTAATGAAAATGTAATATGAAAAATTTATTAACTTTAAGTTACTGGTTTACAACTCGACCAGAAAGCCTAATTACTAATGCCCAAAACATTTTTAATGCTTACGTGGCTTTTCTTTTTTTAGCGGCCATTGCTATTTTAATTTTTAAAAGACGACCAGGAATATATAAGGGGGTTTGGCAACGACTTTACTTCTTTTCAGTGGCCAATACGCTTATTGGTCTTATTCTATTATTTGTAAACTATGAGTCTGTTCCCTTTTTCTCAGCTCGTTTTTGGCTGCTACTTTGGGGGGTCAGTTCTTTGGTCTGGCTTTTATTTATTATAAAACATCTCCGTAAAATTCCTGGTCTAAAAAAGAAAATTGAAGCGGAACAGGAGTTTAAAAAATATTTACCCTAATAACCTTATTAGCCAATAAATTAATATTTTAAAAACCTCTTGTTACCAAGAGGTTTTATTATATGACTATTAAAGGGGCCCTTGGAAAAAGGGGAGAAGAAATCGCCAAAAATTATTTAATTGGTTCCGGTTATACTATTTTAAAAACTAATTATCGTCTGGGACACTTAGAAATGGATATTATTGCTGCTCAAAAAAATAAATTAATTTTTGTCGAAGTAAAAACTCGAGCCAGGTCAACTAATAGCGAAACTGATAATTTACTAAACCCTCAACAAGTTATCCGGCTTAAAAGATTAATCAGTGCCTATTGCTATAGAGTTAAACATAATCCTGACTTAATTAGACTTGATTTAATTGTTATCCTAGTTAATCGAGCTAATGGGCGGGCGGAATTAATTCATTACCACGATGTTTCATGATTTGACGTAAGCGCCGCCGAAAGCTTAACGATCTAACTACGAAACGCCAACTATCTCGCACTATTTTAACTGTACTCTTGCGCGCCCCTAAACGATTTTCCTGCCAATTAACCGGCACCTCTTTAATAAAGTAATTGAATTTTTTAGCTAAAATAATTAACTCGGTATCAAAAAACCAATAATCATCAATCAAATATTGATCCAACTTCGTAAAGACACGACGATTTAATGCCTTAAAGCCGCACTGTAAATCACTAATCCGATGTCCTAAAATAATTTGAGAAAAAATATTATAACCTCTTGATGTTAATTCGCGCAAAAAAGAGCGCTCAATAATTGCTCCACTAGCTAAACGTGAACCAATCACAACCTCAGCTTCTCCACTAATTAGTGGTTGAATTAAACTTTTAATATTGCCCAAAGAAACTGCTAAATCGGCATCCATATAAGCTAAAATGTCAGCCCGACTTAAACGCCAATAACTTTTTAAGGCCCGTCCTCGTCCAGGAGCTTTCATTTCAAAATATTTTATTTTTTCAGGAAATTTATTTTCTAGAGTTTTAACAATATCAGCCGAGGAATCAGTTGAACCATTAACAACGCCGATAATTTTCCAAGAAAATGAAAAATTAGCCGATTCCAAGTAATTTAACAGATTTTTTAAACTATCTTCTAAAATTTTTTCTTCATCTTTAATCGGCAAACAAAATTCTATTAACATATTATTTTTTAAAATAAATAATACTTGTCTCATCTTGATAAACTACTTGCCACTCCGGCGATTCTTCTAAATATTTTCTAAAATAGTTAGGATCGGTTAAATCATTCTCATTAATTCCAAAAAATAATTTTTCCCAATTTTTAACATTTACCTCCGGATCTTTAGTTTGTATTAAAACCGTCTGGATAGCATATTGCTTAAGTTTTCCAGCAAAATCAGCATCTTTTTTCATAAACTCGGCATATTCTTCTAAAAATGTTTGACCGGCAAATTTAACTTGCGGCAAGCGCCCATCAATAAATAATTTTTTTTCAGGCCAAACCGCAATTAAGTAGCCGCCCCAACCATAACTATTAAAAATATTGGCTTCGCTATAAGTTTTGTTTTGACGTAAAAAAACGACGGCATCTCGTGGATATTTTTTACTAAAATAAGTAAAGGGCTGATTAATAAAATTAATTTTTAAAAACATGGCCGCAGCTGTACAAATTAAACCACCCGCTAAAAAAAATTTAATTATTTTTGAATAAATCTCCTCGCTATCATGCTGCTTAATGGCTAAATCATTAAGATAACTTTCAATTATTAAAGGAAAGGTGGCCACAAAAAATAGCGGAAAATGACGTCTGGACTTAAAGGCTAATCCTAAAAAAAAGATAAACAAAAATACCCGCCATAAATTTATTGGGTATTTTTTAACACTTAGCCAAGAATTATAAAGATACAAACCAAAGGCAAGCGTTGCAACGGCTAAATAAACTAATTGATAATATAAAAAGGGGTAATAATATTGCGGCAACCACTCTTGAATATGTTTTAAATAAAAAGTATTAGTATAACCACCCAGAAAATCATAGAGATTGAGTCCATAGGGGGTTAACATGGTTGCAACTAACGCTAAACTTAAAAAAACGGTAAAATAAATAATTTCTCTCCAAGTTAAACTATTATTAAATATCGCTAATTTATTAAAACGCGATGAGCGCCAAATTTTTTCGAAAATCTTAACAGCTAAATAAGCAAACAACAAGAATATTCCTAGAGTAAAGCTTCCATGCAAACACGACCAAGCATAAAAAACCGGAATTAGAAAAACTAAATATAAGTAGCGACGCCGTTGTTCATATTTTTCAATAATCAAAAGCAAGATAATTAAAAATAACCACCCTAACTCCTGTACTCTAACCCCAAAATGAGGCGAACAGGCCAAAAGGCCAAAAAATTGAAAAATGGCAATCATGACGTTAGAACCAGGCAAACCCAAAAACCGTACCTGCCGGCGCAATAGCAAAAAACCCAGAACTACTACTAAAGCAAAGATCAATGATAAACTAATATAACCCCAATGTGAATAAATCTCATAAATAATAAAATTACTTAACCATTCATGATCTACCCAATTACCAGTAAACGTATAGTTATATTGGTTTAAACTCGGCACAGACCAAGTTTTAGATATTTCTTGCCCAACTTGCAAGTGCCAGCCAAAATCTGGGTCAAGATAGGAAAAAGAGTGTTTAAGTAGGACGGCTAGAATTAATATATAAAAAAGGAGCCATAAAAAATTCCTAAAGCTCCAACCAAATTTAAATGTAAACATAAAAAATAAACTATTTTTATCTATTTTATTATAACATGACCTTTTATATTTGTCTTGTTTTAAGTAATATGATAAACTATAGTTATAATTAATAAAAATAGTAACTAGAAAGGTGGTGAAATATGAAAAAAATTTCTAAATTCTTGCTGTCTTTGGCGGTGATTTCTTTATTTGTTCTGCCATTGTTAAGTCTGCCTCTGGGAGCCGGTGCTCAAAATAATGTCTATGGTTTTGATGAGCTTAATACTGGGCTTAACGGCGTTTTACCAACCGGCCAAAGCGATGCCCGTATTGTTGCTGGTAGATTAATTAACGTCGCTATGGGCTTTTTAGGGGTTATCGCGGTTGGCATAATCTTGCTAGGTGGCTTTAAATGGATGACCGCCGGCGGTAACGACGAAAAAACCGGAGAAGCTAAAAAATTATTGGGTGCTGGTTTGATTGGTATCGTAATTATTATGGCTGCCTGGGGAATTGCTCAATATGTCCTAGGTACTCTCTTAGCTCAACTCAACTAAATATCAATTTATTAAGTAGTTCTCATTATCAATGAGATCTACTGCTCTAAAGATATGATTATTGTCTTTAGAGCAGTAGATAAAAACTAAATAACAAAAACTATGAAAAAAATTTCTAAACACGTTTTGTCTTTAATGATCGGCTTTCTGTTTGTTTTGCCGTTATTGGGACTACCCCTGGTCGCTGGTGCTCAAACTATCAATGAAATGTACGGTTTTAATGCTTTTGAAAACGGCCTTGGCGGTGTTTTGCCAACCGGTCAAGCTGATGCTCGCGTTGTCGCTGGTAGATTAATTAACGTCGCTATGGGCTTTTTAGGGGTTATCGCCGTTGGCATAATCTTGCTAGGTGGCTTTAAATGGATGACCGCCGGCGGTAACGACGAAAAAACTGGAGAAGCTAAAAAATTATTGGGCGCCGGTTTGATTGGTGTTGTTATAATTTTTGCCGCTTGGGGCATTGCCCAATATGTCTTAACCACTCTTTTAAATCAACTCAACAACTAAGTAAGATACAAGCAGCGCTCATCTAATCATGAGCGCTGTTGCTCTAATGATAAGATGGTTGTCATTAGAGCAACAGCTAAATAGATAATTATGAAAAAAATAAAAATTAGTCTGGTATTGGTGATTGTTTTTGTTTTAACCATATTAACAACTTCCACCGCTAGTGCCTTAAACGATTTCGGTTTGGACGCTACCGCCGGACACGTAAATGCTTTTAAAAGTCAGGTAAATAATCCACCCGGAGTTGGTTTTTTTCAAAATCGTTTAGGTCAAATGATTGGCTTGGTGTTATCGATGGTTGGCGTCATCTTTTTTATTTTAATAATTTATGCCGGTATTACTTGGATGCTTTCTGGCGGCAATGATCAAACGATTACTAAATCAAAAGATTTAATCATAAACGCTACTATTGGGTTAGTTATTGTCTTTGCGGCCTATGCGATTACCGCTTATGTCGGCACGCTACTAACATCACCAATACCTCAACCTTAGTATGACCAGTAAATATAAAAAATTACTGTTTGTAGCTGTTTTTGCCGGTTTTTTGTTTTTTGTTGTTCCTATTTTTGCTAATGCTCAAACGAGTTATAATTTTATAAATGAAAGTGGTTTAAACACAACTGGCCAGCCAGCTGGTTATCCGAGCGGTCTAACAACCGACTTTAGTGGTTTTGCGAGTCTAATTATTCGCAGAATTCTAGGACTTTTAGGTGTTACTTTTTTAGGTCTAATGATTTATGGCGGACTTAGCTGGATGACGGCCAATGGTAATGATACTAAGGTTGATAAAGCACGCGGCATTATTGTCGCCGGAATCGTTGGTTTTATTGTCGTTGCTGCCGCCTACGGCATCAGTTATCTGGTTGTTTCCTTTTTTGCACAAAATACTATCCAATAGTTATTTGGTTATGTTTAAAAAATTAATTTATTCTATTTGTTTGTTCCCTTTATTTTTAGGGATCGCTTCGGCACAAACAGCCGAAAGTGCGCCAAACCTAAACAATGCTTTTGGCGACGTTTTAAAAAACGTTGCTACTGATAGTGGCTATCAAATTAATGGGGATGCAGAGGCAACGTTAGAGTCAACTCTTGGTGTTGTTGTTCAGGGTGTTTTATCGGCCCTGGGAATTGTTTTTTTACTCTTAATAATTTATAGTGGATTAATGTGGATGACGGCCGGCGGCAATGAAACTAAGGCTGGTAAGGCTCAAAATATTATTATTCAAGCGATAATCGGTTTAATTATCGTGGTGGCCGCCTATGTCATTAGTTATTTTGTTATTAAAATATTTGGTATCTAGAAAAATATGAAAAAACACTTGCAGCCATTTTTTTCTTTATTGCTTTTAACCTGTCTACTTACTCTGCCTTATTTTGTTTTTGCACAACAAACAACGGGCACCACCACTAATAGCTTAACTATGCTCAGTAAGGTGGCAGTTGGGGGTGGTTATGGTGCGTTAGATTTAACTACTGTTTTAGGATTACTAATTAAATCAGCTCTTAGTCTGTTGGGGGTTGTTTTTATTATCATGGTTATTATTGGTGGTTATCACTGGATGCTTGCCGGTGGCAATGAAGAAGGAGTAAAAAAAGCTCAGGGCTATATTAAACGAGCAATTATTGGTTTAATTATTACGGTGGCCTCTTGGGCTATTTGGGATTTTATTCTTACGAATTTTATTATCGGATCAAACGTATGAAATATACAAACAAATTAAAAGTAATCAGTTCCTTTTTATTGGTTATTACTTTTTTAACAATCGCTCAACTTGTTAACGCTCAAATAATTGATCCCGGTAAAACTCAAATAGAAAATCTCACGACCAACATGCAGGCGGCGGCTGGCTATAATCCAATCTCAATTGGTTTTGTGATGATGAATCTAATCGGCGCAGTTCTGGGTTTTTTGGGGGTAATTTTTATTGTTCTTATTATAATGTCTGGGTTTAAGTGGATGACAGCCGGTGGCAACGAAGAAAACGTCAAAGAAGCTCAAGCAAGAATTAAAAATGCCTTAATTGGTTTAATTATCGTACTCGCCTCTTATGCAATAACCTATACAGTATTTAGCCAATTACCATTTAGTATTGGTGGTGGCATGCCCAATCCAGTATAAACAATAAAAAAATAATTTTAAAAAAATAAGAGCGTTGTATAAACGCTCTTTTTTGAATTTGTTTAAAAAATTACCAAGTCGGCAGAGTGACCTTATAGTCATACGGCTCACCATTTGAGCCATAATAAACTATATTTGGTCCAACCATCTTCTCTATTAATTTTATATCGCGACCAAATATAAATATGGCCGTGTACTTTCCAATAACGGGAAGATTGAACACCCGGCTCTGCCCACGAGCTTTAATGGTAAACTCTCTAAAGAAACCTCCGGGACCGCAGATCTGAACAATGACCTCGCGATGCCATTGGTTTTCAATAATTCCTTTCAGCTTCTCGGAAGAAAAGGAGACCGAGGAAGAATTAGGAAAATTATCAGTATTATCTAGATTATCCGCATACATAACCGATACATATGCATCGGCAACTTTTTGAGGGTCTCCCGTGAACTCAAACCGCGTAACCCGATCTTTTCCGGATAAAACTAGAAAGCGATCGATTTCGTTTTCCAGGTTATAGATCTTGGCCGAATATTCTTTAACCAAGGCCTCATTCCGACTAATAATGTTAACGCGTTCATTTTCCGGGATATTTAGGGGCAAAACGACCTGAAGCTTTTCAATTTGGTCGTTATAATATCTGATTTGAGCATGAAAATTCTCAATTACTTGAGTTTTTTCAAACTCTTTAACATCGCCAATACTGGCTACCGAAGAACAACCAAAAAAAATAACGAGAATTGCAATTGACAAAGCTTGCAGGCTTTTTTGTATTGTGTTTTTCATTTCAACCTCCATTGATTGAATTATTTATTATTTAATTATTAAATTACTGTTAAAAACTAATTTTAATATAACATATTTATTTTGTTTAGTCAAATTATTTGTGCACATAGTTTCCACGCCACTCGATTGACATTTTGTCAAAGCTGTGCTAAGCTGCCTGGTTAAGAAAGCCCCACTTAACAATCTAAAATTATCTGGGGATTTTTTAATTAAAAAATATGAAACTATTACAAATTATTAAAGAGGAGGTTGTGCCTTTCAGTAATCGCGAACACTTAATTATATTGATAATTATCGCTTCAATTTTTCAATTTGCCTTATTTTATGCCCCAGCAGTCGCGGCTGATGCTAGTTCTAAATCGAATTTTTTAACTAATAATGAAGAAATTATTAAAGTTTCCCCCATAAGTAAAGAACAAAATATGGACAAAGAGGCCGCCAAATTAACCGCCGGAATTCCAATTATTAACCAGATAGCGGGTCAAATAGTTGAAGAAGATGTCTTGCAACCGGTTACGCAAAAAACAGAAAACAATAAAGATATTTTGCCCTCTGATGATAAATTAGCTAGTTCTAGCGAAAAAGTATTAAGAACCAGTACTCATGTTATCACGGCCTATAACTCTGAGGCCGCCCAAACTGATGACTCTCCCTGCATTACTGCCAATGGCTTTAACGTCTGCAAGCATGGAAAAGAAGATACAATTGCTGCCAATTTTTTAAAATTCGGAACAAAAGTAAAAATACCAGAGCTCTTCGGTGATCGTATTTTTATTGTCCGAGATCGCATGAATAGGCGTCATGCCGAACGGGTTGATATTTGGATGGTTGATCATTCTGACGCCTTGCACTTTGGAGTAAAAGTCGCTAAAATCCAAGTAATTGAATAATTTTCAAATCAATGTAAAAAACGCTTCCACTAATTCGTGTGAAGCGTTTTTTGCTTTATGGGGGTATTGTTAGCAGCTAAGTAGACAATCTAAGTCTTATTTAACTTTTCAAAATAAAAAACTTAATATTCCTCGATGGCGACGCAATTCTTTTTCTTTTTTTAAAATTGACATCGTCGTGGCAATAACCGTATCTGGGTTTAAAGAAATACTATCAATGCCTGCTTCTACTAAAAATTCAGCAAAATCAGGGAAATCGCTTGGTCCCTGACCACAAATACCAACTTTGCGTTTATGTTTTTTAGCAACCTGAATTAAACGCTTAATTAGTTTCTTAACAGCTTCATTTTTTTCATTACTAATTCCAGCCACTCCCAACGAAGAACCAGAATCGCGATCAATCCCCAGTGTTAATTGAGTTAAATCATTAGAACCGATAGAAAAACCGTCAAAAATTTTACAAAACTCTTCAGCTAAAATAATGTTAGCTGGAATTTCTGCCATAACGTAAACTTCTAGCCCGTTTTGTCCGCGCTTTAACCCATTTTTAGTCATCACCTCTTGAACTCGAACGCCTTCTTCAACAGTACGACAAAAGGGGATCATTACCTTTAAATTTTTTAAACCCATTTCATCTCTAACTTTTTTAATCGCTCGACATTCAAGATTAAAGGCTGGTAAAAATTTAGGAGAATAATAGCGACTAGCGCCACGCCAACCAATCATCGGATTAGATTCGATTGGTTCATATTGTTTACCGCCAATTAAATTAGCGTATTCATTGGTTTTAAAATCGCTAAGCCGAACGATTACATCTTTTGGATAATAGGCTGCAGCTATTCTCGCAACACCCTGAGATAAACGATCTACAAAGTAATCCGCCTTATTAGCGTAGCCAACTGTTAGTTCGTCGATTTTTCTCTTAATATCAAGATCTTTTAAGCGACGGTAATTAATTAAAGCGAGCGGATGAATCTTAATGTAATTATTAATAATAAATTCTAATCGAGCTAAACCAACGCCGTCGCTGGGAATAAAGGAATTAGTAAAAGCCATATCTGGTTCACCAACATTCATCATTATCTTGGTTTTTGGTTTTTTTAAATTTTTAACATCATGTTTTTCTACTTTAAAAGGTAATTTACCAGAATAAACAAAACCCTCTTCGCCTTCAGCACAGCTAACGGTTAAGGCCTGTCCACTTTTAATCATTAAAGAGGCTCGTCCCGTTCCGACCACACAAGGAATCCCTAATTCGCGCGAAACAATCGCTGCGTGACAAGTTCGCCCGCCCTTGTCGGTGACAATCGCCGCCGCAATTTTCATAATTGGCTCCCAATCTGGATCGGTCATATCAGTAACTAAAACTTGACCAGGTTTAAATTTATTAATATCTTTAAGATTCATTATCCGATTAGCTTGTCCGGCCCCAATTCTATTACCAACACTTTGGCCAGAAATAATTACTCTTGATTTTTTGAGTAAGTGATAATTTTCCAACACTAACACCTCTTTCTGACTTTGAACAGTTTCTGGGCGCGCTTGAATAATGTAAAGATCCTGATTGCGCCCATCAACAGCAAATTCAATATCCATTGGTCGCCCATAATGATCTTCAATAATCTTGCCCCACTGCGCTAGTTTTACCACCTGATTATCGCTTAGTGACGGTTTTAATTGCTCGTTTATAGGAACGGGCACATTTTTAACTGGTTGGCGACCATGAAGATTATAAATCATCTTGATGGGCTTTTTAGAAAAGCTGCGGGAAATTATTTTGCCAGTTGGCTTAAAAACATAATATTCATCTGGCGTCACATGACCTTGAACAATGTTTTCGCCTAGACCAAAAATAGAATTAATTAAAATTGCTTGTCTAAAACCAGATTCGGTATCAATGGTAAACATTACTCCCGAAGAACCTAAATCAGCGCGAATCATTTTTTGGATACCAACCGATAGGGCAATAGAAAAATGATCAAATTTTTTATCAACTCGATAAGAAATCGCTCGATTAGTAAAAAGTGAAGCAATACATTTTCTAACCGCCAGTAAAATATCTTTTTCGCCGGTGACATTTAAAAAGGTTTCCTGCTGACCAGCGAAAGAAGCGTCCGGCAAATCTTCGGCAGTTGCACTGGAACGCACGGCTACATCAACATTTTTTTGTTTATACTCAAGTGATAATTCGCGATAAGCTTTAGTTATCGCCATTTTAAAATCAGTTGGCATTTCTGTGGCAATAATTAATTTGCGAGTCGCTGCTCCGCGTTTCATCAAATCTTTAATATTGGCCGTATCTAATCCCTTTAAAATAGTTTTAATTTTATCGGTTAAGCCGGTTGATTCCATAAAATAACGATAAGCAGCAGCGCTAGTCGCAAAACCATTAGGTATTTTAATTCCCTTTTTGTGTAAATGACTATACATTTCTCCAAGCGAGGCATTCTTACCACCAACAATTGGCACATCCTTAATTGTTAAATCCTTAAAAAAATAGACGAATTTGTTTGTGGTCATAAAAGTTTTTTATTTTTTTATATTTATTATTTTATTCTTTCAGTATAGCATAAACTTTACATTCTAAAAATAATCATTTAATATGTTCTAAGAAGCCGAGCGGACGTGGCGAAATTGGTAGACGCACTAGCCTTAGGAGCTAGCGGGGCAACCCTTGAGAGTTCGATTCTCTCCGTCCGCACATCAACTAACAGGGGTTATTTAACCCCTGTTTTATAAAATTAAAAATAGTTAATGTTAATTAATTGCCGCCTTGCCTTAAACTTGCTAAAATTTTAATATGATTAACTTTCTCCACACTTTCGAACCATCGGCGCTCCTTCTGTCTTGGGGGTCATTTACTATTTATTGGTATGGCTTAATGGTTGTTTTGGGAATTATCGGCGCTTTAGTAATATCAATCAAGTTAAGCCACTATTACGGAATTAACAACAACCAGGTTTTAGACATTAGCTTCTATTTAATAATTTTTGGCATATTAGGGGCTCGCGTATATGATATTTTATTAGAATGGCCATATTATTTAAGTAAGCCGCAACAAATATTTAAAATTTGGGAGGGTGGACTAGCTATTCATGGCGCAATTATCGCAGGTTTAGTCACTCTTTACTTGTTTGCACGTCGCTATCAATTTTCAATTTGGCGTTTAAGTTCTCTGTTTGTACCTGGTTTAGCGATTGGCCAGGCAATTGGTCGCTGGGGTAATTATTTTAATCAAGAACTCTTTGGCAAACCGACCACTCAGGCCTGGGGCATCCCAATCGCCCTAGAAAACCGACCAATACACTATTTAAATGAAGTCTATTTTCATCCTACCTTTTTTTATGAAAGCCTTGGCTGCTTATTAATTGGCTTGTTTTTATTGACTCTTAATATTCACTATATACGCCAAAAAAAATTAAAAGAGGCTTTTTATATTTGGTCGACAGCTGCGTATATGGTATTATATTCTGTGTTGAGATTCGCGCTCGAATTCATTCGTCTCGACAAAACACCTTTTTTGGTCGGTTGGCGCTGGCCTCAAGTCATTAGTCTGTTAATTATTGTCAGTTTTTTTTATCTATTAATTAATCACCATGCTTGCCAAAAAAAAAGCTTTAATCAAAAAAAAGGCTAATCTAAAAATTTTATATCTACTCGGATTATTATTAGGAGTATCCTCGGCTTTACCGGCCTATATCCAATCTAGCTCTCTAGAGCGATTTGTTGACGTTAAAATGGTCGGTTTATTTTTCTTATTAGCTAATGCCTTAGCTGTAAGCACTATTTTATTTTTCCCAAGAGCAATAAAAAAAATAGGGAATTATGCAACTACTAGAATTAATATCATTTTATACATTACTTCTTTATTTGGGCTGGCCCTATCAAGCGGCCCCATTATTTCTTTTTTATCGCTTATCTTATTAACGGTTTCTTCTAATTTAATTTGGATAAACATGGATGTTTTGGTAGAAAGTTTTTCTTCTGATGCCAGCACCGGCGAAACCCGAACAATTTATTTTACTTTTATTAATGCTGGTTGGATACTGGCGCCCGCTCTATCTGCTTATCTGGTCCGGGTTGGCGGTTTTTCTCTATCATTTTTAGCTGCCGGCCTAATCGCCATTCCGTTTTGTCTAATTTTCTTATTTGCTGGTCAAAAATTAAAAGATAATATTCATTATCAAAAAGGCTCAACCATTACTCTTATTAAAAGGATGTGGCGTAGTCATAACTTACGAGGTATTTTTATGATCTCCTTACTTTTACAAATTTTTTATAGTTCGGCCGTTGTTTATGTTCCTCTTCATTTGATCCAAAATCTACACATGAATTGGAGTGACCTTGGTCTTATTTTTTCATTGATGCTTCTTCCTTTTATTATTCTGGAAATTCCGGCCGGAATTATTGCCGATAAGTATATCGGGGAAAAAGAAATGTTATTTACTGGTATTATTATTCTAATACTTTCCACTTTTCTTTTTTTCTATATTGAATCAGCTTCAATTATTATTTGGGGAACGGTTCTGTTTATTAGTCGTATCGGCGCGGCCCTAATTGAGGCCATGAAAGAAACCTATTTTTTTAAGATTATTGACGCTGAAGACGTTGGTTATATTAATATTTTTAGAACAACTGCTCCCCTGGGCTACATTATCGGATCAATAATGGCTATCGCGACGCTCTTCTTTTTGCCCCTGCAATACCTTTTTCTTTGTCTGTCGATACTAATGATCTCTGGTCTATTTTTTACTGCTTCTATAAAAGATACTAAATAAGACTAAATTGACTTTTAATTAAGATTTTTATAAGATAACTCCAGAAAAAACTAGCTTAAAAATTTTAGATAACCTTTGTTAATAGGTAATAGGCGGGTGTCGTATAGTGGCTATTATGTCAGCCTTCCAAGCTGAAGAGAGGGGTTCGATTCCCCTTACCCGCTCATAAATAAAATACCCGCCTTGGCGGGTGTTTTGTTTATGAAAAATGTTAGAGGGAATCGAACTGGTTGGAAGCGAGACGCGAGTTGAGGCGGAAGCCGAAACGAGTGAACGAGCGTCGGACGAATATCCGGGGGATATTCGGACGCCAACCCTGGACGAGTGAAGCCGCCGTACTTTTGGCGGCGGCGAGCGAGATAATTCCCCTTACCCGCTCCAAACAAAAACAACCTCAAACTGAGGTTGTTTTTAAGATAATCAGAGGAATCGAGTTAATAAATTATTTTTTAATATCTGTTCGACTAACACTAATTTCGGTTACTTTTTTAATATTTTCCAAACTCATACTTAACAATCTTTTTTTTAATTCGAAAATTAAATAAAGTAAAAAATCCCATCACGAACCATTTAAACAGAACCTTCATATCTCCTTCTTTTTCTAAGCGACGAGAAGAAAAATAAACAAAGCTGGAACTAATCATTCTAAACTTGCCGCAACGTGAAAGGCGATAACAATAATCAAAATCTTCGGCCACGTAAATCGTGCAATCAAAACCCCCAATCTGATCATGCGCCTGTTTCTGAGTTAGTAAAGCGCTGCCGACGCCTATCGGAGCAAAGTATTGTCGCCCAAAACAAAAAAAATTAAAGATAGTTGAAAAAATACGCCGAGAAAATTTATTCGGATTGAATTTAATGTAAAATCCAGCGCCAACTAAATTTTTACTTTTAATTTCACTCACACTCCGACTTAAAAAATCGGACGGTAAAACCGTATCCGCATCTAAAAACAGTAGTATTTCTCCGCGTGCCTTGGCCGCCCCATTATTCCGTTGCCAGGAAGGATGGTGATGTTTGAGATCTATAATCGTTCGGCAATTATGTTTTTTAGCAATACTAATAGTCTGATCGCTAGAGCCGCCATCAGAAACAATCACCTCGTAATCAGAAAAGCTTTGTTTTTCAATTGATTCTAAAAGACGCGATAAATATTTCTCTTCATTTAAAGTTGGAATGATAATCGATAACATACTCAGAAGATCGTTTTAGCTAGCTCCCAATAACTAGGGTCACCATTTTTATACTGGTAATACCACCACTCTACTCCCCAAAGATAAGCTTTCTGAAAATCAACATTAATTGCATATTGCAAATTTGCTCGAAATTGATCAATATTAAAAGATTTTTTTGCTTCTTCATATGGTAAATAAATCATATTACCATTAGGTACCCAGGGTTCAGCCTGTAATTCAATAATTATTCTTTTTTCCGGCTCAATTCCAGCTATAGCTGCTTTTACTCGATAAAACCAAGCTGGAATCGGATAACGAACATAACCGCTTTTTGGTCCCCAAACAACCCGGTATAAAGTGCTACCAAAAATATCAGCTAATTTTGCTTCTTGACGCCATAAACTTAATTCTCCGGTGGCCGAAATAACTACCGGACGATTATCAAGTTTTTTAATTAATACTAATTCTTTATTAAAAAATTCTGGATCACTCGGTGGACAAACTCCAAAATAATCAAAAAATGGCTCATTCTCTAGCTGCCAAGAAATAATCGCCGTTTGATCTTGATAATGATTAATAACATTCTGAATCATTTTTAAAGTACGTACCTGGGTAACCGTTAAGCTCTTTTTTTCTGCCCAAGCCGGCGCATGACATTCCGGCCAACGTGGTAAACGCCAACCAATATTAATGATAAACTGGACACCGCGCTTTTCACCCTCACTAATCATGTAGTCATAATCACTAAAATCATATTGTCCCTCGATTTGTTCAATTTCATCCCAATAAATAGGTAGGCGAATTTGTTTTACTTTAAGATCATCAATAATTGCTAAATATGTTTCTCGCCAATCCAAACCAATTTCTTCGCAAAATTTAGTTGAAAAAGTAACCCCAAAAAAATCAGGATGATGCTTAAGATCGCGCCGCAACGGATAATTATCAGCAATTTTAAAAAAATAAAAACCAACTATTCCTAAAAATAAAAACAGGAGAATTAATCGCTTTAACCATTTATCTAATCGACCAGTAATTATTTTTTTTTGCTCGGCTGTTTTATTATTTATTTTTCCCTTCATAGTTTTAAGCAATAATAAAATACAAGCCAGCGGCAATAATTATAACCGCCGCTGTTTTTTGCAAAAATAAACGCCAAGAAAAACTTTCTTTAAGTAGGCGTGGCGATATTAGCGCTAAACCCGTACTGATTAACAATAAAAAAGCATATTGCACTCCCTGTAAAGCATTAACTAAAACCACTGATCCTAAAAAAATAGCATAGCTCTGTAAAACAAAACCAAGTGAACCGAACGACTGCCCAATAAATACCAGGTACTTGTTTTTTTTAGGAGCGGACCGGCGAAAATTATTAACAATCGCTTGCCGATCTTTTTTATTAAATAAAAACATTAAAACAAATAAAAGTGACCCTAGACGATTCCATAAAAAAACACTAGCAAAGGGCTGTGTATTGTAGGCATATTTAGTGCCAATAAAATAAACTGAATATAAAAAAGCAGCTAACAGGGCAATCTTTAAGCCACCGGATTCAATTAAAAACTGTAATCTAAATTTATGGACCAGGCGCGATAAATAACTCCGATCAATGGGTAAAAAAGCAATAATAACCAGACCAATAAAAAGACAGATCATTCCCCACCACTGATTGGCTGAAAATTTTTCTTGAAATAATAAAAGGGAAATAATTAAAGAAAAAATTGGCGTCGCTCCTCCGATAAAAACTAAAACTCGCGCCGCTTCCCCGCGCCGCAAAGCTTCGTATAAAGACCAAAGCGCCCCCGCAAAAACTGCACCAATAACTAAATTAAAAAGAGCTAAATAAGTTCCCGGCCAACTTAAATACCAAGGAGTAACTAAAAGCAAAAAAGAAGCTAAAACACAGGCCACAAAAGCATAGGCCCGACTATTTTTTAAAACATTATCTACTAGAAATTTATCTAATAAATTAGCAATGGCTAATAATAAATAAGCGCTAATAGCAACAAATATCCAAACCATAAATAATATATTTTATAAAGAAATTCCTAAACTTCGAGCAATATTATAAGTGCCCCGTCTTTCGGCATTTAAAAAGGCATCAACGGCGGCCCGCGCTAAGCGTCCCGTTTTTAATAAATCAATTAACCACTCATTAACATACTCTGCATCATAAGCATCAACTCCCGCACCAACTGTCAGTAGCCACTCGCGGTTAAACACCTCTTGACTGCCAACTGGCGGCGACATAATTATTGGCAGACCAAGTGCACAATAAAAAGATAGTTCCGATGGCTTAGTCCAAAGAATATCAGTTTTTTCTAGACAACTATTAAACTTTTTAAAATAGTCATCCTTTTTTGGGCTAAAAATAATTTCTACACCCTGCCCTAATTTTAAACCATTTATTTTAATTTCTTTTTCAAAATACTTTTTTACTTCTGCGCGCGCACCCGCCACCAAATTAACCTTAATTTCTTTATTTTTAATTTTTAGAGCCAAGCGTTTAATAATTATCGCCCCAATTTCCGCCTGTGCACCCGCACCGCCAACAGCATAAGTAATTGTTAGTGGTCGTTTTGGTAAATTACTATAACCAGAAAATAATTTATTTAAAAGCGATCCATATTTACCTTGATAAAGACCACTAGGATCTAAATTTTTTATTCGCTGCGCTAAATCACGACAAGCAATTTCGTCCTTTACACCAATATTTTCAAGCGGTAAAGGAAAGCCGCTAATAATAATATTTTCTGGCTTGACGCCATACATTAAAAATCTAGTTTTTACTTTTTCACTTGGTACAAAAAATTTTATTCGACTATTTTTTGGCTTTAGTGCTGCCCAAGCGCGTGAAGCATCGGCATCACAAACCACGCAGTAAATATCTCCGGCATAATTATGATATTCAGCAATATAGGCGGCCACAAAAAAAGTAGTAACTAGTGGCCGTGGTTTTTTATTAAGCCTCTCAATTAAATTTTTGCCAAGTCCTCTTTTAATTGATTCGTAAAAATATTTTTGTTGAATTGTTGGACTGGATAAATCCCGAAAAGGATAAAAATCTTGAATCTTCTGTAAACTATCCATGACCGCGAAAACTAAATTACCCAAAAGCGGTACTTTTTTAAAACGAGAAATTTTTTCGTATGATTCTAGATTTTCTTGCCAATATTTTTTTTCCCAAGCTGACATTCCCTGATAATCACTGATATTGATCGCTAAACCGCCACCTAATTTTAATAAAGGATAAGCGGCTCGCTGATGACCATACCCCATGTCGGCCACCACTAAATTAATAGCTGATTTTTTCATAATAAAAATTAATAGTGTCTATTAATACTATTATATCAGAAACTCCTGTTATAACCTATGTTTTTTATAATCTTACTTATTGGCTCTTAACTGTAAATATTGATAGGCATTTAAGGCGGCGATGGTTCCCTGCCCAACGGCAACGGTAATTTGTTTAATCTCCGTATTTGTCACATCTCCAGCCGCAAAAATTCCTGGTGTTTTTGTTTCGGTATGATTATTTATAATGATTTGCTGTTTTTCATTACGATCTACTAGGTCGGCTAAAATATCCGTGGCCGCGACACGACCAATCTCTATAAAAACTCCATCAACCCCGATTTCCTGAATTTCACCGCTTAGGCGATTAGCTAAGTTTATTTTTTCAACTTTATTTTCACCAATAATTTCTTTAGTTTCCATATCAAGCAAAATTTCAATATTTTCTCGTGCCTCAACCTCTTTAACTAAAACATCAAAGGCCTTAAAATCACGTCCCCGATTAATTAAATAAACCTTAGTAGCAATCTTGGAAAGTATTTCGGCGGCATCAAGTGCCGCATTGCCGGCGCCAATAACCGCTACTATCTTGCCCCGATATAGGGGTCCGTCACAGTTTGCACAATAAGAAACTCCATGTCCATTTAATTCTTTTTCTCCTGGAACAGATAGGCGACGCGGCGATAAACCCATGGCAATAATTATAGTTTTAGATCTAAAAACTTCGCTGGTCGTCTTAACCGTAAAAAAATCATCAGCTTCTCGTTTAATTTCCAAAACTTCTGTATTTTTTATTTCCGCACCAAGCTTGGTTGCCTGGGTACTTATTTTTTCAATAAGTTCAAAACTACTAATTTGTTCAAAACCTGGATAGTTTTCAATTCCACTTGCCCAAATTAATTGACCACCAAGTTCCCTGCCAATAATTAAAGTTTTCATTTCACGACGAGTTGAGTAAATTCCAGCCGTTAAGCCGGCGGGGCCAGATCCAATAATAATTACATCATACATAAATAGGTTTATAAGAAAAAGAATCGATTCTTACGATTAGTATTTCTTAAAGATAATTTAATAAATAACGTTATGCTATCTATTATAATTTTTTTTACACCTAAAAGCAAACTGAAAAAATATTAATGTTTTATAAAAAAATAATCAATTTATTATTAAATAAATATGGCCTAAATAACAGGTTTTCCACAATTTGTCTAAACGTGTTATTTATTTAATATTAGCCAATATAATAACTTAAGTCTATATTTTTGTAGACTTATCCCTGTTATTTATTAATTTAAAATATTTCTCCTAAAATTAAAAATATTATAAATATAGATCATATAAATTATCAATGTCTTTTAGATCTTCCCTGCTATATATTTTTTAAATTGTTCTTCAAAGAACAATTTTTATTTTAAGCCTCAGTCAACCCTCATAATATTAGCTAATCGCCCTTAATTTAATTAAGCTTAATAAAAAATACAAGCAACTGGTTTAACCTTGAATGCTGTGTTTGATTTTTATTTTATAGTGGACCATAAGGGACTTGGTCACGGTCGCTAAGCCTCGCTTGCCCGCTTTGCGGACTACGCTCGCTAAGCGCCCCGACCCGGCCTCGGCGGCGCACAGGTGCGCATCGCCTCCGGCTTTCAAGCCCCTTATTTCTAATTAAACTCTATAAAATAAAACCCCAAGCAGTTGGGGTTTTATTTTATGGTGGACCATAAGGGACTTGAACCCTTGACCTCTTCCATGCCATGGAAGCGCTCTAGCCAACTGAGCTAATGGCCCATAATTATTTTTAAAACTTACAAAATTAATCAATGAAAATTAAAACAAATAATAAACCAAATAAATAAAAAAATGTAAAAATGGAAGGACAGAAAAAGTGGAAAGAGAATTGGCGACGTTTTGTTCCTCGAGGAACATTTTTTATAAAAACGAAATATATAACAAAAATTAAACAACTGTTAAAAATTATAACTGAATCAATAATAATGTCAAGAAAGGTAATTGATATATTTTCTTCATTTTGTCAATAGTAATATTAGTTAATTTAAGCAACTGGCCCAAACACCCGACTGATCCGCTCTTTATACCTACAACCTTAAATTATCAATCCATCATCATCGTAATCTAAATAAACTATCAAAAAACGGTGTCCTCGCCAGGAGTCGAACCTGGATTTGGAACTTAGGAGGTTCCCGTTCTATCCATTGAACTACGAAGACTAATCAAGCTTTTTAATTCTATAATAATTCTTTAATTTTTACAATAAAAAAGGCGCCTATCTTTGACAAAGAGACTTAATTGCCCTAGAATAAAGATAATTAAATCTTGTTTATTATTTTATTAAACATATGTTTGGCAAAGACAACAAACTGGAAAAAATTAAAGACGCCGAAACTATTATTGGCGCCTCTATTAAAGTTAAGGGTAATTTTCAGGGCCAGGGAAACATTATCATTGAAGGCTCTTTAGAGGGATCAGTAAAAACCGATGCTCATATTTACATCGGTGACCAAGCTAAAATTGTTGCAAATATTGATGCTAAAGACGCAATTATTAATGGTGAGGTTCGTGGTAATATTAAAGCTAAAAATTATTTAGCAGTCGGCGGCACGGCTCGTGTTTTTGGCGATTTACAGTACGGAGAACTCTCTATTGAAAAAGGTGCCGTTGTTAATGGTCAACTACTATCAATTAGTGATGAAGGGAAGCGCGGCGAAAAACATCACAAAGAAGAAAGTGCCGTCGAACAACAATAAAGGACAAATACACGCTTATGTATGTCTATATTTACGACGATTATCTGAGCGAGGGCAAATATAATCGCATCATCGGTCGCGTGGAAACGCGTTTAACTGATCTTGGCCTCAGTGGTAAAATTATTCGACTCAGCGGTATTAAAAATATTAAAGGAACTATCCAAAGTGAAATTAGATTAGGGGCAAAAACAATCATCGCTGTTGGTAATAACCAAACTATTAATAAGGTAATTGGTGCAATGATTGAGGCCGATGCTTACGGAGATTTCCAACAAAAAACCCTGCTGGGTATTATTCCAATCGGCGATGATAATTCGATCGCCGAGTCTTTCGGAATTAAAAATGAGAATGAAGCTTGTAATATTTTACTGGCACGACGTGTCGAAAAAATTGATCTCGGTTTAGCTAATAATTACTACTTTCTTAATCAGGTCAGCCTTAATTCGGCCGGCACTTCTTTAAAAATTAATGATTACGAATTAGAAATCGTTAATCGAGGAAAAATTCAAATAATTAATTTACTTGGAGATAAAAATTTATCAATTAAACCAAACCCTCACGACGGTTTACTTGATCTCTATATTAAAAACAGGAAGCGTGATGAAACTTTTTTAAGAAGCAAAAAAATAATGATTAATAATCAAAAAGAAAAATTATTAATTGATAATGTTTTAACCATTGATTTACCTGCAGAAATTAGTGTCATTAAAAATAAAATAAATATTATTGTCGGTAAAGATCGTCTTTTTGAGTAATAATTTATTGAAAGGGCGGGGAAGTTATTAAAAAAATTAAAAATAAAAAAGGCCGGCTTAAACGGGTAGGCAAGAAAATTTCTTCTAGGTAGTTTCGAGCGTGAAGCCGGAAAAACCCTAGTAAGAAAGTCCCCATGCTTGTCGTGCCTGTCCCGTTTAAATCGGTCTTTTTTCAAAATATCCCTTAACTAGCGACCCTTAAATATATCACGGCGCAAAGACTTTGTCAATAGCTTGCACTCGTCCATGTCATACTTAACACACCCTCCTGACTAATATGGCAAATTGGAGTAATATTTTCGGATTAAACAATAAATCCGAAGACATTATGCAAACTAAGGCCGAGATTAAATTTAACCCAT
>Ga0247842_10002077_pt1 | contig 30845 bp, 38 predicted proteins | sample LaCruzMarch2015__3_FD_192411 | JGI IMG/M metagenome (GOLD analysis project Ga0247842, IMG submission 192411) | Freshwater microbial communities from meromictic Lake La Cruz, Castile-La Mancha, Spain - LaCruzMarch2015_19m | ecosystem: Environmental > Aquatic > Freshwater > Lake | place: Spain...
ATGAAACTTGTTGGATAATTTTACCTCCTTTTGGTTTTCTACCTCTTTTTTTGGAGGGAGGCTTATTTAATTCTTCTCCTTCCCCTTCTCCTTCTAATTGGGGAATTAAAATAATATTTTCTTCAATTTCATCAGAAATGTCATTTATTATTTCTTGTTTATTTTCGATTTCATTAATTTGAATGTAAACATTTGGTTCTACTTCTTCTTGTTGAGATTGTGTTTGTCCTGCTATTTGTGTTTGTCCTACTATTTGAGTTTGCACTTTATCTGCTTTATCTTTCTCAATTTGTAATAATTCTTTTTTTGACTTTCTTCCTCTCTTGGGCTTTATAATTTCACTCATTTTATATTATAATAAGCAATTGATTTAAATTGTTTTTATAAATATATAAAGGGTAAAAATCAAAAAGGTAAAAATGAAAAAAAGTAAAAAGAAAGAATAACATAAATATAGTGTTTTATAAAGTAGAAGTTATATTTTTCTGTTAGAACTCGTAACATGATCTACAAACTGGAATATAATTATCTGATCCAATAATTGTTTGCTCTTTTTCTTTACTGATTCTCTTTGAAAATATTCCAGGTGTTCCATTTTTACATAGACTACATAATGATGTTAATTTATGCACTTGGTCGCATAAAGGAATAAGGTCTAATATTTGACCGAATTTTTTTCTTTCAAAGTCACCATCTAATCCACAAACATAAATGGTCTTCTTTTCTTTTAACCATTTTTCTACAACACATGAATATAAATCATCGAAAAATTGACCTTCATTAATAAGGATTACTTGAGCTAATTTTACTTCTTCGTTTTCTAGAATGCTTGTAAGATTTGGTGTTTGAATACAAGGAATCATTACTTTATCATGACTAGATAATAAATGATCATGGTATCTTGTATCGATTGAATGATTAATAACAATGCTAGAAATATTACAAAATTTACATTTTTTATAGATTTCAATTAAACGCGACGTTTTTCCCGAAAACATAGGTCCCATAATAAGTTCCAAGTAGCCTGAATTTGATTGTGGTTGTGTTTGCATTATTTATATTTACATTGTATCCGCAATAATCTTTTAATTCAATTTTTATTTATAATAATTTTATTTATATAAACATAAAATAATAATATATATATATATCATGTTGGTGAATTATGCCATTATTCTTTTACTTGTATTTCATGAGTTACCTTTTTTTTTAAATAAAAATGTTACTACTTCATGTGAAGAAAAAAAAGGTCTTCCATTTAATTTTGAAAAAAAAGACTTGTCATTACACATTTTGCCTTTTATATAAATTTTATTACTGTTGTTTAAAAAAAAAAGAACTATTATTTAAAAAGAACTATTTAAATAGATAGACAATAGAATAATAAAATGAATTTAAATAATTCAATCCCATGGGTCGAAAAATATCGTCCAATCCATTTTGAAGACATTGTCTTGGATCCATTAAATAAAAAAATACTTCAAAATATTATTCAACAATCTTTTTTTCCAAATTTATTATTATATGGTCCCCCAGGAACCGGAAAAACGACGACGATTATAAATTTGGTCAATAGTTATCAAGAAGTATTGAAACAAAAAAATAAAGGGTTAATGATCCATTTAAATGCTTCTGATGAAAGAGGAATTGATATTATTCGAAATCAGATTAATCAATTTGTAAATTCAAAAGCTTTATTCAATCAAGGAATGAAATTTGTCATCTTAGATGAAGTCGATTATATGACAAAAAATGCACAACAAGCATTGAAATCATTAATTCAAAATTATTCAAACAATGTTCGATTTTGTCTTATTTGTAACTACATTAGTCGAATCGATGAAGGATTGCAAAACGAATTTATAAAACTCCGTTTCAATCAATTGCCAGAAAAAGAAATTATTTCTTTCTTGGAAAAAATTGTTTCCGAAGAAAAATTGAATTTGGATAAAAATTCAGTATCTTTAGTGCAGCAATTATATAAATCAGATATACGAAGTATGATTAATTTTATTCAATCGAATCAACATATTGATTCCTCTCATATTCAAATTATTCAAGAAAATATATGGGAAAAATTATTTCATGACATTGAAAACAAAACATCACTGAAACAACTAGAAAATATAATTTATAAAATTAGCATTCAATATAATATCAATAAAAAAAATATAATTAAAGATTTTTTAAATTATATTATTCGAAAAAAACAACATCTTATAACTAGTAAATTATTAAATTTTATAGAAAATATTATGCATTTTGAAGATTGTAATCATTCACATTTTGTAAATTATACGTTGACAAATTTACTTTCGTTGATTCCTAAAGATTGATAAGCTTTTATTCTTTTTTCAAGATTCAATAAAAATACGTTTGGGGGAGAACTTTTGGAAGGATCGAAAAAATGATTATGTAAACTATAATCTATTTGCAACTTTTTTGACGGTGAATCAGGTGTTTTTATGGGTATACAAATTGGTTTACTCACTATATTTTTATTATTTTTATTTTTTATATTTAAATAATGGTTTTGTTCCATTTATATTATAATAATAAAATAAATAATTGAAATAAAATAATTTAAAGAATTTAAAGATATGAAAGAGATATATTTAATGGATTATAATATGATCGATGAAGAATGGGAAAATTTTATGTTAAAACATGATAAAGTTTCAGACGATAATGAGTCTGACGAACCTAAACAAGATATTGCGACAGGATTTGAAGGAGAAGTGCCAGAAGCCACCGATATCTACATTTCAACAAAATCTAAAATTGCTTATTTAACAGAACCTGTTGATCTAAAAATATTTTGGGATATTCCAGTAATACCTTATGGAAATCCTTCAAACGGTGTAATTAAAAAACAGATTAAAATTAACTCGACGTGTCAGGAGGAATTAAATTTAATCAAAGAAAAAATATCCAAAGAGTTGTATTTTGACGAACAAATTATGACAAGTATTAATAATCCAGCAGGACGTATTAAATTTAAAGATATTCGTAAAATAACGGTAGGCATTTCAAAGAAAGATATTATGAGTTATCGTAGTAAAAAGAAGCAAGCATTTTATAATTGTTTTGTCATGATTTTACGTATAAAAATTCAGGATATTTTTAAAGAATTTCATATTAAAGTATTTAATACTGGAAAACTGGAAATACCTGGAGTTCAAAATGATGAAATTTTCGAAACCGTTCTTGTGCACATTGTAAATACATTGCAACCTCTTGTGGATGGAAAAGTTTCCTATAAAAAAACGAGTGATACGGTTCTTATTAACTCTAATTTTAATTGTGGATTCTTTATTAATCGTGAAGTTTTGTATGAACTTTTAAAATATAAATATCATATTCAGGCAATTTATGATCCATGTTCTTATCCTGGGATACAATGTAAGTTCTATTATAATAAAGATACTGTGGAACAACAAGGAATACAAATTTCTCAAGAAAATAAAGATAAATACAAAAACATTGTAGAAGTTTCTTTTATGATTTTTAGAACGGGTAGTGTATTGATTGTTGGAATGTGTGAAGAAGAAGTATTAATGGTAATTTACAAATATTTAAAAGAAATATTAAAGACTGAATTCAAAGGTATATGTCAAAAAATAATCACCAATGAACTTTTATTGAGTAAAAATAAAAATAAAAAAATTCGTAAAAAGATAATCAATGTTACTCCTATCCATTAAAAATTTGATCCATTAAAAATTTGATTCATTAAAATACTATTATCTTTACTATTACAATCTTCAAAATCTATTTTATCAATTAATTCAATCTTAAATTTTGAATGATTTGTCATTTTTTTTGCAACTATTTTTTCAATGAATAATTTACTCAAAGAAAATAATTGTTCAATGCTAATATTTTTGTTCGTAATGTGATTGATAAATTCATCATAACAATATAATTTATCTTTACATAATATATTATTATTTACGGTTTCACTATATGTTTTTAATTTTTTAGAAAATTCGTGAATGTAATCTATTTTATTTTCATAAGTAAAATGAATATTGTTAATACAAAACATGATAATATTTTTATAACTAAGTAAATAGTTATTTATACTATCAAAAGTTTCGTTTTCCTCTTTTTGATTTAACTTGTTTATTTTTTTATAATCATAAACAATTTCATAAATTGTTTTTTTATATACAAACATACAAGCCTCTCTTGAACTTAATTGTAAAAATGTATTTTGATCATTCGATATTTGCTCAATGAATTCGACAAAAAAGTAAAATGCTTTCTGACTATGATAATAGGTAAGATCTATGTTTTTTGTATAAAAAAGTATGAATTTAAAAACACTGGTAATCGTATCTAAACCTCGAATAAAAATATATTTATAATAGTTGGTCTTTTTTATATATATTTTTTCAGAAATTAAAATCATATAGTCATTCACTAACAAAATATATTTTTCGAGAACTTCGTTGATGGAATTATTTAACATTTTGTTATAATTGTCTGCATAAGAAAGAGAATAAGGGATTTTTGTTTCGGGTGATGCAATATTTTTAATCTTCATGTTATATATTTTTATATTATTTTATATAATTATTAGAATACTTTTATTATATAACAATTTAAAGACTTTAAATTTAAATTAATATAAATGTCAGAACAAAAACCTTCACTAGCGACGAGTCCTGCGACTACTACTACTACTACGGCGAGCAATCTTAGTTATAAACTTCCTTGTGATGTCACATTACAACATGTAAGCAAATTAGCAATTGTAGAAGATAAGCCAATTATGTTAGATTATTGGACTGCATCTCTTGATAAAAAAGCACTTATTGGTGTAAGAGAAACTGGAGAAAAATTATTAGTAAAAAGTGAAGAAGAATATACCAGTCCCATTTCAAAATTTTATAAAAGCGCAAGTGATTATATTATTATTACTGAAAATTCCATTTATGTCGTATCGGATCAAATTCCTACGAGAAAAATTGCCTAGAATCCACCTTTAGGAAAGGTGGAGCCAAAATAGGCTTTCATAACGAAATGAAAAAAGTATAGCAAAACCTTTGCTCTACTTTTTTAAAAGTAGATTTAAAAGTAGATTTAAAAATAGAATTAAATTTTTTTGCTATACTTTTTTCTAAAAAGTATATAGATGCCTAGAGGTGGAAATTTTTACTATGGAAAAGGAGGATTCGCGTATAAGAAAAATACTGGTGTAGGTGTTAGACGTAATCAGCCCATCGGTCTCATTACAGGAGTTCCAGCGGATGTAAATACCAAATTCGTTTATGGATCAGGTGTAGGAGGTTTAAATACTTCCGTTCGCCGTGCGCAAATGCGTTACGCAACCGTTTGCACGCCAGAACAACCATGTGGTCCTTTTTTAAGTAGATTAGGAATTCATCCAAGAAATAATGGTCAGTTTAGTGCTTTTTTTTAAACTTTACTTGTTTATTATTTTATTTTATATTATCTAATTCTATAATATAAAATGGGAAACGGATCAGGTCCAGGACACTTAAATTCGCGTATTTATACTAACAGTTGGTCTTACAAAGTTCAGCGTCAATTTTACAATGAATACAGAAAAGAACAAGGAGATTCTTTTTACGGTTTATCCAAACCTCAATACCAATCAACTATTTATTATACATTATCTAACAACGGGCCAGGGGCAGGCGCAAGAGCGCGCCGTTTTGGATCTTATGGACAAACAAATTTTAACAATACTGCTTTTAAGCTATATTAAAATATTATTTTATATAAAATGTCGAAAATGGTTCGTCGAAGCATGTATAATTATGAGTCAAAGACTTTAGGCAATTTTAAAATTAATGAAAAAATATCCATGTTACCTTTACATCCGATCCAAGCTCCTTGTTCTAATCCAGAACCACCCTTAGAAACAAAAGACTATTATCATAGTTCGCCAAAATACGGTGCGTCTCGCTATACTTCTTCTCTTGTTGCTGGAAAAATGCATAAATTAATCCACCTTTCATAAATCTACTTTTTAAAAAAAAGTAGAGCCAAACAATCCACCTTTCATAAATCTCATTTTCTAGTGAAAATGGTTTTTTAGTTTCTATTACTTTTACGGATAGTCATTATAATAAAAAAATTGATTTGGAAAACTAATTATAATAAGTATTTACAAACAAGTAAAATGACTAGTGAAATTAAATTCAACAATCAATATGTATTATCAAGAATGGAGGAAAATAAATTTATAAAAAATTCATTAATAATTCAAGAACTTAAACAAATAGCACCATTATTAAGTGATCTTGAATTATTACAATTATATAATAAATCAATATCTATACATCAAGGTAAAATTCAAGGGAATGGAAATTTTCTTGAAAATGATGTTTTGGTAGGAATGTTAGATAAAAATAATATATCTTATAAAAAACAAGTCACCATAAACAAGTCAGGAATAATTGTAGGTTTTAATGAAAAAAAGGGAAAATGTTATCATATTATAGATTTTGTAATTGGAGAAAGTATTGAAGTAGGTAAATCAATAACAGAATACAAGGTTATTAGCTGTAAAACTACTTGTAGGGAAAGATGGACTCAAGACGATTGGAGTTATACATTTATACCAAAATTATATATTTTATTAACAATATCAGATGATTACCCACCATCTACAAGATTTAGAGAAGATATACAGAGAAAAATCATAACTTGTATTCCAAAAAAAAAAGATGATAGAATATATAAGTTAAATTTTGAAAATTTAATTGAAGAATTAGAAAAATTATAAATATTTCTTTAAGTTTAATCCAATTATTTCAGTAAATATAGTAGGAATTGTATTTCCTAATTGTTTCCATTGGTCTTTGTTATTTCCACATAATTTAAACTCTGAACTAAACCCTTGTATTTTTAAACAATCCTCTATGGTTAATCTGTATTCTTTTCCATCAACTATGTATCCGTCCCAATTATGCTTATCGTTAATAGGAGAATTTTTACCACCACATCTAATAGTATATGCTATTTTTTTTTCGAAATTTTTACCAAGAAGTTCTGTTAATGTTGTTTCTTTTTTATATTCATCTAGATCAAGTAATTTATCAATATGATTAATAAGTTCAGTATCATTTCTTATACCAACTATAATTAATCTTTTTCTCATTTGAGGTAAACCATAATCACTACATTTTATAACTTTGTATGTAATTGTATAATTTGATGTTTCAATATCACATTTAATTTTTTCAAAAGTTTTACCGCCGTCGTGATTTAATAATCCCATTACATTTTCAAGAATTATAACTTTGGGTTTGTGATAATCTACAAATTTCATAATATTAAAGAATAATGTTCCTCGTTTATCATCAAATCCTTTATGTTGTCCGCATTGACTGAACGGTTGACAAGGAAACCCCGCACATAAAATATCATATTTGGTAATATTTTTTGGTTCTATTTCTGTAATATCACCAAGAGGTAAAATACCATAATTATTTTTATATGTTTCTTTTACAGCATCATCTATATCACAAGACATAACACAGTCCCAACCAAGTTTTTTGAATGAATAATGGAAACTTCCTATTCCACAAAATAAATCTATAAATTTTATATTTTCAACAATATTTTCGGGTATTTCTTTGTTTAAAATAACTTCCCTTGTTTTTATTTCATTTATTTTTTTAGCAACAACATTTTCAATCATTTCTTCAATTTTGCTTTCAAAAACACAAGGGTTTTTTTTAGCACTATGTTTTGTATAATGTCCCTTTTGTGTAAATTCTTTTCCGCATTTTTCGCAACTATATTTAACCATTTTTCGTTGTTATAATAGGGTATAATATCATAATTTTAAATCATTTTTTTTTTAATAATTATTTTTAACTAATTTTAGTTAATATGAAATAGAATCAGTTAAAAATATATTTTTTGGCTCCACCTTTTTTAAAAGGTGAATTAGCGCCGATAAGCTAACAAAATATCATTTCTAGCACGTGCAACTCCAGTGCCTCGGGCAATTCTGCTTAAGGATCCACCACACGCACCTGTATTCGCTAAAAGAGAAGTGGCAAGAAGCTGAGAGGCTTCCCCACGATTATTAAATTTCGATCCAGGAAAATAGACCGTTCGGTCAAACAACGTCTTGACAGCATATTGAACACCTGTGCTTAAAACCATATTATATTATATACATATAATATAATAAATGAAAACAAAAAAAATACACTCAAAAAGATTGAGACGAGGAGGAAAATGGTCACTGAAATATAAACGCAGTATTGACTGCACTAAGCCAAAGGGATTTTCCCAAAAGCAACATTGTAAGTATGGACGCAAAAAAAGCCTTTTCTAAAATATAGTTTAGAAGGCCGGGGGGATCCCCCAATAAAACATTTAGGAAATTTCTTTAAGTCCTTTTTTTAAACAAAAGATATTTTGTTACAAAACTCGCGCCAGTTCTTTCACAACGTCTTCTTTTAATTTCTTAGGAAATTCGATTTCAAATTCGATAATTAAATTTCCTGTATGTCCTTCTCTTGTGAATCCCATGTTTGGAATAATCTTTTTATGCCCTGGAGGTATAATATTTTCGCCATTATTATTAATCGTATAGTTTTTTCCATTCAAATATTTGAAGTCAAATGTGAATCCACATAGCGCTTCTTTCAAAGTAATTTTCTTTTCTAAAAATAAATCCAATCCACGACGTTTCAAGTCACTGTTATTATCGACTTTTACAAATAATTTAATATCTCCTACACATTTTTCAGAGGCAACATTCCCTTTTCCTGGTAATAAAATGATTTCATTGTCATCGACACCTTTTGGTATGTTTACATACAAAGTTTCTTTTTCGAATAATTTATTTCCATTTTCGATAATCCATCGTTCAATGTCTACTGGAATCGTGGATCCAGATAACACTTGGTCCATGGTAATGGTAATATTTTTTATAATTGGGGTTGGTTTTTGTCCCATATTCATAGGAACACCATTCCTAAATATTTGCACATTCGGACCTGGACCAAAGGGTCCTTGCCCACCAAAAGAAAAAGGAAACCCAAAAGGCATTTCTCCACCTTGTGGTGGTCCTTGTCCAAAAAATTGAGAAAATATTTCTTCGATAGGGTCTCCGCCTCCTCGCATATTCGAACCCATCATTTTCGCAAATGGATTATTTTGCATCATGTCATATTGTTGCTTTTTTTCTTTGTCGCCCAATACTTCATATGCTTCGGTAATTGCTTGAAATTTTTTGACAGCATCGGGATCATTAGGATTTTTATCTGGATGATATTTTAAAGATAATTTTCGGTATGACTTTTTGATCTCTTCACTCGTTGCATTTTCATTTATTTCTAATGTGTTGTAATAATTTGTCATTTAATAATATAGTTTAAGATAAACTTAAATAATTATTAACGTATATAGATTATAATGGACAAAACATTGTTTGTCAATAAATTTCAACCTATTTATTTCAAAGACTTTGAAATCGATAATGATATGATTGAACTTTTGAAATTATTAATTAAAATAGATAATTTAAATATTTTATTTATTGGTAACATTGGCTCTGGTAAAACTTCTTTTTTAAATGCCGTTATAAGAGAATATTATTGCGGTCATCAGCCAAGCGAATACGATCAAAATATTCTTTATATAAATAGTCTTAAAGAACAAGGAATTAATTATTACCGAAACGATGTGAAAACATTTTGTCAGACATGTTCCGTGATTAAACAAAAGAAAAAAATAGTTGTGTTAGATGACTTGGATCTTTTAAATGAACAAAGTCAGCAAGTATTTCGAAATTGCATTGATAAATATAGTCATAATGTTCATTTTATATCTTCATGTAGTAATAATCAAAAAATCATTGAAAGTTTACAATCACGGCTCATGATTATTAAAATTAAACCTCTTCAAAGAAATAATATTATTAAAATTATGCACAAAATAAAACATCTTGAAAATATTACTATTTATGATGAAGCCGAAGAGTTTATATTAAATATTTCTAACAATACTGCTAAAATATTAATTAATTATTTGGAGAAATGTAAACTAATCGGCGAACCAATTACCCTCGATTTAGCAATTCAAATATGCACCAATATTAGTTTTTTATTACTGCATCGATATACAGAATATATAAAAAATGGTCAACTCAAAGAATCCATACAAGTATTTTATGATATTTACGACAAAGGATATTCGGTCATGGATATCCTAGATAATTATTTTTTATTTATTAAAAATACCAACTCATTGAATGAAAAACAAAAATACGATATTATTCCACTCATATGTAAATACATTACCATTTTTCATAACATTCATGAAGATGAAATTGAACTAAGTTTATTTACGAATGATTTGATCAAAATTATTTAATTGTGTAATTTTTAATTATAAAAAACAATGCGTTTAAATTTTTACAATTTACAACAAAAAAATTATCTTCTTTTCTTATAATATAATTATGACATCACAGATTTTTAAAAGCCAATTTCCGAAACAATTGCTATTTGATTTGTTAGATCAAGTTGCTACTGTAACTGAAAAAAGATATATATTTAATCGAACTGCGTATAAAAAGGGCCATGCGGAAGATAATAATATCATTCAAGAGTTTGTAGACAGTTGCAAAGATTATTATTATCTTTCGAAACATAAATATTTAGATAAAAAACTTACCTATAATTCGTTTGTTACTGTGTTAAGACAAATATGTAATTTTAATAATATTATATACACCTCAAAAATCGTTTATTTTAAATCAGGATACGATATTGAATATTCGATTTATAAAGATTACTAATAATTGTATTTAAAGTCATTTTTTACACATTTCAACATTTTTAATAGAGGTATGATGTCGTCGTGATCTGGAAAAAGTGTTTCATTATCTTGTATAATGCATTTATCTGGTGTTCTTACATGATTTAATGTGTTATAATCGATGTCATCGCAACTATCTGGTAAATAAGAGTAGTTATATACAAATATACTCACTCTATGATTTAGAACCGTTTCGATAAAACATGATACATTTTTTTTATTTTTGCAATAAAACGAATATTCTTTCATTTGATTTGTTTCATTGTTTTTGCGTTTTCCACAAATAAAAAACGCGGATTTAGAAGGTTCGTAAATAATAAATAACGTATTCGGGTTTTCATTGTATTGAGATTTTATTTCTTCTAGATATAATACTAAACAATCAGATGACATCAATAAATAATATAAATGGATTTGTTTAAACGTTTTCAATTTATATTATTTCCTTTCATTATTTCATTCTTTAGCCATAGTTCATTTTAGGAACATAATTACCTAAATCAATCGGTTTTAAACCCCATACGGGTGCGCCTGATGGAACACGCCAATAACTTACCCATTTAGGTTTACTTTGCAAAGGTTCAATGACACCTACATGACTATCTGGCGCATTCGCCAACAAAATATATTTAGACAAAATGAAATTCCCTTGAACCACTTGTTCTTGAGACATCCTTGAAAACCATTCATAATACCGTCTCTTTAAAATCATCGCAGCTGGAATCCAAATACCATACATGTCTTTGTAATAATCAACGTAATCTTCTCCTAACAAATTCTCGATTAATACTGGTTCGTCTTCCAAGTTTTTTGTTCCAAGTTCCTTACCATCAATAAGTGATATTTTTCCAGTTTGAATTCGAGTATTACACCATCGATTAAAATCGCCTAAAAATTCGGATTGTGCTGTATAATCAGATGAAATAATGCGCTGCATAAAATCGATTAATTCGTTAACTGTTTCATTTTTTGCCTCTGAACCCATGAATCCAATATTTGGGTAAAAATCATGGTAAGTCGAAGTAATGTTTTGATCTATATTTTCACCAATAAACATTTTCCCTGATCGCGTTCCTTGGAAATACAAAGTATCCAAGTTTTTAAAACATAAAAAGGAAATCGGGACAATGATACCTCCATAATTGTAAATCAATTTAGCTAAAGCTAATTGCCGAATATAGGTTAAAACGGGGTCCGCAAGTAGACTCATATTGACATCCCAGCTTGGAAGCAATTTTTCGAAAGATTTGTCATCAATCAAACAAATTTGGAAAGAGTCTTCACAATTCTTGATAATACTTCGGACGGTTAAATATAAATAAGGTTGATTTAAATTACATGAACTACGAGATCCAAAACTTTGCCAATGTCGGGCATTATATTCATAAGGAACATAAATCCATAAAATCGGTTTTTTGGCATGTTTTGACTCGATAATGGCTTCGGTAAATACATATTTCTGTAAATATGCATACGTGCTTTCTTCCGAATAGACAGAATTCTTCTCTTGATATTTTTTATATAAAATGCTACATACAATTAATAAAATGACTAAAATAAGATAATTATATATTGACATATATACTATGGCTATTTTTTTATCATTTGGATTGTAAATATTTAATACCCGACCAAAATTGATTATTTTTTTTACTGTTTTCTTCACTTTGTTTGGCGTAATAATATGCTAAATGCGCGCTTTCTTCTTCGGTCCTCTTGTCTCTTTCTCGCAAATATTGGATTCCTTGTTGTTCATTAATGGGGGTAATATCTTGATGATCGCGGTGCATTTTATATTCTTGTTCTGAATTGAATTTTGGCATATTATGATAATCTTCTTGGGTAATGGGAATAATAGTTTCAACATGTGCTTGACGTAAATCTTGGTATTGTAAACCGTCGTTAAATAGTCCAGAAGAGAAGTTGTCATTTTTTCCCAATAATGTGCCTCCTAATGTCGATGCAAAAGGATCGCTTAGCCCTGTGTATTTTGTCACAGTTTGGATTTTCTTTTTTTGTTTTTCAAATTCTGTGTGTAATGATGCTTGCGATACAGAACCCGTCTCATATAAACCTTCATTTGTTTTTAACCATTCACCATACCCTGAGTCTTCTTCATTTTCTAATTTATGTTTTTCAAATTGTTCATTAAACCATTTGCTAAATTGTTTGGGATCTTCTAATTTCTTATTATTTTGAAATAATTGATTCAATGCATCTTTTTTATCTTCTTCGAAATATTCGCTAGTGTCAATCTTCTTTTTCGACGATTTATTTTGAAATTCGTAAATGGCATATAGTTTTTTGTAAGCATTTGAAAAAAAGAGAAAATATTTGGAATCCAATTGTGATTTATCTGGGTGCATTTTTAAAACGATTTTTTTGGCTTCTTTCATGGATTGATAATTGAGTTCATGATCATAAATATTAAACAAATTATATAAGTCATTAAGATCATAGTTATTTATATCTAGGTCAATCGCGGTGCTATTCATATTTATCTATTATTTATTCTTTGGATAATAAATAATAATATTTAACTTTTTTATCTTTTTTATTGTCTATTTTTTTATTTCTTTTCTCTCTTTTGTTTCTTTATTTCTTTGGATTGGTTTTTATTTCAATCGATTTCAAATGTAATCCACATCTTCTAAAAAAGGCATCTAACTCAGCTGGATCGGCGCCAGTAATACTGTCATCTGGAATATAGGTTTCGTTTCCTTTTTTATAACATAAAATTACTGGGATTCCATTCACCATTTTTTTCGATTTTAAAAATGCATAAAAATCAAAGGATTCATCGACATCAATGTCAGCACATATAACATTGTCTGGAGAAGTCGCGAAAAAACCTTCTAAAACTGGCGCAATTCGTTTACATGGTCCACACCATTCTGCTCCTAATTTAATAATAATTAATCCAGGATTGTTTGTAAGTAACTTAAAGAAATCATTGCGACTTTCAAAGATAGAAATGATTGTTTTCGTAGTCATTTAACTAATATTACAAAAGAATTTTCTAAATTAATATATTTCAATAATATATAAATGTCGGATCAACCACCTAATAAAAAATTAAAAACAGAAACAGGTGTTACCACATATAATAAAAAATCTCCTTTACGAAGCGGCATCTCTTCGCTTTTGGGAGATAATTTCCAAGTAGAAAATTATGCGATTGTAAGCATTTTAACCATGATCGCCGTCCTTTTTATGTTTCAAACCGATATTATTGCTTTTCGAGATGCGATTCAAGGATTAAGTAATGATCAAATTGTTGCTCTAACAAGTGCTTTAGGTGGTCCAATCAATCAAGCAGGTATTGACGTGGACACGTATACCCGCGCCATGTATCAACAAGTATCTGCGAACATGGATATTCCAGTAAATAATATTTCCGATTTAGTCAATGAACTTGTCCAACGAAATAGTGCCATTCAACAATTAATGGAAGCTGGTTGGACATTCCCTGCATTATATCCAGGACAAAGTTTTCCCAGCATCGCGGCTTTAGTAGGTCGTATTATAGGTGACACAACGTCTCCGATTTCTAATTTATTTAACTCTATTTTAGGCAGTTTACGGGTATCTCTTGGCATGCCTTCAATGACTGAAATCGTTTCAATTATTCAAGAAAACAGTTCAAACTTCATTCAGAACAGTCCGCGATTGGAACCTGTGCGTATGTATTATTATTCTCTTTTAAATTTGGTGAATGGAGATGGTAATTTATTCCGAGACTTGCAAAGTATTGCAACCATTACTGCGTTTAACCAATATGCTAATATCTATTCGGGGGTTTTTGTTGCCCTTATGGTTGCACTACGTAATAGTGTTTCTCTAACGTCTGCTATGGTGGGAGGAATTGTTCGTGGCACCAATGGTGTTCTCACTTTCGTGATCGGGGAAGAATTGTATGAAAATATTTTGGGTGAAATCGGTTCAACGACTCGATCCATTGTGCAAGCACCTTTTACTGGATCGTTTCATATTGCGCGATTTGTGATTTTTCAAATGAATCGAATTGTAAATAGTGTCTTGGAAATTGACAGCCCATTTGATATTTTTGGAGGTGATCAAAGTGGTGCAACTATTCCAGAAAATATAGCTATTGTCAACCATCAACCAGTTGAAATTCCAATGAATCTTGGATCAAATGTCGACGACGAATACGATTTATTACGGGAAATCGGTGATTTTACAGAATTATATATTTTGCGCGAAAATGATTTTCAAGCCATTATTCAACAAATGGTGGAAAATACCAATTACCGTAATATTAGCGACGCCTTACAAGAAGTGTTAGTTCCAGAACAACATAGTTATTCTCAAAGTCAACAAAGTGAAATGAGTTCAAGTAGTTCGAATTCTAGAGCGAGTAATCGATCAAGTGTATATTACGGTGATTCCAATTATCGAATTGCTGTTTTTTTACAACGTATGATTTCTTGTATTTTTACTACTAGTGTATTTTTTTCCAATCCACTTCAAAGCACCGATGCTTTATTGACGGAATTAAATGAAGAAATGAATAATTTACCAAATCAAGATCAACTCAGACAAAATGGAATTGTGGTGGATGAGTTACTTGATGATCCTCGTGCAACCAATGAAATTATTGGTAATGTTACTCAAGTGGTTCATCAAGAAACCAATGCGCTTGAATTATTGCAACAATATGGGTCTAGACAAAGTTCACCACAAAACTCGCCAAAATATGACTATGATGCCATGGATGTTGAATTCGGTGGTTCCAGAAAAAAAAGGGCTCGATTAGGCAAAAGAAGGACAAAGAAAATGAAGAAAATGAATAAAAAAGGGAAAAGTAAGAAGATCAAGAGAAAGAGTTTAAAAGTGAAAAAAAGATTAGGTAGGAAATCGAAACGTCGGGTTTAAAATAATAATGATTTTTTGAACAAATGATTATTAAAGATTTTAACATGGAAAAGAACAATTATTATTTATCAAATAATAATTGGACCTCCGCAGTCATCGTCACAACATCCACAACAGTAGCATGACCATTGATTTTTTGACCTAGCTACATTAGTGACATTCTCAGAACTTGTATTAAGATTACTTGAAGGAGCTGCAGGAGCTAGAGGATTAGGTGTTACACGTTCAACACTAGGTAAAACATTACTCTTAACTTCTGTAGTAAAAGCTCCAAAAAATAAAGGTGTAATTAGGATACCAGCACAAACAAAAGACAAAAAAGTTTTAGATTGAGATCTAATACCTCTTTCATTTCCTACAAATACAATTTCAGAATCTGCTAAATAAAGAAAAGTTACTGATATTTCTCTTGCAGGTAATTTAAAATAAAGAGGATAATTTTGACTTGAACTATTTATATAAATAGATGGCGTAACTGTAGCTGTAAGTAATGCATCAATAAATACTGAAGGCATTTTTTTAATATTTTCATTAAAACCTTCATTAGATTTATTAAGAAATAAAGTTTTTAATTGTTCTAATGCTAGTTTAGTATCAGATAGAAATGTATCATTACCTAATACACCATTATAATCTATTTTTACAAGAAAATCAGAAAGAGGAACACTAACTTCACCATTTATAGTGTTAAACACAACAGAAGAGTTAGTTGCAGAAGCCGCGATTGATAAGTTAACTTTGTCAACAGAAGGACCAGCAGCTAGAGGAGAAGAAGAACAACCACACATTATAGTATTCCTAAAGAATTTCTTTTTTTCAGAAAAAATAACGCACTTAAAAATAGAATATATCCACAAAACAACTTAAAGAAACATCGACAAATTTTAGTTAGACACCTATGAATCATTCTTTTGGATCGCCACCTCGCGCGCCACCTTACTGATGATCTTATTCATATTTGTTTTCTGTTCTTCTTCGGATGTGCCTGTCATGCAATTCGACAAAATATTCATATATTCATCATTTGTTTGCGAAGATCCATTTTTACAAGACGGATGATTTTCGACCCATGCAGGAATTTGCTTAATGTTTTTATACGTAATTTGTTGGATTGCGTTTTTGATTTTAACATTATTTTCATCTTCTTTTTCCCATTTATCTTCGTCTTTGACGTATAAGGTTTCTCGTTTCACATCACTGCAATGAACAGGTCTTTTATGCAATTCAAGATCTTTCAACCCTTTTACAAATATTTTACTAATACCATCTACGTAGCCTAATTTGGCGGTCGCTTCTAAATCCGTTAACTGGAGTTGAAGGGAATTAATAAAGTCGGCCAAATTAAGCGCATTTTTACAATGTTCGTTCAAAAATAAATTCAAATTAAATTTGTTCGTGGTATGACAATTATTATTGATAATTTGCGTCGTCTTATCTTTCGTTAATTCTAAAATTTGTTTATTTTGTTCCATCATTTGTTTTTGTTGTTCTAACAAAAATTGTTTCATTTCTTTGTTTTCCTGAAGTTGTTCTTTAAATAATTCAACCATCTTTTCATTGGTGCTATCGCATTTTTTTTCACAAGTTTTCCTATGTTTTTGTAATCCTTGGCGAAATTTATATTTGTTACCACATTCGCAAATAAATGTATCATGATTTAATTGGAACTTTTTTGTGCATCCTTGTGCATTCTTTTGATGTTTCAGTGTGGTGATGTGTCGATCATATTGACTCTTTCTGCTCGTATGATAGTCACAGAAATTACATGAAAAAATCTCGGAACTTTTTTGAACTAAAAATGCATCCATTATAGAATGCCTAGAAAAGTTCCTAAATCGTTTTTCCTTGGATTTTATTTTTCGAAAAATAATTTTCAGTAACAACTTTAAAATTATTTTTTTGGTATTTACAGCTTTATGATAAGATGTCAAAAAACGAGTTTTTTTTCTCAAGACTTTTTTCGGAAATCGATTTTTGGACATTTATAAATGTCCATTTTTGATTTTCTGAAAAAAGTTTTGGAAATTTTATTTACTTTTTTTCAGAAAACCTAGGTTTTCCGAACCTTTCCTTTAAGTAGGATTTTAGATAATATCTATTTTTCAGAAAACCAAGGTTTTCCTTAGTATGACGCTAGGAAATGTTCAACATGCTCCTGCTAATACTAGTGTTGATTGGTATGTGGACGCGACATGATTTGAGTTTAAGCTTGTCTCTGTGAGAACTCCATTTACTTTTGGATCAAAACTGTCAGTTGCTTTATCTGCAGCTGCAGGAGCACCTATAGTTGCTAGACCAACTGCTAAGTTTTGCTTGTCACTAGATGATTGATTACCCCCTTGAATTTCAGTTACTTCAAATCCACGTGGGAAAGGAATAGTAACCGAAATTTTATTATCTGGAAATTTAATAAAATACTTTTTATCGTCCGAATTTAAAATATGAACATACATCGATGGAACTATGTTGGCAATAAGTTGGACTTCAACAAATTCTATAGGGAATTGATCTTTTACAGCTAAAATACCGTCGACTACTCCGTCGATAATTTTAACATTCAAATTATCTAAAGCAACTTGAAAAGCAGCTAATAATTTGGCACCAGATAGATTTTTAGAAATTTTAAAATCTTGTTGTGCAACAAAATTGGCTAAAGATACATGAACATGAGTGTTATCTTGTTTGAGAAAATACAAAAAAGAGTCGCTCAAGGCGATGCTGAGACTGACGGCAGAGGTAAAAGGACCAGACATTATAAATAGTTAGGAGATATTTTTTTTACCAAAAAATAACGCACGAAAATAATGATTTGTTTTTTTGACAAATGATTATTTTTATTTTTTTTATTTTTTAACATAATAATTCAAGGTTTTTGTTTTATGGTTGAACGGTGCTTGCTACTCCTGGAGCTGTAGTAACTACAAGTGCACCAACAGCTTCTGAGATGGCATCTGTTATTGACGGAGTACCAGATTCTTCGTCATCACTACCATTATCACTACCATTATCACTATCACTACCAGTAGCATCACCAGTAGTAGCATAAGTGCCTTTTGCTTTTTGTGAATAACTACGAATTATGGTAGGAAGTGCGTTTCCAAGAAGACCTCCGAATAAAGAAGCAGCTCTTAAAATTTCTACATTTGAAGATACAGGTGTTTGTGTGACTACAAAGGATGCATTATTTTTTATTTTTTGTATAAATTTAACTAGAGGAAATTGATAAAAATTAGTTATACCATTAGAACCAGTAGCAGCAGATACTCCACCACGACCAGATAGACGAACACCATAATAATTATCTGGAACTCCAGATACACTTAATGCTTTATAAAAAGCAATAGCTCCTTCATAACCCATTCTACCGACTAATTCAGTAAGACCAAAAGCAATAAGTTCTTCGACTTGGAAGATAGATGATCCTTCAGGTAAAGAACCATCAAAATGAGCCAAAAAGTCAGCAACAAGAACTTTACTTATTAATCTTTTTTTTTCATCATAAAATTTAATCACAACTTTAGAAAAATTGGCTTGCAAAGCAAGGGAAGTAGCAGGCAAAACAGGGAGGGCGGAGGCGACACACATTATACTATTCCTAAAGAAAACATTTTTTACAAATAAAATAACGCACTACATACAACCATTTATAGAATTATTTTTTTGTATTTCGATGAATATTCGATACGCACGGAAATAATAATCGAAAAAAACAATTTGATTGTCCGTATATTTCACATAATTCAAATAACATAGGTTCGTTGCCGAAATCGGATATTCTGACGCACCTTTCCCCATGTAACTCATAATAATGTTTATCACTTCATTTGGAATATACATTTGATAAAAAGATACATATTATTTTTATCAAATAAAATAAAGATTTTTAAAAAAGCTCTTTGTTTTTATCAAGAAATGTTTCTAATTCTTTCAAATTGATTTCATTCATTTGAACGTGCGATTCCCAGAAATATCTGCAAAATGCCCAGAAAAAATGACAGTCGCTTTTATACCATTCTTCGTGTTCTTCCAATAATTTTGATTGTAACTTGGAAGGCAAAAGGTTTAAACTCGACTTTGGTAAGACATAACATAATTGGACCATGGGACTCACTGGATCAGGTTTAACATTTTCAACAAAAATTGTATCAAACACGGGAATACATTTTAATAAATCCTTCAGCAAGGGAGGGTAGGCATATTTATAATGCCATTTCCAATTTGGACAACTTGTTGTATAATATTTCAATGTCCATTCTAACCCTTCCAAATAATTCATAGATATTGCTTTTACCTTTTCCCCTGACTCGTCATTGTGAATATGAAATAAACTGCGATAATAACGTTGTTCCCAATAATCTTTAAATGGATTTATGTATTTTTCGATTTCTCTTTCGTAAGTTGGAACTGCTTCGAATTTTTTGAAAATATTTTCGTCAGTGTCTGTTGGATAGTTAAATTTTTCCCTTTTATCGCGCAACTTGTATTCGTTTTTCAAATAAGTTTCTTCTTGATCCGCCAAAAATTGCACTAATTTTCGCACATTTTTCCAATAAATCTTTTTACCATCTGTTAATAACTCTTTACTAGATCCAATGGTTGCTCTGTATGCGCTAAGCATTTTATCCATTCCACTTGTTCGAATATTCAATGCAGGGAAATGCGGCATAAAATCGTTTCCTAGAAAAAAGGATAAAAAAATGTAATCGTAGACTTTCTTATATTTGTCATCGTGATCTTCGATAATTGTATCATTGTTCATATAATAAATAATCCGTTGCGTTAACAGTGGAATATCTAATAAATAATTTTCATTTGGTTCCAAATCTCGGTCAATTGATTGAATAAAATGCGGGGTTTCACGAAATAAAAAAATCTGATTGCATATTGGTAAATGATTAATCGAAAGCATAATCAAATCCGCATCGAGGCCATAAATAATGGTGTTTTGTAAAAAGTGTTCTGCTGGATGGAGGCGCATATATTCGAAAATTTTATGTTCCCCTTCACCTGCTTCCTCGCTTGTAGAAACAAGTAACTTTGCTACTTTGTAGGCTGCTGCTTTGGATTCATGAAAATGTTTCAAAATATGAACACTTAGATCTTTCATGAATCTTGTTCCAGGGGTGATCGCTGCTGTATTCCATGGATCGGGTTCTGCCTTTTTCTGAATTTGTCTTAAAACTTCGCTTTGATAAGCAGACTTGTATCTTCGTGATCTTTGTTGATCTAATTTCGCGACTGGCGCTACTCCGTCGAATGCAATCATAATAGCATTTTTAGGTTTTATGATTTCAATGTAATATTCGATTTTTGCACAAACACTTTTAATAATAGTTAGCGCAATAGTCTCGGTTAATTCATCAAACGATAATTTATGATAAATATCATAAATAATTGAATTACAATCCAAATACAAATTATCTACTTTCAGACAATCGTCTTGCTGACATTGTTTATATTTTTGAATAATTTCTGGATAATTTTTAATAATATATGAAAAATAACTAGGTATTCCCATTTAGAACCAGATATAATAATAATAAATAATACTATTTAATATCCTTTACTAATATTATTAATAATATTTATATTATTATATATGATAAATATAATGAATGTGAATGAGGACGTGGATTCACAAACAAAAACAAATAATGATATTATTATTTTGATTCAGAAAAAGATGTTATTTTTTCAAGATATTATTCAAAAAACAATATTATATGTTCAAAAAAATAAAATATTGGATATTTTAGGTGTTAGTGATGTTAGTAACTGTGTAAATGCATTATTTGGATTAAGTAATAAATTAAAAATAAATCTTGAAAATTATGACAAAAACAACTCGGAGACTTTGATCAATGACTTGCAAAATATCAACAATGAATTATCTACTTTATTTAAATCTTTTGGAACAGAATCGTTTGAAGATTTATTATCCATTTGTTTTGGAAATAATTCGGCTTATACTTATGCAAATAGTGAAAATGATCATTTTAAATTTGAATTACTCAAAAAATATTTTCACCCTACTGGCTATAAAATTGTCTCCAAAAATGATAATGATAAAGGTGTGAAAAATATATTTGAAGATAAATTAAATGAAAAATCAAAAAATTTGGATTGTATCGATATTTCATTATCTGTAAAATCATTTCATTTAAAAGTCTACGGTTTACAACTAATTATTCACAATGGTGTTCATAAAAAAAGTTTAATTATCAGTGGGATTGTAGATGATGTAATATTAGAAATTTTGAATAATAAATTTCTGAATGATAAAATAGCTTTGTTACGAGAAAGTTTGTCCAAAGCACAAAAAGATGAAAATAATGACATCTTTAAACAAGAATACTTTGATCGTTTCACAAGTTCTCTCCTTTTAAAAGATTATTTAATATATAACGTCGATGATATTTTAAACAAATATATTGGATCTATTACAAATGTAAATGCACTCCGAACCAAAGGAGTAGCGCAAAATATAAAGGATTTTTTATCTGGCGATTTGTCTTCCAAAAGACTCTTAATTATACAATTGTTAATTCAAATCGATAAATTTGAAAACCAATATTTGGCTTATTTACTTTATGATATTTTATCCAACGATGTGAACGGAAATATTGATACGCAAGAACAAGTGGTTTTATTTGATAGTTTTCCATGGTTAATCAAAGAATATTTCCGAGATGCCATGAAAAAAACCATTCAATATACCAATGATTTATTAAATTTCGATATTCAAAAAATACCAATCGAACAACAAATATGTTTACTAAATGCCAACGATTCGGTCAAAGAAAAAGCGGTTCAAAAACTAAAAGAAATCAAATCGAAATCGGAAGATTCTGGATCCAAAGCGCGTCAATATTTAGATGGATTGTTAAAAATCCCTTTTAATATTTTTCGAAAAGAACCCATATTAATGATTATGGATAAAATCCGAACCTGTTTTACAAATGTCGTGAAAAATAACGACATTTCCTATCTTTCGTCTAAAAACTCTTTTACCAGTCTTGAAATTTCTAGTCTTATTAAACAAATAAAAAAGAATTATTTGATCAAACTAAATATTGAAACCTTGAAAAAAGATCTTGTCAAAGATAAAGGTGAAATCCAAAAACTTTCTTCCAAAATATCTGAAATCATTGAAAGCAATGAACTAAGTGTTGAAAAAATGGATACAACAAATAAAAAAAGAGATTATTTTAAAAATTATATTTATTCTTTCGTCGATCTAACAAAAAATAATCATCAAATATTATTTGAACTTGTTTGTTTAACCGCGAATAATGTTTCGCGATATTCGTTATATCATGAACTCCGTTTTATTGAAAAATATTATAAAGAAATTAGTAATTATATGGGGTCCATTACCAAGACATTAGATCATGCCGTTCATGGCCATGAAAAAGCTAAAAAACAAATATCGCGTATTATTGGCCAATGGATCAATGGAGAACAAACTGGCTATTGTTTTGGGTTTGAAGGTCCACCTGGGGTTGGAAAAACATCTTTGGCCAAATATGGACTATCGCAATGCTTGAAAGATGAACACGATGTTAGTCGACCATTTGCGATGATTCAAATTGGTGGTGATAGTAATGGTAGCTCCTTACATGGTCATAATTATACTTATGTAGGTTCGACATGGGGATCCATTGTTCAAATCTTAATTGATAAAAAATGCATGAATCCTATTATTTTTATTGATGAAATTGATAAAATTTCTAAAACGGAACATGGGAAAGAAATTGTCGGCATTCTAACACATTTGTTAGACTCGACGCAAAATGATTCTTTTCAAGATAAATATTTTAGCGGTATTGATCTCGATTTATCGAAAGCGCTCTTTATTCTTTCTTACAATGATGTAGATGCCATTGATCGTGTTTTGTTAGATCGTATTCATCGTATTAAATTTACGAATTTAAGTGTAGAAGATAAATTAACCATTTGTAAAGATCATATTTTACCAGAAGTCTATAAAAAAATGGGGTTAGTTAGTATGATTCATATGAATGAAGAAGTATTGAAAATGATTATTTATGATTATACGTTGGAACCAGGGGTTCGAAAATTGAAGGAAATATTGTTTGAAATTGTCGGCGAAATCAATTTGGATATATTATATCATTTTGATTCAATGGATAGTTATCCGATGAATATTAGTTGCGACGATGTGAAATATAAGTATTTGAAAGAACGACATCCTATTTTACATAAAAAGATCAATGGTGAAAATCGCGTTGGGTATGTGAATGGATTATGGGCAAATTCAATGGGTCAAGGAGGAGTCATTCCAATTCAATGTAATTTTTTCCCTGCAGAGGGATTTTTAAAATTAAAATTAACTGGTCTACAAGGAGATGTTATGAAAGAAAGTATGAACGTTGCACTTACATTAGCATGGAAACTAACGTGTAAAGAAAGACAAGATCAAATAATTTTGGAATATAAAAATAATGCTACTGGAATTCACATTCATTGTCCCGAAGGATCCGTTCCAAAAGATGGTCCAAGCGCAGGTGGGGCAATCACTTGCACTCTTTATAGTTTATTGAATGATAAAAAAATAAGACATAATGTTGGTTTGACAGGTGAAATATCATTGGATGGATATATTACTGAAATTGGTGGTTTGGATTTAAAGATATTAGGAGGAATTAAAGCGGGTATTAAAGAATTTATTTATCCCAAAGATAATGAAAAAGATTTAAAATTATTTTTGGAAAAATATCAAAACAATGTATTGATAGAAGGTATACAATTTCATAAAGTTGAAAAAATAGATCAGGTATTTGAGATTATTTTTGAAAAATGAAAAATGAAAAAAAATAAAAACCAATAGTAAAAATGATTTATCTATTTTTATTTGTATTTTTATTTGTATTTACTAAATCAGAAAAATGCAGTTATTATAAAAATATGTTACGTAATATGCGTTTGCGATTTTATATAAATAATAATAAAAAATTAAACAATAACAAAATAAATAATATTAAACCCATCAATAATTTATACACCACATTACAGGTTAAATCTGCAGAAATACAATATCTTTATAATTCTTTATCAGAAGAAGAACGTATGATGATTGACACAGTTCGAGAATTACTTTTATAAAGATTTTTTATTTTCTATTTTTTAACATAATATTATAATAATATTATAATAATATTACAATATAATGAGTATACAAGTTGTTTGTGCTCGATACAATGAAAATATTCGATGGTTACTACCTATTATAGATAAAGCAATTATTTATAACAAAGGACAAAATAATTTATTTTATATACCACAACATAAGATCATAAATTGTGAAAATTTAGGAAGAGAAGGTGGAACCTATATAAAACATATTATTGATAATTATGATAAATTGTCTGACTATACATTATTTATTCAAGGAAATCCAGTAGATCATATTTTTAAAAATAATCCTCTAAAGAGTTATAAAAAAGTTTATGAAATCGTAAATGAACAAAAAACCTATCATTTTAAATATATAAGCACATGGATGGTTAAAGTAAATAGAGCTGAAATAACTACTTATTGTTCAGGAATACCTTCTACTAAAATGGATTTGTTTCCACCTATAAATGTAAGTGAAATCCTTAAATTATTACAACAACAAAATATGGAAGAAGATATTAAAAAATCAATAGATAATGACTTAGGTAATTTTGAAAAAATCCACATTTATGAATTTTCAGATATACTTGTCAAATATTCGTTTTTTTTCTCTGATCAAAAAGGATGTAATATTAGAGATAATTTATATAAGTTATTTAACCACGGTGAGTTTGCAAATATGATTGATCAAGTAGACTATAGATATGGCTCAGGGGCTCAATTTATTGTTCATAAAAAACAAATTTTACGAAGGCCTTTACAATTTTGGATAAAATTATACGAATGTTTACAAGAACTTCATCCTGCATCAGGATATGGTTTAGAAAAATTATGGCCTATCATTATGTAAATTTTTATAATAAATAATAATAATAATTATAATTTATTATTATATGAGTATTGATTTAGTAAATGCATTATCATTTTTTTCTCCAATTATAATTACATGCAGTGTATTAATTTTTTCAATCTTTTCCTTAGCTGTGGGTAAAGGTTTATTTTATCTATTTTGGCTACTAGTTGCAACAGCGCTTAGAATTGCTATATTATGGGGAGTTCCTGGAAATAATCCAAATCCAAAACATAAAAATCCAATGTGTAATACTGGTAATTTTTTACCTTATGATAACTCGACATATAGCACCTTTGTATTATGTTTTACTTTCTTTTATTTTGCATTACCAATGTATATATCGAATAATAATAACTATGTAATTATCATCTTTTTCATTGCTTACATTTCTTTTGATATTCTCATTAAATTATCCAATTTATGTATTAATTCTTCCGTCAGTTTATTTGGAGATATTGTAGGTGGAGGAGGTTTAGGTGCCGCTATTTCGGCCATTATTTATAATTCTCCAATTAGTAATTATTTATTTGTGAATGAAACAAGTTCAAATAAGGAAACATGTTCTCAGCCGACTAAACAAACGTTTCGATGTTCGGTTTATAAAAATGGCGAATTGATCTCATCATCTACTACAAGTTAAAAATAGAGGATTATTATAAGTCAAAACAATTTATATTTGTCATAATCCATTTTTTGAATACAGCTAACAATTGAGTTCGATGAAAGTTATCCGATATAAAATTCATATTTCCATTTGTATTGAAATTTTTAGAGAATTCATTGAAAGTAATAATTATATTTTTATTATTATAAATTCCTAAATCTTCGTATTTAAATAATTTGTTTGATTTTCTTACATTGACAGCATTGTGGAAAACATACAACATATTTTGTAAATCTTCTTTTGTTTTTAAATTTTTACCGTCGACTTTGGATAAAAACAATTTGGCATGTGAGGAACACTCAGGACATGGTAAATTATGACATATTTGAACAATATAACTATATAGTTGTTGGTAAATCAATGGATATTTATCTTGTTTTACTTTAGCTGCTAAGGTATGAAAAAAAGTCCAAGTGGGTGGACCCCAATAATTTGGCGACATTAGTATTACTAAATATAAAATAATAAATATAAAGACTAATTACAAAAATAAATATATATTCATGGAAATACATAAAGAGTTTTATAAATATCTCGAAGACTCTTTAAAAGACGATTTGGTGGAAGAAAATGTATGTTTAATTACTAGCATGCCTCTCGACGAATTTTCCATTAAATTGACATGCGGACATTCTTTCAATTATAAAGCGTTATACAATGAATTAATTTCACAAAGATTTCGTTTTAATAACTTTCATAATAATACTAAAAAACAATTAAAATGTCCTTATTGTAGAGATGTCATTAATGATCTTCTACCTTATTATCCCGAATTAGAGTTGGATTTGGTTTATGGAGTCAATAGCAACGATCTTCAATATAAAAAAATCATGAATTATGGTGTTTGTGTTTATGCGAATACCGTCGAATATCATAATGGAAAATGTTGTTATAATTATCCAGAAACAATAATCATGTGTCATGCTACTTATGTTATTTTACATAAAGAGACCAATAAAACTTATTGCAGTTCTCATATTGGCATTATGAGAAAGAATTATAATAAAGAGCTTATCAAGGCAAAAAGACATCAAATAAATCTGGAAAAGAAAGAAATAAAATTGTTACAGAAACTTTTACAACAAAAAGAAAAGGCGATCAAGAAGAAAACATCGATCAAAAAGGCATTACATAAATTAGAAAATGATGATGAAAATGAAAATGTCATTATAAGTTTAAATCAAGATATTCCTTTAGAAATTGAATTAGATTATAGTAAATGTATTGGTATTTTAAAATATGGGGTTAATAAAGGTAAACAATGTGGTTGTAAGATTTTCCAAGATCATGTTTGTAAAAAACATTGTTCTAAGGAACCAAAAGAAAAAGAAAAAGAAAAAGAAAAAGAAATAAAATAAAAGAAGAAGAAAAAAGAAAATAACTATTAAAAAAGATATAAATAAAAGAACATACATAATATTTATATTAGTCGATGTTTGAAAATAAAGAATATCACTATCCTGAATTAAATAAATTAATTGATACAAATACCATTGATGAGTTATCAAATATTAATGAAATGAAAATTATTTGTTTTCATATTAATAATAAAGGTAAATATCCATTTTTTCAATTTTTATTATATAATTATTTATCTGGAATTCCTTTGATTGGTAAAATGGACTACGAACTTGGGTTTCCAAAAATACAAAAAGAGGATTTTCCTTGTGTTGCAGAATATATCAAATTTGGTTTAATGCAAATGTCGAGCCGCATTGTAATAAGTAACGACAGTGATATTGAAATCAAAGGTTATTACAATAGAAATAATGTATGTTATGCATTTGTAGATATTAGTAAAATTAATTTAGAATCACAATTTTTAGAAAAGAATTCCGAATTTTGGATGGTTTTATTATCTGAAATTATTAATAGTAAAAGTGTATGCAATATAAAAATAAATAGTGAGGCCGTCGATTTTTTTACACATTATTATCATAATTTTGCATTAGTAAATCCAATGGAGAAAACAATGTATCCTCATCCCGATGTTGTTTATGAAGGCAGTCATTTTAAAGAAGTAGAGTTTCGTGATATGTTTGGAATATCGAAAAAAGATGATATTTACGGAAACCATTATTATATTACCTATTGTATAGAAAATGCTTTTCGAGATGGAGGATGGTCGAAATCGTTTTCGCCTGAAATGAAATACGATAAATTAATTACCGATAATTCTTATGGTAGATACATTCAAGGAGGGATCAATCGCATTGCCGTTTTAACAGATAAAATTATTTATCTTTCTCCTCTTTCCGAAATTGAAAAAACGGAAGAATATATAGAAGGATTGTTTGAAACCTATGACACCATTTATATTGAAAAACCCGAAAAATCATTTATTTTAATAAGAGACTATCATCAACAAATACCGTTATCTTATCACAAAATAAATAAATTTTCTCTGAAGGAATCTTGGGATCTGATGTCGGAATATTCGATCTTATAAGAATATATATAATTTTTTATTTCTTAAACAATTATATATGCAAACAAATACAATTATAAATATAGCCATTGTCATTGTTCTTATTTATAGTATTATTCAATTACTTAATTTTTATGGCGTTGGAGCAAATGTATACGGATCGTATTTTGCCTTTTACTTGTTTTTATTTTTGTGCACTTATGTTTTACCAAATGATTATCCGTCTCTTTAACGACGGTTGATTTCTCTTTAAGTTCTTTTAACTTAATATAATATAAAATTGAACTAAAGATAATCATGGAATAAACAACAATAGAAAGAATCATGGAAAAACGTTTAAACAAAAAGGTAGAATTATATTTTAGCCAGTTGAAAGAAAATATTCGTAATAAAATGACGGAAATCGATATGTTGAAAATGGAGGAAGGCAATCAGCTGTTGCAATATATTTACGACTATGATCGTTTAAATTTAAATAAAGAGGATTTTATGAAACGAAAACGTGTTAAAAATTCGGTTGTGTTGTCCGACCGATGTTGTGCGAAACGTGCCAATGGCGATCAATGCACACGAAGAAGAAAAGATGAAGATGAATATTGTGGAACACATATGAAAGGAACTCCTCATGGAATTATCGAAGTGGGAGCACAAGATAAAATTGTGAATCAAAAAATTGAAGTATGGGCCCAAGATATTCAGGGAATTATTTATTACATTGATAAAGGCAATAATGTCTACCAAGCGGAAGATATTATTGTAAATAAAACAAATCCAAAAATAATTGCTAAATACGTTAAAAATGGGGAAAACTATAGTATTCCTGATTTTGGATTATAAATATTTTATTCTATTATTTATTTCTTAAGTTCTTTTATTTTTGTTAAAATTGCATTGCATTCAGAAAAATGTGTTTTTGGATCCGAATTACACTCGAGATATTTTGAGTATAATTCTTTTGCTTTTTCATTTCTTTCTTTTTCTTCTTTTATTTTTTGTTCTTCGATTTTTTCTTGGTCTTTGTCTTCTTTTTTGTTTGAGTTTTCTTCACTAGATAATCTTATAATATTTGTCATGTATATTATAAAATAGGAAAAAATAACTTTACTAAAACGATGAAATGCTTCTCTTATGCATTTTCTCAGTATTTACCAATTTTTTGCATAGAAATGAAAACCAAATCGTCCATCATAGTCTTCGTTTCGATAAAAGAATTTAAAAGGCAATAATATAATTTTATTATCGTTTATTCTAGAAACAGCTTCCCCAAATAATCTAGGACCTGACTTCATATGAACATCTTCTGTATTAATTTCTATTTGATAACAGAATAGACATAATAATTTAAAAAGAGGATGATTTGGTTCTGCTGCGAAAAATCCAATACTAATATATTGCCATGTTAGAGGTAAATCATGACATATAATTGCTTTTGCATCTGGAATTTTTAATAAAGGATCAAGGGAACGATGCGGAGTAATGTCGCTATCTAAATAAACACCTCCATATTTTTCTACAATAAAATATCGCATAATGTCTGCTTTTTGTGCTCCTTTTTCACAAAGATTGATTATGTCAATGATTGCTGGTGGAAAATGATCTACATTAATGTCTTCATTTCTCCATACTCTTATTTCCCAATCAGGCATTCGTTCTTGCCAGCCAAGCACATGGGATTCGAAGTAAGGTGGTGGATTATTTTCGCCTACCCAAATTAAATGAATTAATTTTGGAATATTATTATTATTATTTTCTAAACTAGATATTTCAAAATCAAAATCAAAATCAAAACTATCAGGATAGAAAATAATATTTTCTGAAAATGGTAAATCTTTTGCACATTCAGGAATGGGAAATTGCATGTATTATATAAAAGTAAAAATAAAAAAATAATTTTATAAAAACGAGTAACAAGAGGAGGGGGTGCGGGGGAACATCGTGCCCCCGAAAAAAATTGAAATGCTTTTTTATAAGAAAGAAAGAGGTATATAATAAAAAGAATGTCATTAAGAGTGATAGTAAACAATGTTGAAATTTGTGAGGGTTCGCAT
>Ga0247842_10002080_pt1 | contig 30816 bp, 36 predicted proteins | sample LaCruzMarch2015__3_FD_192411 | JGI IMG/M metagenome (GOLD analysis project Ga0247842, IMG submission 192411) | Freshwater microbial communities from meromictic Lake La Cruz, Castile-La Mancha, Spain - LaCruzMarch2015_19m | ecosystem: Environmental > Aquatic > Freshwater > Lake | place: Spain...
AGCAAGTTGAAACAAGGAAAATTCGATTTCGGCGAAGAGATGAAGAAAATCACCAAACCGAAGACGAAGCTCGGCGACATCATACAGCTTGGCTCGCACCGCTTGATTTGTGGTGATTCCACAAAGCCCGAAACTCTTCAAAAACTTCTCGGAAATGAAAAAGCGTCGATGATATTTAGTGACCCCATATATAATATTTCAGTCGATTACAATGGAGGAATTGGCGGAAAACAGCAGTACGGCGGGACGGTAAATGACACCAAGAGCGATGACGAATACAAAGAATTTCTCAGAAAGAGCATGGTCGCCGCACTCGCAGTGACGAACGAGAACGCTCACGTTTTCTACTGGTCAGATCAAACATACATCTGGCTTATTCAAACGCTTTACCGCGAACTTGGAATTATCAACAAGAGAGTGTGCCTATGGCTGAAAAACGGTCAAAACCCCACGCCTAGCGTTGCGTTCAATAAATGCTATGAACCGTGCACTTACGGAGTCCGTGGAAAGCCGTACGTCGTAAAAGGAGTGAATAAGCTCAACGAGGTGATGAATCCAGAAATGACCACCGGCAATAACCTGCTCCAAGAAGCGCACGACCACCTCGATACCTGGATGGAAAAACGTCTTCCCGGCAACGAATACGAGCACAGCACAATGAAACCGCCCGAAGTGTATGAAAAAGCGATCCGCCGATGCACCAAAATGAACGATATCATTCTTGATAGCTTTTCAGGATCAGGCAGTACGATCATGGCGGGCGAAAAACTGAAACGCCGAGTGTATGCCGTTGAAATGGAACCCGCTTTTTGCGATCTTGCGATTCGTCGATACGAGAAGCTGACGGGAGATAAAGTAAAATTTATTCACGCTGATGAAACGATTTAGACACGAAAATGCTTTTCTTGAGCAGATAAAGACCATACCGAACATATCGCTCGCTTGCGAGAAGATCGGACTGTCGCGAAATACAATTTACCGTTGGTGCAAAGAAGACCCCGATTTCAAAAAACGACTTAATGAAGCACTCGGGAATGGTACCGAATCGGTAAACGACCTTGCAGAGAGCAAGCTCATCACCCTGATAAATTCAGGCAATATGCAAGCGATCAAATACTGGCTTGATAACAACAAGAAAACATATATGCGACCTCGCCCTAAAAACTTTTGGGAGTCTTTTGCCAGTGTCGGACATATTACTTCGCTTGTAATCAACGGGATAAGAAAGCCGATTAATCCTAAGAGACAGGAGGATGAGTACTAAGCAAAGCTTCAGCGATTGTTTTCATGTCAGCGTTTGAAAGTCCGACCGATGTTGAATGAGGGATGACGGCGTAAGTCGTTTTTTCGTCCGGAACGATGGATAATTTTCCCGGAAGTACCTCTTGAAAAGTATCAAGTGCCACCTTCTCCCAATACGGAAGATACGTGCGTGAATAGAAAAGCACCAGTTTCGGATTAAATTCTCGGATCATATGTCGAAGATTAACGATTCGCTCTGGCGAATATGTTTCGAGATATGCTTTCCGCGATTCCAATCCTTCGACGCCTGACGAACCGTACGTCCAATCGCTTTCTTTTGTCGATCGGCATGGCAAAGGCATAAGTTCGAGCACTGCGTGATCCGATGTTTTTCTTCCAAACTGTTTAATTTGAAAATCTCTGATTTCTTCAAGATTCGGTTCTTTTCCGTTTTTCAGATAAAGCAAAAGATAAATGAGACGACGATACGTTGCTTGTGTAGGTGCATCATCTTCAAACCAACGCACATGCCCGGGATCTACTTTGAGATCATCGAAGATATCAAAAATCGATCCGTGAGCCGTTGCTTTAAAACGTTCTAAAAGTATCTCGTTATCTTCGTTGTGACCTTCTTCCATTCCAACGAGCCAAATGTCGCCTGAAAGATTGCCATATCCCCAAAAATTCTTAATACGAGAGCTAATAAGTTCTTGGTCTAAAAAAGCGGGTGAACCGCCTGAGTCTATATTTGTGAGATTCATATATTTTTTATGCATCCAATGAAATAGGTACAAAAAGCCCACCGCATGGGTAGGGACCGAAATCCCTCATACCAGTTTCCCGATATGGCCGACTAAGACAACCCCATGTGATGGGTTTTTTATGTCTTAGTCGGACTTTTTTCACCATGCCAAGCGAACTTGGTTTAGGCTACTTTAATATTCAATTGTTAATAAATAATACATTAAAAAACTGTATTATGCAACGCATTATATCGCAGATAAAGTATGTTGCTAAGCCTTCCACGCGAGTATGAAATAGATTTCTAGTTCTGCATAGACTATGCACCAAAAATGGGTCTGTCATTAATATATATATGACAGAAGTCGAACAAATCCAAATGAAGTATTGCTTATATGCTCGCAAGTCAACAGAAGCGGAAGAAAAACAAGCCCTTTCAATTGATTCACAGATCAAAGAAATGAGGCAGATTGCCGAGCGTGAAAATTTAACTATTGTTGAAATCCGTAAAGAGTCACATTCTGCAAAAGAATCCGGGCAAAGACCTATATTTGAAGAAATTGTGAAAGATATTGATATTGGGATATTCAATGGAATCATTACATGGGCACCCGATCGACTTTCTCGTAATGCGGGTGACCTTGGAAAACTCGTAGATAGAATGGACCAAAAGAAATTGATTCAAATAAAGACTTTTGGTCAAACTTTTACCAATTCACCGAGTGATAAGTTTTTGCTTATGATTCTTTGTAGTCAGGCAAAACTAGAAAACGATAACAAAAGTATCAATGTGAAGCGTGGAATGAGAACTCGTTGTGAAATGGGTCTATGGCCAGCACAACCCCCGACAGGATACAGGAAAAAAAATGATAGACTAGCTAAGTGTGAGGTTGAAATTGACCCCGAACGAGCTGATACGATAAGACAGATATTTGAGAAAATCAGTTATGAAAAATGGAGCGTATCAAAAGTCCACGCGTGGCTACGATACGATCTGAACTTTAAAACACATCGAGGATTTCCTTTGAGTATCGGGAATGTATTTAAGATTATAAATAATACTTTCTATTACGGTCGTTTTGAATTTCCACAAGGCGCAGGTACTTGGTATGAGGGAAAACACAAGCCAATAATCAGCAAGGAACTATTTGACGAAACCAGAAACTCCATAAAGTCGCAAACGATAAAATCGCAAGGCAAGGAATTTGCCTTTACCCGAATTATGAAATGCGGAGTATGCGGATCAGGGATTACCGCCGATGAGAAATTCAAGAAGGTATTAAATGGCGGAGTAAACAGGTATGTTTATTACAGATGTACAAAGGCGAAAGACAGAAATTGTAAAAATTCTGCACTAAACGAAACAGAGCTTATAGAATCACTTCTTGAAATGGTTGATACACTAAACATAAACAAGGTAAAACTGACCGCAAAACTTGATGTTGAGATACAAAAATTCAAGAAACTACAAGCGATGTTTTTAGGAAATAAAAGAACGGAAAAAATAGAAACTATTGATTTAAAAGATTACACAAAATTTGTGCTAAAAGAGGGCACGCCTTTTGAGCAAAGGTCTATCCTTGAATGTATAAATAGTGAATTAATTTTGAAGAATAGAGTGATTTTAACTAATTAAAAAACTTTATATCTGTTTTGGTTCTATTTTTTGATTAACCTTAACCTCGTTCAAAAATACTTTTGAACTATGGATATTTCCGCTGTAATAATACGATAAAGAGTTTTCTTCGAAATTATAGACCATGTTCTTTTTCAAAAACTGATCTAAAATTTCTCGCCCCTGTTTTTCGAGCAAATCCTTTTTGCCTTCGGGCAAGACTTTGGCATCATAAAACTCTTGCTTGAAACCCTGATACAGTTTCGGAAAGGCTTCGGCTAACTTTGAAAAAATAGGAATATGCAAATCATTTGCTTGTGCTTCATTCTGTTTTTCGGAAAACGCATAGAAACCAAACATATAAAAATAAACCAAAATCATTGCAGGGAAATAACCTTTATAATTTGGCATATATCCGTCTTCCCCTTCGCCAAGAATTTCTTCTTTTAACTTTTCCACAAAAGAGCTATAAGCAACATTATTCTCAACCGAGTTTTCCTGCATCTCAAGAAAATAATCATATAATTGGTGTACTTTAAATCTAAATATCTCCTCGTTGTCGATCTTGTACTTACTGATGGAATTATAGAAAAGATGATACAAAAACTTACCTGTATTTTTTCTCACATTTTCGCTTTTGTCCTTCGTTCTTACACCCCAAGCGTAGCACCATCCAAAACCCTCGACTTTATCCATAAGTGCTACAAGTTGCTTTTGGTCATAACACGACTCAATAAAACCACCGATTTCCTTAAAGAAAACCTCAATCAATTTATCGTTGAGTTCATAGTTTTTTTGATAGCCAACTTCTAAACTCACGTGATTATTCTTTTGGTATACCAATTTAAAGTATCTGGTAACAAGAGCAATGTAATTCAATTGCCCGCCGCTATCTAGTCCATTGAATCTATATTCCCCAAACAGAACTCGCAACAACAATCCATCTTTCTCTTTTATCATTACGTCATCAAGACAAAAAAGAGCATTCGGATAGATTTTTTCTCCGATGAACATATTCAAAAATGACTCGTTGTTATCTAGTGATTTTGTCATGAGTCGTTTTAGAAAAAACTCGATATGATCTAAAACATATCTTCCTTCCTTTCTTTTTTCCACATAAAACTCCACCGTACGTCCAAAGACAAAATAAGATTCCGAAAAATGTTTCAAAAAAATATCGCTTGCAAAGTCGTTCTTAAAGATTTTTTGTACATCTTCATTTTCTAAAGATAGATTAAGCAGATTGTCGAATAATTCTATACAACCTCGAATTGTTTGGGTTTTATCTAGTTGTGAATTAGATAGTGTCCCAGCTAGTATGTCCTGCAAAATGGGAATCTGCTTTTTGTTGAGTTTTTTAAGAGGATTGAGTATTACATGTAAATACATTGCTATCGCGACAAACATTAAAATAGCACCGCTTATTTCAAAGATGAATGGATACCCAAGAAAAAGACCGTCCAGTTCACCGAAAAACGTCAAAACAATACTGGCGATAGCAATCCATAAAGCAACCCTTCTCTTTTTATAATTTAAACTAAATCTTAGCTCTCTCTTGTTTGATATAAACTCAATAAAAGCAACAACAATTGCTATTGCCGTAATTGCCACACCTAAACTATATGAGGAGTGAGTTTTCCAGATCGGGTTAATTATCAAAGTATTAAACCACAAAAAGAATGACTGAAATTTTAGCGAGTAAAAAAAGCTAAAGAATCCAGTAATATTTGTGTATCCTAAAATTAACCCCACCAAAAAACTAAAAAATATATATTTTAGATAAAAATTTCTATATTTTGATAATATCTTAAACATGAATACTTCTTCAAGTGATTTATTTTCCAGACTTCCGTCTATTACATTCTTTGCACAACATCTGACAATTTTCCGCCGTTGTTTTACCTCCTTCGTGCCAAGGGGTAGTATGATCTGCTTCCATTTCTTCTATCTCAAAGTGTTCTTCGCATTTTGAACATATTCCTTTCTGTTTCTCATATGCCTCGCGCTTCATTTTGTCATTGAATGCACGGATAGAGAGATAGCTTTCTTTCTTCGTGAGAACAAAGGGATAAATACCCGATTTTTTCGTCACGTCCTCATCCTGCATCAATTTAGCGATTTCGATTTCCAAATTTTTTGCATCAAGTTTCTTGTCTTTAAATTCATTGTACAATTCACCCCAATTTACGTGAGCCATTTCTTTGCGGTAGTTCGTGAATGTCTTTCGCACCCACGCAATGACATTTTGGAAATATCCCCACAATTCGTCGGCATCTGTGTCGTGTTGGTGTTTTGCCATATAGCCCGCTACTTCGTCGTTGTTGATCCAAGAAAGTGCTGTTTCCAAATACTCTTGTCTAATGGGCGAGCCTGTGAGCAACGAACCGCTGTCATTTGCCAAAAGATACCCGGCGCAATTTGATTTGCTGAATTTGAGTTTTGCATCGGAAAGCCATGGGCCCGTATAAACGGCGTTGCGTAATTCCTGTTCCGTTAATTTTTCACCTGCAATATTGATGGTTTTGAACCAGCCCAGCCTTTCTATATCTGTACCTTCGCAGAAATAAATCATCAATTCGTAATTTAATATCTGTTCTTGTTCTTCTTTTGTGAGGTTGTGAAAATAACGGTCTTCGAGCGAAAAGTCACCGCTGACATACTGACCAATGCTGATAGTGCGTTGCTGACCATCAAGCAATTCGTAACCTCCGTCTTCGCGCACCATCCAGTACATCACGTTGAGAGGAAAACCTTTTTTGATAGTATCAAGAACCGCATCGCGCTGTTTTTCTTTGTAAACAAATTCACGCTGATATTTTGGGCGGACATCAAGTTTGCCACCATAAGTCACAACACCCTCCTCAGCGCTGTCTTTATAGTCCTTGATTACTTCGCGTATTTTTATTCTGTTTAGTTTAATTTCCATTTTATTTTTGAGGTTTTTTGTTTTTAACGAGTACTCTTGCATAAGTTTCCTTATTGCGAATTGTGAATCTTTTTCCGTAATTGGGATTATCCTCGACATACCTATCAATACCAATAATTTCAAATTGACTCGGACTATATTTATCTAGAAATGTTATAGGAACACCCATTATTCCCAAATAATCCATAGGAATATCGCTTACTTTATTAACATTTATAGCATTGTAAGTATCATAATTTGGATATTCTTCTTTTGAATATTTTTTATATAAAGTCATTTCTTGGTGACGTTTGATAGTTTCTAGATTTGTAAACCAGACAATTCTGCCCATACTAAAATATTGAACTCCATTTTCGATTTTTTTTCTTGATTCTGTTGGAATATCATAATCATTGGGAACTTGAAACCATTTTGTTCCTCCATTGTCGTAACCAAGCCATAATTTATCTTCTTTAATCAATTTAAAAGTTTCTTTATATGTTATTGCATTTTGATCGCCAAGAATCAGAAATTTTTTATCATACCCTACTAGCTGTGCAACATATTCTCTAAATAATGAAAATGGCGGGTTGGTTATCACAATATCTGCTTGTTTTAAAAGTTCTACGCTTTCTTCATTTCTAAAATCTCCATCTCCTTCCATTGGTGTCCATTCGTTGTTTTTGTTAGCCTTGAGTTGCTCGGCAATATCACGCAAGTCAAATGCACCATCGCCGTCTATGTCGCTAACCTCGTTGATGATGAATTTATTAGCAGTTACTTTAGGGCGACCTTTGGGGGTGTCTAGTACTTTGTCTACGCCGAATAGTCCGATTTGCGTATTCGCTATGGGAGATGGCTTGAAACTGGTAGCGATAAGTTTTTTTAATCCAAGTGCATTAAAATTCGCGGCAAAATATTTAAAGAAATTGCTTTCAAACGGATCGTCGCAGTTGCAATACACGACCTTGCCACGAAATTGTTCTTTGTAATGCTTAAGCTCTTTTTCGATATCAACAAGCTGAGTATAAAACTCATCTTTCTTGGCTTTGCCTGCCTTATGGAGATTACTATTTGAACTTGTTTTTTCTTTGCTCATTTTATTGTTCATTATCGATTCTGTCTCGTCTGTCATCTAAAATTTCTCCTTCAAACTCAAAATAGAGGGTGCCTTGGGGTCGTCTTTTGTAACCCAATAACTCCATAGCAAAAGTAGATAAACTACTTACCTTATCTCCAATTTTGATTTTATCACCCTCAACAACTTCAGCTATAATGTTTGAATCTCTAGTAAAAGTAAGTTTTGATCCTACTGGTATTCCATATTGAGCAAAATGGAATCTTGATCGCCTCTCCTTTACTTCGTCAACTTCTTTTTCTTGTTCCTTAGTCAAACCACTATCAATTTTTTCTTCTTGAATCTCAACTCTTTTCAAAGCAAGGGTCGCGTATTCTGGATTCATCTTAAAAAATTCTCGAGTATCTCTTGCTCTACGATCGGCAAAAATTGAATGAAGCCATTTTTCTTCTTTCTCGGCATTTTCTACTGTTGCGGCGTAGTAAACTTCAAACGGTAAGGGCGTACCAGTTCGATCTAGCTGTTTAAGTCTGTCTTTAACGTCACCGTGAGTAAACCCGATTTTAATATACTCGGGCATTGATTCGTTTTTTAGAATATAAACAATTTGACTCATAAATTTATTTTAATAATTCGTTAGTTGATACCCCCAACGCTTGGGCTAGATTAGTAATGGTTGAAAGGGTCGGATTATTCTTTCCATTTTCAATATTACTGATAAAAGATTTATCAACACCAAGTTTTTCGGCAAGGTCAGTTTGAGTAATATTTTTCTCGGTTCTAATCTTTTTGAGATTTCCCCCTAGTTTTTTAGCATCATCTTTCATGGGTTAAATTATATCATATATGGTTGTATTAAACTACAACAAAAGCAAGTCAGGTTATGACTTGCTTTTGTTTGCTAATTCGACCCTTCTCGAGTGCTCGAACTATCTCTCTAATTGGTGACCCTACAGGGAATCGAACCCTGATTTACGCCGTGAAAGGGCGCTGTCCTAACCGTTAGACGATAGGGCCAATATTTGCTATTTTGGCAAAAAGCTTTGTACGGGCGCTTGCTGATTTTTTCAAAAAAATCTCCCTTTTTCTTGCCTCTGTTTTGTTTTCAAACCTTTCTCTGTAAAGCATATCCCACGGACGGAATGCTTTAGTTGATTTTACACTGCCACTATTGTGTTTGGCAATTCTATTTTCAATATCCTCTGTAATTCCTATATAATGCCGAGAAAATTTTTTGCTCCCCAGGATATAAAGAAAGTACATAAGATGCTGATTTACGCCGTGCCCTCCTCGCGGGGAGGGCCCTCCTGCGGGAGGAAAAGTCCTTAAAGAAACGAGCTACGTCGTTCTTTTATGGACATTGAAAACTTTATGAGCCAAAGTATAGCATATTCACTGGAAAAATCCAAGATTATATGCTAAAATCCCTAAGTTAGAAAACTGAATAAAAAAAGGAGAGGTGGCTGAGAGGTCGAAGGCGCCTGACTCGAAATCAGGTGAGCGGGAAACTGCTCCGAGGGTTCGAATCCCTCCCTCTCCGCCCTTTCAAAAATGAACCCGAAAGGGTCATTTTTGTTGGGCGGAGAGGAGCGAGTGACCTGCGTCACTCGCGTGAGGGATTCGAAACCGTTCTCCCTTATTTTTGAGGAGCTTGCGACGAGAAAACGGGAAACGGGTACTGCTCCTGTAAGGAGAGAAATTCCCTCCCTCTCCGCACTGACTTTTTTAGCTATACCGAACACTTGGAGGTATAGCTAAAAACGGCAGCCGTAAAAGAGGGGGAGGGATTCGAAAGCCGGACTGAGTTTTTACTAACAGGTAAAAACGAAGGAGGCGGGGTCGCGACCGCACATGACGCGCCCACGGCGCGGAACATGTGCGAGTTGTGACGAATCCCTCCTTTTCCTATTGCACGAAAAACTATGTCCATCAACTACAACGACGAAGACCTCACGGACCACGACGACATCGCTGCTGTTATCAAGAACGACAAGGGCGAAGTTTTAATGCAAGAACACGTAAAATACGGATTCTGGACGATCCCCGTCGGAAAAGTAAAAGAAGGACAAAGTATAATCGACGGACTAAAACAGGAGGTCTATGAAGAATGCGATCTGGAAGTGACCGAACACCTGGAGGTTATCAGCAAAAATTACTCCTACCAAAGAAACAATCATACCGTAAAAGTCGCAAGCCATTTGTTCGAGATCACGAAATACCGAGGCGAGATGAAAAATATGGAGCCAACGAAGCACAATCAACAAGTTTTTAAACCGATACAAGAGATCGAAAAATTACCCTACTTATCAGACCTGACGTTATTGTATCTAAGCACGATGGGGATAGATCGCGAAGCCCGTATTTAAACAAAAAACAACGATAAAAAAAGGGCCATGGGAACTGAACTTAACATAATAAAATCGGAAGCACGGTTGAATATCAATCTTTGGTTCTTGAGTCTGTGCTTCACTCTTTTTACCTTTATCGTCGCGATCAACCCGGGACTTCTTAAAGGCAATCCCTTCGTTTCGATACAGCTTACACTGGCGATCCCTCTTTTTATCACGTCCGTATTTGCGAGGTCACGGCTCGCGTATACGCAAAGGATGAGACTCTGGGAAGAATACGGGTTCATTACTTTTACGATCGCATATGGTTTTTTCCTGAATGTCGTCGGGATACTGTTGGCAAATCTTGCGGGTAAAAATGTCGGCATCATCTTTTTCGTCTGTAATATTTTGTGCACCTTCTTGTATTCTACAGTGGAGGTTATCGAGGATAGAAAAAAGATGTCTTCGAGGATCTACAAAGATCTTTTCCTTATTCTCATGTTCCTTTGTCTTGGACTCTTCCCTATCCTAAGCTAAGACTTATCAATGACAACCAAGACCATGAAACCACAATTCACCATCGGAACGTTCGGAATGATATTTGACGAGGACGGTCGAATCCTCCTTTGCCATCGCCGAGATTACGATCTCTGGAATCTGCCCGGCGGCACGCTTGAATCGTGCGAAGCCCCCTGGGACGGAGCGAAAAGAGAGGTGAAAGAAGAAACGGGACTTGATGTCGAAATAGTGAAATTGTCCGGCATTTACAGCAAGAGCGATAAGAACGATATTGTTTTTTCGTTCATTTGCAAGATCGTCGGTGGAGAGATAACATTGAACGACGAAGCGGACAAGATCGAATATTTTGCCATCGAAGACCTGCCTGCGAATACTTCCCCAAAACAGGTCGAGAGGATCAAAGCCGCCTCAAAGGAACCCGAAGAGCTGTTCTTAGAAGTTCAATCGGGGAAATCGTCGATCGAGCTTATCAAAGAAGGAAAATTATAATTTTTTACAAGATAAGATACCAAGAACTATGGACAACGAACATCTGCGTGAACACGAAATCGAAAAAGAAAAAGCGTTCGCCGAGCATCAGGAGGCCTCTCGGCACATTAAAAGCGATGGAATGGAAAAATATGTTAAGTCGCTAAAAGACCCAAAAGGCGCATTCGAACTCAAAGAAGGACGATGCGTTCACTGTATCGACGAACGAACACCCGGTGGCCTTCACTCTGCCGGTTCCGGAATACTCCGACCAAAAGAACAGGTTATCGAAGAATACCGAAAAGCAGGGGTCACTAAAGTTACGGCTCATGCCAACTGCGGCGCCGCAAAGCTCTATTGCAAGAAGAACGGGATCGACGAAGATCAAGCGGACAAATTGGCAAGAGAGTGGGCGGAGGATATAGCCAAAGCTCTGGGTGTACCATATGAATATCTCGACTACGAACAAATGACCGGACCGAAAGGATTTCATATTGCACGTGCCGCCTACTATGACAGAACGGGAAGTTTCAATACCGGAGAAGGTTTTCCGCCCGGTTTTGTGATCAGCCGCGGAATCCAGGGCAAAGACGACTCGCTCGCAGAACTTGCCATATCTCTCAGTATCGCATTCGGAGATCACGGATACGCAGAACTTCTCACCGAAGAGAGCCCTTTCTTTGTCGTCGTTGTTGGAAAGACTGAGCATGATCTCTCTGAAATGAAGCGCGAGATCGCGGAACTCGCTCACCCCTACGGGAACAGAGTTCTCGTAGACGGCTTTGTCGCGCCGGAGCTTTAAATCACGCACCTGTTAAAATTAAGAGAAAATTCTTGATTCTTTAAATTATCTTTTTAAGAAAGGTCTGTAATTCTTTAAAACTTTTTTTGTTGAGGGAATAATATACCCAGGTTCCTTCTTTTCGACTTGTCACCAAAGACGCTTTCCGAAGCGCTGAAAGATGATATGAGGCAAGATTTTGCGGAATTTTTAAGTGTTCAAATATTTTACAAACGCACTTTTCGCCCGAAGAAAGAAAAAGTACGAGCTTCAGCCGTTCCTCTCCACCGAGACTCTTAAAAATATTTGCAATTTGTTTTTGTTCCATATATAGTAATTTTATATCAAAGTTCTTTGATATATATCAAAAACATATTCTCCCGTCAAGAGATTTGGTAAACAAACTAACAAGATCAAAGAGAAAAAATCCATGAATGACAAAATTGGTTCCGTTAAAACACCCCTTAATATTACCGTTCTCGGGTCTGGTTGCCCGACCTGCAAAAAACTTCACCAAATAGTGAAACGGGCGGCGGAAGAACTTGGTATTGCCGAAGAAATTTCCTACATCCCCGACATCAAAGAGGTCTTAAAGCTCGGCGTCCGCCAAACGCCCGTTATCACCATTCGCGGAAAGGTCGTGATGACCGGGTTTGCGATTGAACCCGAAGAAGCTAAGAAAGAAGCCATCGAAAGGCTTATTCTTGCCGCAGCTCAGGAATAAACTCTATGTCTTTATTCTTCCCCGTTGAAAAATTCGCCGATATTATCCTTTCACTCTTCAGACTTTCCCCGGAAAGCGCTTGGTACGAATCTCTGCATTTTTTCATATACGACAGCATTAAGATAGGAATATTGCTTGTCGTGATTATCTTCGCAGTTTCCTATATTCGATCATATCTTCCACCGGAAAAGATTAAAAGACTTCTCACAAAACGTTTTCCCGTTGTCGGTAATGTCCTTGCCGCACTGATCGGCGTCGTAACGCCGTTCTGCTCATGCTCTGCCGTTCCGCTTTTCATCGGTTTTTTGGAAAGCGGAGTGCCGCTCGGCGTTACTTTCTCGTACCTTATTTCAGCGCCAATGGTAAACGAGGTGGCTGTAGTACTGCTTTGCGGGATGTTCGGATGGCAAGCAGCGCTGCTCTATGTGATTTCAGGCGTTAGCCTTGCCATAATCGCAGGCTTCATTCTCGGGAAAATGCACCTTGAAAAATGGGTCGAGGATTACGTCTGGGACCTTCCTCGCCAGCAAGACGAGGACATTCTCGGACTAACTAACCGAGAACGAGCAAATACCGCATATGGATATACAAAAGAACTGGTAAAAAAAGTTTATCCATATGTGCTCGTCGGTGTAGCCTTGGGCGCAGGCATCCACGGCTACATTCCCGCAGATTTTATTCAGAACATCGCCGGAGCAGGAAATCCGTTCGCCGTCATTATCGTCGTCTTGATCGGCATACCTCTTTATTCGAACGCCGCAGGAACGATACCTATCGTTCGATCGCTTGTTGAAAAAGGCCTGCCGCTCGGCACAGCGCTTGCGTTCATGATGTCGGTAACAGCTCTTTCTTTGCCGGAGATGACCATTCTTCGAAACGTATTGAAGCCGAAGCTTCTCATTTTGTATTTCGGAATAGTCGGCCTTGGAATAATCCTTACCGGATATATGTTCAATGCCATATTGTAAAAGGAATTTCAAAGATCGGAAAATATCCGGTCTTTTTATTTATACAAGCTTCAAGTCTCGCCAAAAGATCTTTTTTAAATTAAAATAAAGATAAGGCATATCAATATAGCAAAAAAGGAATGACGGAATATTTATCATACCTGATCTTCGTAGGAGCTGCTGTTCAAATGATTGGCGTGTTTTTCTATATAAAGGAAACTCTTAAAGGAAACACCAGGCCGAATAAAGTCACTTGGCTTTTGTGGGCTATTGCGCCGCTCATTGCAGCTTTTGCGGCAATTTCGGACGGTGTAAAGTGGTCGGTTCTTCCGGTGTTTGTCGCAGGACTCGGACCATTATTAATATTTCTTGCTTCTTTTGTAAACAAAAAATCATACTGGAAGCTTGAAAAAATTGACTATGCGTGCGGAATTTTCTCTGTTTTATCCCTAATTCTATGGTGGATTACAAAAGAACCCATTGTGGCAATTATTTTTTCAATATTAAGCGACGCGCTGGCGGCAATACCAACTGTGGTAAAGTCTTGGAAATACCCAGAAACAGAAAATGTTAATAATTATGCAGCATGCCTATTTAATGCCTTAACCAGTTTTTCGGTAATAAAAACGTTTAATTTTACCGAAATTGCTTTTCCAATCTATTTAGTGTTGATTAATGCGATTTTAGTCATTGCTGTTTTAAGGAAAAAATTTTCTAAGATAAAATAGAGCCCCTATGTCAAATGTAATAGTCAAAAAAATACCGGTGGGATCTCGATGGAAATTAGCTGTGAAAACCATCCCCTTCGTCGTTTTTATTATCGTACTCAAATTCGCTGTACACTATTTTGGTTATGAATTTTTAACACTCAATTCTCTTTTTACCGCCGTTATATCCGCCAATATTTTCCTCATCGGATTCCTTATTTCCGGCACACTTGTCGACTACAAAGAAAGCGAAAAACTCCCGGGCGACCTTTCAGCCAATCTGGAGGCAATGGCCGACGAGACGCTTATTATATACAAAAATAAAAAAAGTGTTGAATCTGTGCTTTTTTTGAACAAACTCTCATTGTTTAACAGCGCACTGGTTGATTGGTTTTTCAAAAAAGAGCGTACATCTTCCCTGTTTGAAAAACTGCGCTCTTTCAATGATGATTTTCTCGCCTTCGAAAATCAAACCCAAGCCAACTTTATCGTCCGAATGAAACAAGAACAAAGTGCCATAAGAAAGACGATAAACAGAATACACACGATAAGAGAAACTTCTTTTCTTGGTACGGGGTATGCGATCGCGGAAATAATAACGTTCATTCTTATTGTGGGGCTTATCTTTATAAAAATGGACCCATTTTACGAAAGCGCTTTCTTCGTTTCTTTCGTCAGCTTCATCCTTATCTATATGATCTATTTTATCAAGGATCTGGATAACCCGTTCGGGTATAATGAAAAAGACAACCTCGTCGAAGAAGTTTCTCTAAAACCGCTTTTAGACAGCCAGAAAAGACTTGAAACTTATATCGAAGAAATAAAAAATCACGAATAAATACATGAAAAATTTTCTTTCGGTTTTATTTGCCGGTATATGGATCACGGCATCCGAATTCATCAGGAACGAATTCCTGTTCAAAAGCGATTGGACCGAACATTTCAAATCACTCGGCCTCGAATTCCAAACTCTTCCTGTTAACGGGATATTATGGATGGCCTGGAGCTTCGGACTGGCCTATGTGATCTTCGAACTGCTCAAATATTTTTCCTTCAAACAAACCTTTTTTATCGCATGGCTTTCCGCGTTCGTTATGATGTGGATCTCTTTGTACAATTTGCAAGTCCTGCCGATAAGGTTGCTTGCCGTCGCCATACCGCTCAGCATTGCGGAAATAATGATCGCCGAATTTATCATCAAACGAACCCGGGGGATTAAAAATCATACAACATTATCAAGTAATACAAAATAACATGAACGATCGACGTCTTTTAAGATATTTCAGTTTTGCATTATTCTTTCTCGCAAGCGCCGGGATAGCCGAGGGAACAGCGCTTGCCTCACCCCCGATGCCTACGCCCATTTGCAATGTTTCCGGCGCGATAATTTCCGCAACCTTTATAAAGGCCTCGGTTGAACCGTGTGTAAATGAACCATACGGATGCCCGACGGATATGCAGACCAATCATCCCGCCAGATACGAACTTGACGTAAAAATAAGCTCGGTCAAATATGCAAGCGGCGCGACCGACTTCACCAAATGCGAAGATATGTATCAAGTTGGGAGCGAACAAACGATCTACATCACAAAAGACGATGTTAAAAATAACGATCAGTTTTCCGCCGGACAAATCATAGAGGGTGAAGTTCGATCTTTTTGGGGATACTCGTTCGAGTCATATCACCTCACGCATTCAGATATCAAAGACCCCGAAAAACCGGGGGATAACAAGCCGGAGACAAAGAACACGCTTACTTCGGATGTCGTGTCGCAAAAGATCCGAGACGTCGGCCTGGTTGAAAAAGTCATAGACATCGCCCTCGGACAAGACGGGCAAACCTACACTATCACAGCCGAAAAGAGCGCAAAATTATTCTTCTTCATCCCCATATCTCTGCAAGTTCTCATAACGGCAGATGCATCCACGGGAGATGTTAAGGAGACAAAGATGCCGTGGTGGGCCTTCCTTACCGATTATTAAAAAAGAACCGCTCCGGTGATTATCGGAGCGGTTTTTTAAACCGCTGAATATATTGCAAAAAATTAAAACATGTGTTATTATAATAAACGAAAAAACTTCTTTTTAAGACCCACCATTTGGAGACAAGAATGGAATACAGAGCTGTCGGAAATCGTTGCGCGGTGGATATTGGTTCCCTTCGCCTGCCAATAAGCGACGAAGAGGCCTTGTCCATCTTTGAACAAAAAGGCTTCGTGATCATCAACGTCGACATTATCTCCCTTGCAAGAGGGCAGATCGGCGTTTCTCAGTATCATCGCGGCGCACAGCCGTCAGAGGCACCCGCCGTCGTCGACTGCTCAAGCTTCGTAAAGTGGCTTTATGGGCAGTACGGCATTTGGCTTCCCCGCCGTTCAATCCAACAGCGAGAGCACGGCGAAGAAGTCCAACCCGCCGAAGTCGTTGGGGGCGACCTCATTTTCGCCTCAGGAAAAACCGATTATTTCCTCGATGACCGAAACGACGGCGTCGGACATGTCGGCATCGCGACAGACCAAGGAACCGTCATCCATGCGAAAAACAAGATTGCGGGAATTATCGAAAGCCCACTCCGAGAATTTTTTGAGAACGATAAATTCCGGGGCATAAGACGATTTTTCAACCCGAAAACGATAGTTCTCGAAACCCCCGCCAAAAGAGAAATCGAGACGGCAGACGATCTAAAGTGGATCATTATGCAGTCAATCCCATAAGCCAAAAGCCCCCACCCGGGGCCTTTTTTATGGTTTTTGGAATTTCGGTCTTTTTTTATAAAAACACTTGACATTCATACTTTTTTATGTATTATTAAAAGTGAATCATCCACATTAATATCGGAAAGAGGCAAGAAAATGTCTAGGATCAACACGAGCGGAACGGTCATGGACGCCATCATCGCCGTCGCCGAAGGAAATCCTGGCGCGACGAACGTCATCATGAGTCTCGGCGACGAAGCCAATGTCGCCTACGCCGTCACCACTCTGGATAAGTTGGGGATCTACGGATCCAGTATTTACGTCCTGAGCGTGTACTGCTGCGGCAGCAACACAGCAAAGATGATGACCGTCCTCTTTGCGGTCGATCAGGGGGTCTGGGCGAAGGAAAAGCTCAATGCCGCCATCGCAGTGCGAGACCCGATTGACCTCAAGAAAGAGCTGACCATCGAGCAACTCCTGCAATTGACGGAGCTCTCACGATAACAAAGGAGAAGAGAAAATGTCTGAGCATAAAGTGAAAGAAGTGCGTCGCACTGTCGAGCAGACTGCGACCACATATCGCGTCCGCTACCAGGTCTACTTGGGGATCCTTCTGGGACTGGCGCTGTCCCTATATGTGGTTCCCGCCATCGCCATTGCGGTCGGACTTCCGACAGTCTATGCAAAACTCGTGACCGTTTCGACGTGGGCACTCGTGCTCGCCGGTCAGTTCTTCATCAAAGAGCCTTCTCTCCCCGAGTAAGGGAGGCCAGCGCCCGCACCACGCGGGCGTTTTTTAATACCGCTTTTTTAAAATTTCAAAATTCGAATACCGAAACTCGAAACAACTGCAAATGACAAAAAATTCAAATACAAAACCCCTGCTGTTTAGGTTTTTTTGAATTTCGTCTTTCGATCATTTGTTTTTGTTTCGGATTTCGTATTTATTTCCCTATTCGTATCGCAAGGCTTCGATCGGGTCCTTGTGCGCCGCGCGACGGGCCGGAAAGATTCCAAATGAAAGACCGATGAACGTCGAAACCCCAACACCAAGCAGCGCGCCGTTTATGGGAAATGAGAATGTCCAACCAAGCGCGAAAAAATAATTTATACCGAGGGCAAAAAGAACCGATATCGCAGTACCAAGAAGCACCCCGACCACTCCGCCGACGAAGGTCAGGATGACCGCCTCGAGCAAGAATTGGAGCATGATGTCGTTCTCTGTCGCCCCGAGAGCCTTTCGCAGACCGATCTCGCGCGTACGCTCTGTAATGGAAACGAGCATGATGTTCATGATTCCAACCCCTCCGACAAGGAGAGAGATCGCTGCAACGGAAGCGAGTAAAACCGTGAGCGCCATGGTCACCGTCCCGACGCGCGCCAAGAGATCGGCAGAAGTGCTTACATAAAAATCATCTTTTGTCGGATCGGTGATATTATGACTGTTGCGCAGTGTTACTTTTATGTCCTGTACGGTTTGGTTCAAAGGAATGCTCGGATCAGCCTGAACGATTATTTCATTAAAATATTTTTTTCCGAGAATATATTGCTGGGCGGTCGTATACGGTACCAACACCATATCGTCCAAATTCATGAACGAACCGGACCCTGTCTTCTTGAGAATTCCGATAACGCGTAGATTCACTCCCTTTATTTTTATCTTTTTACCGATCGCGTCATCAGGACCGAAAAGTTTCTCTTTAACTTTGGCGCCGACAACAGCTACGCTCGCCGCCTGGCGCACATCGTCTTCCGTCATAAAAACGCCTTCTTCGGGGTTGATGTTCAATATCCGCTGCATCGCATCCGTTCCGCCGACGATAGTAAAACGATAGGTCTCATTCTCAGAGGAACCCGTCACCCCACCATAGACTTCCGGCATAACAGTCACGAGTCCCGGAACATTCTCTTTTTTCGACAACAATTCTATGTCTTTCGGCTTCAAAGAATCAGAGAACATCTGAGCGAAATCAGTCGGACTCGTCGGTTCCCTTCCTGGCTCGATCGCGATAGTTTGAGATCCGATACTTTCTATCTGATCGGTAATAAGGCCGGAAGCGCCATCTCCGAGTGACATGATGACAATGATTGAGGCAATACCAATGACAATACCGAGAATGGTCAGCAAAGAACGAGATCGGTTTATGCCGATGTTCTTGAACGATATTTCAAATAGATGTTTTAGTTTCATTTCAGTCTTCTATCTTTTTTAAAATATATGCAACCCTTTCGAGAACAGACATGAACGGCACTTTAAAAAGCGGCATCCTTTTTCTATATTCTTCTTCTATCATTTCTGAAATAGACAAAGCCTCATTCATATCTTTTTCGACCCGAACACCATCTGTTTCAAAAAAATCGAGTTTCTCAAGAAAAAATACCCCTTCATAGCGAACCTCCGTCCAAACATCTTTCGGCGGTCTTTCAATGCCAAAATGCCTGCAAAAAGCGAGCTGGTCATAAAACCCCCTATCCAAAAATACAACCTCTTCCACCTTCGCTTTATTCTTTATATTTTCTTCTTCAACAAACTGCCTGCGCGCTATTTCACACTGATACAAAAACGGGTCACGGAGAGGGTGAAGGTTCCCTTCCTCCAAGACACACCGCGCCATTTCCGGAACAGTCAAATACCCCACCCCTTTAAGATGTTCAATGACGGTGGTCTTTCCGCATGAAGATGGTCCTGTGATAACAAAGCCTCGCATATTTATTCAAATCTCATTGACTCGATAGGGTCTTTCCGTGCCGCTTCCCTTGCCGGATATATACCGAACACCAATCCAACCAGCGCCGAAACGCCAAGCCCGATAAGCGCCGCCGCAACAGGAAAAGAGAACGTCCACGCTATACCAGCAAATGTATTGATTGCGACAGCCGCAAGAGCTGAAAAACCGACACCAAGAGATATCCCGACGGCACCGCCGAACAACGTGAGGGCGACCGACTCGACCAAAAACTGCGAAAGAATATCTTTCTCTGTCGCCCCGATAGCCTTGCGAAGGCCAATCTCACGGGTACGCTCGGTTACCGACACAAGCATGATATTCATAATTCCGATACCCCCGACAACGAGTGAAATGGCGGCAAGGGCAGTCAAAAGAGCAGTGAGAGCCGTAGTAATTACACCGAGACGATTTATTATATCAGCAGGAGTATCAACATGAAAGTCATCTTTTGACGGGTCAGTGATATTGTGTGCGGTACGGATGGTTGTTTCGATATCCATAATCGTATCCGCAACGAGACTTTCGTCACTTACTTCAACAATGACGCGCTGAAAATATTTTGTACCAAAAATATACCGCTGTGCCGTCGTATAGGGCAACAATACCGCTTCATCAAAATTGACGAGGGAGGACTGCCCCTTACTCGGAAGAATTCCGATTATTTTAAAATTCTTTCCGGCGAGGCGAATCTTTTTTCCTATGGCATCTTCATTTGCAAAGAGTTTTTCTTGAACCTTGGAGCCTATTACCACATAGTCGGCAAACTCTTTTACGTCGTCCTCGGTATAAAAAGAACCACGATCTGGATAAATATCGAGAATATTTTGCATCGCGTCCGTAGCGCCAAAAATGGTTACGCGATACGTTTCATTTTCATATGAAGCGGTATCGGCACCAAAAACAATCGGCACAACAAACTCTACATTCGGCACATTCTCTTTTTTACTCAAAGCGTCAACATCCTTTTGTTTCAAAGAATCACTGAAAAGTTGAGAAACATCGGATGGCCCTGTCGGCTGTCGTCCTGGCATCACCGCAACAACCTTTGAACCAATACCCTGCACTTGTCCGAGAATAAGCCGCTGAGCGCCCTCACCGAGAGAAATGATAAGGATAATAGAAGCAATCCCGATGACAATACCAAGAATAGTCAAAACTGATCGGGACTTATTTATCCGCAAACTTTTCAGGGCGGTAATGATAATGTGTTTCAGACGCATGGGTGGGGTTAGTAATTTTTAACCGAGCGTCCGTTATGAACGGCCGCATAACCGAGAATTGCAGCAATAACCCCTTGCCATGTTCCAAAAAACAAACTATCGGAATCACTGCCCCACAGAATCATCGGAATAACGCCGCCGGAAAAGCATAAAAGAAAAAACAAAAACACGTTTAGCCTTCGAAATAACAAATGAAAAGCGATTGCTACGACAAACGCGCCAAGGACGCCGGCGATTGGCATATTAAAACCGTCCGTCAAGAAGCAGGGGGCGAAGGAGTCAAAACAATTGCCGGTCATCGACACGGCCAAGCTAAATGCTCCGAAAAAGCTTAAAAACGAGGCAAAAACCCAGCCAAGAGACACAAGGACGAACTTCTTTTCGGAAAATTGTCTTCTAAACAAAAAAAGAAACCAAGGCACTGTCACCACGCCGAAAAACAACCCGAACGATAAAATAAAATCCTCATTAGCTGGGAAAAACTCTTTCTCCGAAAAAATTTCCAGCCATGCGGAAAAAACTCCGACAAAGAGAGAACAGACGACAACAATCGGGACAAAAATTTTTTTGTCGTTTTTGATTTTGTCCAACATATTTTTTTGTATTATTTTACTTGACATAATTACTTTTTGCCGACCGACGATGCAAAACTTTTGCATCTTTCTCCAATTCCCCATCTTTCATGTGCAAAATACGTGCCGCATTTTCGGCCGTATAGGTTTCGTGTGTAATAAGAATGATTGTGCGGTTCTCTTTTTCGTTCAAATCTTGCAATATCTCCATGACGACCTGGCCCGATTTTGAATCCAGGTTTCCGGTCGGCTCATCGGCAAAGATAACCTGCGGATCCGTGACCAAGGCGCGTGCGATGGCAACACGTTGTTTCTCACCGCCGGACAACGCCGAAGGTTCATGGTCGGCGCGGCTCTCAAGACCGACAGATGCGATAGCTTTCCTGGCAATATTATTCCACTCTGACTCCGGGATATCCGAATAGACGAGCGGCAACAGCACGTTATCGTACACGGTTGTGCGGGGGAGAAGATTGAACGCCTGGAATACGAAACCCATTTTCTTATTTCGGATCTTCGAGATCTCATGCTCGCCATAATCGCTCATTCGTTTCCCGTCAAAATGATATGTACCCGAAGTTTGCTTGTCCAAAAAACCAAGGATATGGAGCAACGTAGATTTTCCTGACCCCGACGGTCCCATGATCGCTACAAACTCACCGGCTTCGATATCAAATGTCACACCCTGAAGAGCCAGGGTAGCGCTTTCGCCTTCGCTATATTTTTTTCTAAGATTTTCAACAGAGATGATAGGCATATGAGTCGATTCCGCCGGCGGGCGGATCCTCCTGCGGGAGGAAAAGTCGAAAGTTGAGGACGCGAAAGGGGTTAATTTTTTGGCACGATAACTTTATCACCCAAAGATAGCCCCGACACGATCTCGGTATAGCCGTCCGAACCACGGAGACCCGCCCGAATCGGTATTTCTTTAGTGGTATTTCCCGCCATGTCTCCGAGCACCTGAACAAACGCGCTGCCATCTTTCCGAATTATGACACGCTGAGGCAATGCCGGAACATTATTCTTTCGTTCAGTTAAAATATCGATATTCGCGGTCATACCCGGTTTAATTCTAACGTCGGAATCCATAAAGCGAAATACCGTCTTATAAGTTGCAACACCTTCTATTACGGTCTCTGACGGGTCGACAGAGAGAACGACCGTCGGAAAATCGATCGAATCGCCGTACGCGTCGAGCGTTGTTGATGCAATATCTCCGATCTTGACCTTGGCGATGTCGGCTTCGGGAATATACGCTTCTATCTGAAGCTGGTCTTTTGAGATCACAGAGGCGACCGAAACACCGGGGGCAACCGTCTCGCCCGCCTTCGCATCTTGCTCGGTAACCATTCCGTCGATGGGAGAACGCAGCACCATTTTTGCGAGATCGGCATAAATAGCGCGAACATTGGCCTGCATTTGTTCAACGGTTGCGATCTGTGCGTTTATCGTTTCCGGCAACGTCGGAGCCTTCGCGAGTGCAAGATTTGAAGCCTGCAAGTCCACATTGTTCTTTGCCGATGAGAGCGCGGAAGAAACGGTATCAAAGCCCGAAAGCGCGGTGTTCACGCTTGTTCTCGCCGTCGAAATATCAGTCTTATATCCGTCGATCATGGTTTGAGTGATCCCGTTCCCGGAAACAGCGGCCGATAGAGCGAATGCTTCGTTATCAAGGAAGGTGCGAGCTTTCAAGAGGTGGTCTTTGGCGCGCAAGATCGCAGCATCATCAATCCCTAAAGGTTCAAGTGTATCATTCTCGGCTTTCCAAGAAGAAAGGAGAGACTCCATATCACCCCTTCCATATTCCAACAAATTCTGCGTATTCATATCGTTCAGATAAAAAGTTATCTTGGGGTTATCCGAACGCGGATTCGTGAAGAATTTATCCGACTTATTTCTGATCGAATCGTCAACTTTGGTATAGGCATCTTCGATTGCCGAAAAGGCAGCATTCTGCGCGCTCAAGTATGAGGCCTTGGCACTCGCGAGCTGCACTTCTGTTATAGCCACTTCTTCCGGTCTTGTCCCTGCGCGCAACTGCGCTAAACGAGCAGATTCGGTATCAACGCGAGCCTGTGCCTGTTCCAGATTTGCAAGAAGGTCGGCCTTGTCCAAAGACACGAGTGTCTGGCCCGCTTTTACCGTATCGCCAACCTTAACAAAAACTTTCTCCACTCGGCCACTTGCCTCAAAAGCAAGAGATACGTCAATATCCGGCTTCACTCGCCCTGTAACACTTACCTGCTGAACAACATCGTGAGCCAAGACGGTCGCATATTCATATACTGGCGGTTTCGGTCGCATACTCCATGCTCCCCACGAAACAAGCAAGATCAAAAGGATAACGAGGATCGTTGTTTTTTTATGGCGTTTACAGAGACGTAAAAATGTCATAGGTTATAAATTAAAATTGGCAATTATCTTTGCTTACTTTTCATTATATACCATAAACTTCGCCAACGCGAAGGAGAAAACCGGTTTCGTTTCGTTGCACTTGCCAGCGCGACACGGATGAAAACCTGAGGTTTTCACACTTTCCCTTTTTGTGCTGAACTACTCGCGCTCGCGCGAACCTTTTACGAACAAACGACGTAACGGTCGGGTGGTAATTCGGAACACCGCGCCTCGGCGTCGTTCCTCCTCACTCCGACATCCTCCGTCCTCCCGCGGGTCGTCCTACGGCTGTCTCCGTTCATCGTCTCTCCTACGCAAAAAGAGAAACGGGCTTTGACTTTTTTCTATTTTTTCGTGCCCCCCCCCAAATTATACAGGAAAATGGAAAAGCCCGTTTCTCTTTTTGCTACCGCCGCTTCACACTACGAAATGAGCAATCGATATATTTTTATTCGTGCTCGTGTAGGATTGCTCATTTCTCCGTGTTTCGCGGCGGCCGAGGCGCCCAGTGCCATCTCGAGAGTATTGTGTAAATTCAAACTCCGCTCACACCGCCATCGCCTCCGCCGTCCACTCCGTTCGTTCCTTTGGTCGCTCACTTCGCCGTCCGCTTCGGCGATGGCAGTGTTCGCTCATTGCCTTCGATAATTACATTTAGAGTTTAGTTTGCTAAATAGAGCAAAGCTTTCCCTTTTTGTCCGTTGGTTTTGATCTTTTGTTCCTTTACCAACTGCGAAAGATAACGCTCTGCGGTTTTATCTGAGATGTGCAAAAGTTTTTCCACTTCGTCGTTTGTGATTTTTCCTTTCTTTCCAATTTCAACCAAAATCCGATCAAGTTTCTTTCGTTTCCGAAATTGCAATTTCTCCCTCGCTTTCGCGAGGAGAGAAAGAGCAAAGCTTTTCTTATTCTCCTGCGGAGAAACGACAACCGCCACGGGCGGAACGATCACACCTGCGGTGTTTTCACCGCTTCGAGGTTCAGGCGTTACCGCCTGCGAAACGGGAGCTTGCGCGCCCGTAACCACTTCGGCTTGCGCCGAAGTCGGTTCGGCGGGCTTCGCCTCGTCCGTGGAAGTTTCCATGGAACCAATCGGGTCAATTCCCCCTAATTGACCCGATTCGCCTATCGGCGATTCGCCAGTTTTCGGCTCATTCTGAGCCGTTTCTGTCACGCTTTCGGCGACCGAAACGGCTTCGCCGTCCGTCGTTCCGACTTCGTCGGTTTTTGAATTTTGAGTTTCTGGTGGCATTATTATAGTTTATCACAAAACCGCCCCACATAAAGTGAGGCGGTTGGTTATTCGTTTTAAGAAATATTCAAATCTTTTACTATACTGATTAACTGCAACGAAACAGGACTATCTTCTGAAAGAATTTCATTCTTGATTTGTAAACAATCTTCTTTGTTCAAGGAAGTTATAAGATCAAAGCGAGTGGCTTGATGTTCGCTGTTATCTGTCTTTGCCAAATGAGCCGCTCTCCCCTTAAACGCTTCTGATCGCAAAATAACAAAACTAAAAGCCGCAGTTTTTCTCCTTGTCGTCAATTTTGTTTCTTGTATGTCTGATATCTTTTGAAACTTTTCGGTCATAATTTCATCTAATATCAAAGCGGCGTAAACGACATCCACCGTTTGAGCCAGAAACACATATTCTTTTTCGCGATGCCTAAAAACATCGCCGAACTTTACCAAGGATCCTTCCATAAATCAATCAGAATATAAGTTAGTAAGAAGTTCGATTTCTTCTTTGGAAACCTGACAGTCGCTATCCATTACGGCGAGAGTATAAGGGATCCTGTCTAGTAAATTTGTGGTACTCCACGGAGATTCTTGATGTGAAGCGTCCTCTATATATTTTGTGTTTTTATCGCCGAATCTTTCGCAAACGTTCTCTAATACTTCCAATTCTGATTTTGAAAAATATTTCTTATCCTCGGCTGGAAAATCTCTTTGGGGAAGAATCCTGTGAATGTTTACTTTGTCGGGTTTTTCACAATATATTGCGTCCGCCAAAACGGAACTGTCGGGGTCTTCACAGACATCATCAACAAGGTTTTTTATTGTACTCGGAATAGGCCCATGTTCTAAATTAACATATGTATCAAACGTTACTGGTATTCCATATTTTTTAACGTGAACAAAATCCAGAAAATAAAGTAATTTCATCAACTTTACTTTCCCTAAAAATTTTGAATCTGTGTTCGCGCAAAAATAAAGCAGTACGGCTTTTAATTTTGGTAGTGGTATTTTCACAATCTTATTATAACATAATTTATTTAAATATGCAATAGCCAAATATTTGACTTTTAACTACCATACCCTATATAGAAATTATACACTATATTGAAAAGATATAAAAATCAAGGGTGTGGAATAACTCAGGGAATTAGTGTTAATCGGTCATCTGTGCTTGCGTCATTCTTTATAATTTTTGTTCCTCTTTTTAATTCAATGAAATCTCTCTGATTTGTTGTTTTGCAAACCAAACCCCAGTCATGCTTGAATTTTATACAACCAGGAAAAAGCTGTATAAAACTGATATTTGTATTTTCCTCCTCACGAACCATGATCGAAACAGAAAGTGCTTTCGGTTTAAGATTCTGAATATGTGTAGCAAGAATATTGTGATCAAAAAATCCTAGCCTTCTAACGAAGGCAATTATATGTATGCCAGAATAATCTTTAACACCGAGCTTTCTTTTTATGGAATCCTCAATACTTTCTTTTTTGTCATGTGAACTGATTTCAAATACTTCAATTTGAAATTCGTGTAAACTGTTTCCCAAACCATCTTTGTGTGGCAGTAATTTCATAGCCAAAACGTCTGGCGGATCGTTTTCTGGTATTTGAATCCACCACTCCGCAGGTTCAATTTTTGACAGACATATCATTGCAACTGCACAAATCCATGCCTCGTTAGCACGCTTAATTTTTTGAGTATTCCCCAATAGCGTAATTCTTCCCCACTCTTGTATCACATAGCAAGGAGAAAACCAATATTTTTGATCCCACAGGCGAACTGTTTCCATTAAATTAAATGTTTATTCAAACACAAAACTTGAGACAGTTTGCAAAAACAGCGGTTTAATAGACGAGTAATCCTTTGTGAGGGTTCCTGAACTTATAGAATAAAACGTATCACCTTTTGCGAGAAAATAAACCAAATTGGTTGCATTTATTTGCTGATCTAAAACCTGATAACCCGCGGAATATTCAACCCAATATGCTGGTTCGTTATCAATTTTTGTTTCCCCAGAGTCAATGATTGTTACGTCGGAAAACTTAGACCCGACACCTTCTAACGAGGTATCAATAACCTCTTTTAATGTGCCGGCATCTTTTATTGAAGAAAATCCAGTATTTCCACCGAGATCAAGTTGTTGAATAATCAAACTGATTGTACTATTCCCAAATACTGCTTTTTGCGCAATATGCGCCCCATCACCTTGTTTAATTTCCGAGCCCTCAGGAAACTTAATACGAAAATGATATTTTGTATTACGATACATATTTCCTGTTATCTCGGATAGATTTGAACTTTTGTCTGTAGATATTGTTTTGGGCTCTGAAAAACTACCCTTTGTGTCAAACATAAAACCTCCAAAAATCAACAATATTCCAAATAAAACAAACCACACCCATTTCCAGCCATTAAGTTTATATTTGATGGGTTCCTTTTTTAAAAGAGGATTCTTTAAATCTTTTATCCCATTATTAACATAAATAGCCATAAATACTGAAATCATATACCCAAAATGACCACCTTCAGATACTTTTGCAAGAAAACCAATGATCGCAGAACTAATCAAAACCCAGAAAATTATTCGCAGGTATGTCAATGTATCTGTGTCAACACTTTTTTTAATTCTCAAACCAAGAATAACCCACAAAGTACCAATTACAATATTTAAGGCAGAGTCAGTATAGCCAAAATTAGAAATGCTTTCTCCCATAAACAAAACAAGTCCTGCGCCAGCGATAATTTTTAAGATACCAAAAACGTAAAAGAATTTTCCGATGACCTTAATTTCTTTTTCCCTTCTTTTTTGAATAATTTCTAACGAACGATTATTGATTTCTGACGGATTATTTTGTTCGGTATTCTCTGAACTTTTATTTGTAGATGTCATGTTTATATAATAATTTTACTTATATTAAAAAGTGGTAAAAAAATAGTTAAAAAATGTTTTACCAACCTGTTTTGCGATATTAAAGAAATAAGAAATCCCATTTTTATTTATTTTTTCTTCTGAGTTAACAGAGAGTGGTTTAACTACATTTGCTTGAGCGGTATTATTTGTCTCATTTTTTTCTGAGAGCGGCTCTACTTTATCAGTAGATACTTTTAACTGTTCTTCAAAAGATTTTGTTGCTTTTACTTCTTCTTGTTTCACTTTCTTTGTATCCTTAATAGGTTGAGAAACAATGGGTTTAGTTATTATCTTTTGTTCATTTCCTTTATAGTAATTAACTCTGTCGTAAAACTCAGAAATTTTTGGTTCAATGTCGTCATTAAAAGTAGCGGGCTTTGTCGAAACCGTAAATATAATTTTCTCATTATTGAGATAATCACGAATACGATGCGTATCGCTATTTATTGTATTATAAACTGCGTCGCATACTTCCTGGCTGGTACCATCACAGTCCTTTTCTCCTATGGATCGACTTATTTCAATTTCTGTATATAGGCAACTGTTCAATACTGGACTATAAAAAGTTTCACCCAGAGTTACGAAAGATTTGATTCTAGGATTTTCTTTTAAATATAAATTAAACTCAAAGATTTCGTTTTTAATAATTTCTGTATATGAAGCACATTTTTGTTTCATATCAAAAATCTCTCCGTCACTAACGGCGAAAGAAAAGCGTGGAATCAAAAAGAAAGCAATAATAAATATGTAAGTTCCTTTTTTCATAAAATTTTTATTTCACAAAATAATTAAAATCTTTTTTATACAAATCCGCAAACTTTTTCAGCTCAATAATATCAAGCCGTTGTTCACCAACCTCAACACGCGAAACGTATGATTGAGTACGTTTCAATTTTTTAGCAACATCAATTTGTCGGAGTCCCGCTTCAAGCCGAGCTTTTCGCAATTTCCCAACAAATTGAGCGTATTCTTTTGATCGTAGTGTTTCTACCATAATACTACCAGTGTATATGCTGTTATGCAATACCTAAACTTTGCATATTGTGCTAAACTGTAAACAGCCACCGACGGCAAAAAGAGAAACGGGCTTTTCCATTTTCCTGTAAAATTTGGGGGGCACGAAAAAATAGAAAAAAGTCAAAGCCCGTTTCTCTTTTTGCGTAGGAGAGACGACGAACGGAGACAGCTGTAGGACGACCCGCGGGAGGACGGAGGATGTCGGAGTGAGGAGGAACGACGCCGAGGCGCGGTGTTCCGAATTACCACCCGACCGTTACGTCGTTTGTTCGTAAAAGGTTCGCGCGAGCGCGAGTAGTTCAGCACAGCAAGTAACTTCGTCCGACGATAACGGAAACGACGGAAACGCCGACGTTACGGACGGGGGGAAAATATGACGGCGCACGGCGATGAAATCGCTCGGCGACGGCACGGCAAATCGGGCGGACTTTTCACGAAATTCGTGGCGCAATTATTCAATGTTTCGTATCTAAAAACAATTATGTTCAAACCAAAATATTTTCTTTATGCTCGCAAGAGTACCGAAGAAGATGATAAGCAAATAATGTCCATTGAAGCGCAACTTTTTGAATTGCGAGAATTTGCGCATAAAGAAAATCTTGAAATCTTGCAAGAGTTTCAAGAGTCAAAAAGCGCAAAGACACCGGGGCGAGCCGTTTTTGGCGAAATGATGAACAAAATTGAAAAAATAGGCAACGTGGGAATTTTGGCATGGCACCCTGATCGGCTCGCCCGAAATAGCATTGATGGGGGTCGTGTCATTTATGCAGTAGATCAGGAGAAAATCGTGTCTTTGCGCTTTCCGACATTTTGGTTTGAACCGACACCGCAGGGACTTTTTATGTTGCAAGTGGCGTTCGGACAATCAAAATATTATTCGGATAATCTCGTGCAGAATGTGAATCGCGGAATCCGCAACAAATTGCGCCGTGGTGAATGGCTGAATTTGGCTCCGTTCGGATATGTGAATAATCCGAGAACTAAAAATATTGAAGTTCATGCTGTAAAATCGCGCGTTGTTGTGCAGGCATTTGAGGAGTATGCAAAAGGAAATCATACCTATATATCTTTGGCGCAATATATTGCGGATTTGGGTGTGGTTACTCGAAACAACACGCCACTTCCCAAAATTTCCATCAAGAAAATGCTGACCAATCGCGCATACTTGGGTTTTGTTAAACATCATGGAGAATGGTTTCAAGGAAATTTTGTGCCAATCATTTCCCCGAAATTGTTTGAAGCCGTGCAGAAAGTTTTGAAAGACAAAGAACGTCCTCGCAGAACTCGCCAAGGTCATGATTTTCCTTTTCGCGGACTTTTTCGTTGCGGTGAGTGTGCGAGCATGATCACGGCTCAATTTGCGCATGGGAATGGCGGAGTATATCGGTATTATCGCTGTACGAAAAAGAAAGGGGTATGCTCGCAAGGGTATCTCCGCGAGGACGTTCTTGTTTTTCAATTAAAGGAACGACTTCAAACAATTTCGCTTTGCGATAGGTATACTGACTGGATGCTCGGCGAAGTGGAACGGTGGGAAAAAGAAAATTCTGCTGTGTCGCAAAGCCGTGTTCAAAATCTTGCGGAAAATATCAAAGCGAGCGAGGCGCGCTTGGAAAAGTTGGTGAGTTCATATCTTGATGGGGACATACCGAAAGAGTTGTATATCAAAAAGAAAGATGAGATTATGCGCTCCACGCTCTCTTTAAAAGAAGAAAAGAAAGATTTTGAACACGGGGGAAATGTTTGGATCGAACCATTGCGGAAATGGATTTTAGATACGAAACAAGCCGATTTTTTGTGTAAATCGGATGATCTTCACGCGATAAAGGAATTTATACAAAAAATCGGAACGAACCACGAATTTCGTGAAAAGTCCGCCCGATTTGCCGTGCCGTCGCCGAGCGATTTCATCGCCGTGCGCCGTCATATTTTCCCCCCGTCCGTAACGTCGGCGTTTCCGTCGTTTCCGTTATCGTC
>Ga0247842_10002088_pt1 | contig 30735 bp, 27 predicted proteins | sample LaCruzMarch2015__3_FD_192411 | JGI IMG/M metagenome (GOLD analysis project Ga0247842, IMG submission 192411) | Freshwater microbial communities from meromictic Lake La Cruz, Castile-La Mancha, Spain - LaCruzMarch2015_19m | ecosystem: Environmental > Aquatic > Freshwater > Lake | place: Spain...
CGTTTCGGCAGAGGGCACTTAGGCTGCTGTTCCGGTCGGCGCGGATCTCCACGCTGATCAGGAACCGCTCGGCCCGGATCAGATCCCGGATCGGGTTGGGCGCCGCGGGGCGCGCCGGGCGGGTCTCCGCGGCGGCGGCCGTTCGGACCTCGATCCGGGCGGACGGCCCGACAGGCCGCCCCGCAAGCAGGGGCACGATCGCCCGGATATGGTCCGGGGTCGTCCCGCAGCAGCCGCCGATCACCGAAACGCCCAGGGCGGCCAGGCGGCCCGCGATCCCGGCAAAATCCGCCGGGGTGAACTCGTAGCGGACCAGCCCCCGCTCGATCGAGGGGTTGCCGGCGTTGGCCGAGGCCGTCACCGGCAGGCGGGTCCTGGAAAGGAGGTAGGCGGCCACGTCCACGATGTCGTCGGGATGCTGGCAGTTGGCCCCCACGGCCGCCGCTCCCGCCGCCTCGGCGTCGGCCAGCAGGATATCGATCGTCGTCCAGCGGTTCCGGCCGCGCCCCGTGTGGCCGACCTGGAAGATCACGGGAAGCCCCGTGGCCTTCGCGGCTTTCAGGGCTGCCCGCGCCTCCCGGGGATCGACGAAGGTCTCCAGGACGATCGCGTCCGCCCCGGCGAGGGCGCCGCACTGCCCGAAAAAGATCTTCTCAAGCTGTTCCCCGGCGTAATCCTCGTGCCGGAAGCCCAGGGAGAGGGGACCGACGGAGGCCCAGACCAGGCAGGCATCCCCCGCCGCCTGACGGGCAAGCGCGACGCCCGCTTCGTTGATCTCGCGACAGAGGGAGGCCGCCCCGCATTCCGCAAGCATCAGGGGGTTTGCGGCAAAGGTGTTCGTCACGAGGATCCGCGATCCTGCCTCGCGGTAGGCCCGGTGGAGGGCAAGGACGGCCTCCGGCCGCCTCAGGTTCATCAGCTCCACCGGCTCGGCCGAGAGTTCCTGCCCCCGGCGCAGGACGGTCCCCACCGCGCCGCTGCCGACAAGGATCTCCCCGCCCAATGCCGCCATCCCTGTGGTCACCGCTTCCTCCCGATCATCCATTATTTTATCCGCGAGGGGGCCTGGACGAGATAGGCGTCCAACTCCGCCTCCGTGAGCAGCTCCGGCGCCGTATCCGGAACGCCGTGGTAAAAGATCGTCAGCGCCGCCTGCCCCTTTTCCAGGGACTCCCGGTCCGTGTAGAAATGGAGCCACCGCTCCGTCTTGTCGCGGAATTCGGTCCGGACGCTCTTCAGCGTCTGGATCGCCCCGAGGGGCTCGCCCTTCATAACCCACGCCCGCTCCTTCGAGAAGGGATCGACCGCCTCAACGCCATAGAAGCGAAAACTCCCCGGATCTGCTTGCAGAATCCGGATATGGACGAAGGAGCTCTCCTCCGCCGGCCCCTTGAGGATCGCCCAGAGGATCGTGATCCCCTGCGCCCGGAAGGAGGAGTCCGCCCCGTGGATCTCCGTGGCGGCAAAAGCCGGTCTCCCCGCAATCAGGAGGATGATTAGAACCAGACCCGCCACCGTCTCTGCAACCTTGCACATAACATCCCCTCCCCAGAAAGATCGGGAAATCGTGATCCCTCCGCGCGCTGGATATTTTTCGACCCTGCGCCTCCTCGCTTCGCTGCAAAGACGAAACTCGCGCTCCGCGCTCAGACAATCGTCTTTGCGGGCGCTTCGCTGCGGGGGCAGGGTGCCCCGAAAAATCTCCAATGCGCGCTTCCGGGATCCGCTTTCCATAGATCCGCAGCAAAGATGGCGCGGGATTCCTCTTCCGTCTCCCCGGTGGATTGTCATTTCTCTTCCTCTTTGAGAATGTGGATGACGCCGCTTTCGATGCCGACCCCCACCGTCTCGCCGACGGCGAAGGTCCCGTGGCGGAGCGGGTCATAGGCGGTCGCGGAGAGACGGCCGCCGTCCATTTCAAGCAGATAGTCCGCCTTCTCGCCGAGGAAGGTCCGATCAACCACGACGCCCCGGAGGAGATCGCTGCCCGTCTCCCGGGTCAGCGTCACCGCCTCGGGCCGGATGAACACCTGAATCGTCCCTCCGGCAGCGAGGCCGTCCGGCGGGGCCGTGAGGCGGAAGCTCCGCCCGAAGAGAGAAAGGGTTGCCGTTCCGTCGGCGACTGCCATGACCTTGGCCGGGAGGGCGTTGATCCGGCCTATGAACTGGGCCACAAAGGCGTCCTCGGGCCGCAAATAGAGCTCCTCCGCCGTCCCGACCTGGACGATCCTCCCTTCGTTCATCACGGCGATGTGGTCCGAAATCGCCATCGCCTCCTCCTGGTCGTGGGTCACATAGACCGCCGTGATCGCCAGGGCCTTCTGGAGGCGGCGGATCTCGCCGCGCATATAAACGCGGAGCTTGGCGTCGAGGTTGGAGAGGGGCTCGTCGAAGAGCAGCACCCGGGGCTCGATGACGACGGCCCGCGCGAGGGCGACCCGCTGCTGCTCCCCGCCGGAGAGCTGGTGGGGAAACTGCCGTTCGTAGGCGGTCAGGCCGACCAGTTCGAGGACCTTGGCCACCTCCCGGTCGATATCCGCAGTGTTTTTCCCCTGGACCTTGAGGCCGTAGGCCACGTTTTCGAAGACACTGAGGTGCGGGAAAAGGGCGTAATTCTGGAAGACGAAACCGATGTTGCGCCGGTTCGCCATCAGGTCGGTGACATCCTCCTCTCCGATGAAGATTCGCCCCCGGTCCGGCCGCTCGAAGCCGGCGATCATCCTGAGCGTCGTCGTCTTCCCGCAGCCCGAGGGACCGAGCAGGGTGAGAAACTCCCCGGGCTCCACCTCCAGGCTTACGTTCTTCACTGCCGTGACTTCGCCCTTGATCCGGTGGAGGAATGTCTTGTGGATCTGTTCGAGACGGATGCGGACCGCTTCCATGAAAAATTACCCCCCGAGAATATTGGCCATATCCGGCGCGCCGGGCTGCCGGAAGAGGCGGAGAAACAGGCTGATCGCCCCGATCACAGCGAAAACGATGACGACGACGAGGATCGAAAAGGCCGCCGCCACCCCCAGCTCCAGCTCGGTCATCTTCTCGAGGATCCGGACGGTGATCAGCGTCCAGTTGATCGAGATGAGGAAGATCGTCGCGCTGATCGCCGTCATCGACCGGATGAAGACCACGCCTAAGCCCGCGAAGAAGGCGGGGAGAATCAGCGGCAGGGTGATCCGGCGGAAGGTCGTCCCGGAGCTCGCGCCGAGGCTGGAGGAGGCCTCCTCGATCGACGGGTCGATCTGCTGGAGGATCGCCACAGTCGTGCGGATCCCCGTCGGACCGTAGCGGAAGACATAGCAGGCGATGATGATGACCGCCGTGCCGGCGAGCATCAGCGGCGGGTCGTTGAAGACCAGCAGGTACGCGATTCCGACGATCGTCCCCGGCAGGGAGTAGTTGATCATGGAAACGATCTCCATCGTTCGCCGGGAGACAAAGTCCTTCTTGCAGACGACGTAACCCACGACGACGCTGTAGATCCCGCCGAGCGGCATTCCGATCCCCGCGATAATGAGCGTGTCCCGGATTGCCTGGAGCCCCTCGGTGAAGACGACGTGGTAGTGCTTCCAGGTGATCGTGAAGTCGGCGCCGAAGGCCTTCACGATCGAGGCATAGAAGAGAAGGACGTAGAAGTAGAGGATCGAGACCGAGATCAGCAGACAGACCGCCAAAAGCAGATGCCGCATCCAGGGCCGGACGCTTTTGATCTCCGTTTTGGCGCCCGCCTTTCCGGTGATCATCACGTAGTACTTCCGGCTCACCCAGAACCGCTGGAGCAAAAAGACCGCAAACGCCGGGACCAGCAGTACGAAGGAGAGGACCGCCCCGCCCTTCAGGTCGAACATCCCCGTGATCTGGAGGTAGGCCTGGGTGGGGAGGATGGGGAAACTGTTCCCCGCGAGGATGAGCGGCGTCGCGAAGTCGGCGAGCGACGCGGCGAAGAGGAGCAGGAAGGCGTTCGCGATTCCCGGCACGGCGAGCGGGAGCGTCACCGTCCGGAACACCCGCAGGCGGGAACTCCCCAGGCTGAAGGCCATATCCTCCACGGTCGGGTCGATCCCGGCGAGGATCGCCTTGAGCGTCAGATAGGCAATCGGGAAAAAGGTGATCGTCTCGGAGAATAGGGTGCTGGGGAGGCCGTAGACGGAGACGTTCGTAAGCCCCAGAAGGTCGTAGGTGATCAGCCCCCGGGGGCCGAAGGAGAAGATCATCGCGATTGCCGTCGTGAAGGGGGGCGAGATCAGCGGGAGGATGACCGCCGCGTCGAGGAAGAAAACCCACCCTCTGGAAAGGTTCGTCCGGACGGCGGTGTAGGCGAAGAGGAAACCGAGAACTGTCCCGCAGAGGCCGACCAGCGTTCCCAGGAGGAGGCTGTTCCAGAGGGCCTGTCGTTGCATCGGATCGCCGAGGATCCCCAACACCCCGGCGAGCGAGAACCTTCCCTCGTCCGTGAAGGTCCGGATGAGGAGGCTCGCGAGCGGGTAGACGATGAAGAGGGCCAGAAGCGCCCAGAGGATGATCAGGATCGACAGCAGCAGCGGATCCCGGAACATCCGCCGGAGACGGTCCGACGGGTTCAGCGCGGCAACGGCGATAGCGTCGGGCATATCAGCCTCTTTACTCAATGGATCCTATTGGGAAACAAGGCTCTGTTCCTCATGATCCGGGGTTACCGGTGCAATCACGGCGGAAAGCGGGATTCGCGAGGAGCGCATTGAAGATTTTTCAGAAATAGGGGGGGCAGCTCCCGTTGGAAAATAGGGGAGCTGTCCCTGTTTTTCACGTCCCTGTTTCTCCTTTACCCCTTTATGGCAGGACGTCCTTGATCCAGCGCTCCACGATCCGCTTGCGGTTCTGGCCGGCCCACTCCTCGTCGATCGGGAAGATCTTGGCGCCCTTGAGGATCTCGGCCAGGCTTGCCTCGGTCTTCACCGCCGGATGGGCCGGGATGAAGTTGATCTTGTACGAGGCATAGAAATTCTGCATCTGCGGGCTTGTGGACCAGTCGATCAGCTTCTTGCCGACCGCGGGATTCTTCGCCCCCTTGAGCAGGGCGATCGCCTCGACGGAGGTGCCGATCCCCTCCTTCGGGAAGGAGATCGCCACGTCGTAGCCCTCCTGCCGCGTCTTGAGGGCGTCGACGATGAAGAAGATCCCCGCCCCCGCCTGGGCGAGGCCGACGGGGATGGTTCCGCCGCCGCCGCTTTTGGTGTAGACCTGGACATTCTGGCGGAGTTTCTTCATGTAGTCGAAGCCCTTGTTCTCATCGCGGCCGTTGACCTCGAGGATCGAGAAGATCCGGGTGACCGCCGTACCGGAGGTCCGGGCGTCGGCCATCTGGAGCATTCCCTTGTAGGCGGGATTGAGCAGGTCGTTCCACGAGGCGGGCGGGTTCAGCCCCTTTTCTTTGAGGAACTTGTTGTTGCTCATGAAGACGAGCGGATCGTCGGCAATCCCGACCCAGTACCCCTGGGGGTCTTTGAAGCGGGGGGCGAGTTCGTTGAAGGTTTTCGGTTTGTAGGGTTCGAAGACCCCCTCCTTGATCCCGGCGATGTGGGTCTCCACCGGGCCGCCGAAGAGGACGTCCACGCGCGGGTTGTTCTTCTCGGCGATAATCCGGGCGAGGGCCTCGCCCGAGGAGAAACGGATGAAATTCACCTTGATGCCGGTCGCCTTCTCGAACTCCTGAAACATCGGCCGGGCCCAGTTCTCCGGCCAGATGGAGTAGGCGTTCAGGGTCTCCTCCGCCACCGCAGCGCTAAAAGCAAAAAAGACGGATAAAACCACCATGATGCACAGCATTCCCCATCGCTTCATCGCAAAACCCTCCTTTCGTAAAAAAGAACCCGGGACGCCGTCCCGGACCGTGTCCGCAATCCGCAAACCGGTTACCTGTCATCCTGTCCGTGCCTTATCGCTCCTGCAATAAAACGTGTCAAAATCGGTGGATTCCCGCTCTCGTGCCCTTTAGGGTATCCGCAGGAATGACGGGATGGATATTAAAATAGTATATAGGATCAGGCGGCCGGCGTCAATGAGGGAATGGCCGACGTTTTTTCGGGGGCCGTCCAGCGGGGCGTTATTCGCGGCGCTTGCCGGTGACGCTTTCGATGTCGATCCGGATGACAGCCGTTCTGGCGAGGATCTCGTCCGGATATGAGAAGGGACCTTCTGCGTCGTAGTGCTCCATGATCCGGTCGATGGCGGCTCTTTTTTCGGCAGGGGCCTCCACGATCACCGCCCGGCCGAAGCCGATGACGCTCTCGTAACACGCGCCCCACCCGCACGGCTCAGGTCCCTGCTTGATTTCCCGCAGCAGGTCCATCTCGAAGCAGACCCTGCCGTTCTTCCGGAGGATGTCGAGCTTCCGTCCCTCCGTAGCGCAGTGGAGGTAGAGGCAGTTCTCCCCGAGGCCGAAGTTCATCGGCACGACGTAGGGCATCCCGTCGTCGGAAAGCCCGATCCGGCAGACGAGCGCCTCCTCCATGATCGCCCGGATCGCCGCCTTGTCTTTGATCTCCCGGTTCGCCTTTCGCATTTTCACAACCTCCTTTTCGATTGTAGGTGCATTATAGAGCAGATGGCCGCAAATTGGAATATGCCTCTTCCGCCCGGCGGACCTCGTCCAGGAGACGGCGGATGCAGTCGAAGTCCTTCCGGAAACGGATGGGTCGCCCCCGATGATCTCTGGCGTTGGTTTGCGTGCAACTGTCGATTCCCGCGGGCTTCACGCGGCCGATGGCATCGAAGACGTTCTCCGGGGAAATCCCTCCGGCGAGGATCACGGGAATGCGGCTCGCCTCGACGAGCGCGGCGGCGAGATCCCAGTCGCAGACATCCCCGGTGATGCCTACGTACCCCGCCACCGGCTGATCGGCGTTTTGCTTTTCGTATCCGCGGAGGGTGTCCGTCATGAAGCCGTCGGTGTGCGGCTCCAGCATGCGGGCGATCTCCAGGATGGTCTCACGGGCGGGGGCGGGATCGGCCGAACCCGGTTCGGGAATCGGGATGGAGCGGGTGATCCCGAGCGGGGGGAACTCCTTCTTTACGCGCCGCTGGAGGCGGATCATCTCTGCGCAGACGGCCTTCCGCTGTTTGCCCTTCTCCGGATCGAGGGGGATCATCTCGCAGAAATGGACAAAATCGGGTTGGTAGTAGTCCAGCGCGCGGAGGATGTCGTCCTCCCGCGCAAGCAGGGGAATCAGGCTGCTCTTCGCCCCCGATCCGCGGACCAGTCGGACGACGTCCCGCACGGCGGGGACCTTCCACGCCTCCGGCGAGAGGATCACGCTCCCGATGCGATCCACCCCCAGACCGATCAGCCGTTCCGCCTCCCGGGGCTCCTGAATTTCGTAAAGCTGCACGATAATCCGTTTCATCCGTTTCCACCCGCCGCCGAAGGATTCGACTCTCTACCGGTTTCCCGTGCAAAGATCAACTCTTTTCCGGACCCTCCTCCAGACCGGCGACACCTTTACCGAAGGGGAGTATTTCCAGTTCACCGGGATGAAATTTGTATTCCTTTGGCGCTTTTCATGATAAAAGTATCGAATAACAATTTTGGCCTTTGTGGTTGATGAAGCGATGCAGCCCCCTGCGAAGGGGATTCAACCCATAAAACGAGAGCTTTGAAAAATACCCCCACTTTGTCATTCCCGCCCCGTATCAGGTACGCGGGAACTCGGGGACAGATTTCAAATCTGTCCCCGAAAAAGGACTGGATTCCTGCGCCTGTCCCGGACCTTGATCCGGGATTCGCAGGAATGACGATTTGCCGGATTTCAGGAGTAATTCAAAGCTCTCAAAACAGGGAGATTGCAAATGCATGCGAATGATCGGGAAAAATTATCCGGTGTGTTTCCGCCTTGCATGACCGTTTTTGACGAGAATGAGGAGGTGGCCTATGCCAAAATCGCAGAGAACATTGAACACTATAACCGTACAAAATTAAAAGGCTATATGCCGCTGGGAAGCAACGGGGAGTTTCGCAGTCTGACCGATGAGGAATCGGTAAAAATAATTGAGGTCTATCGGAGAACCATGGACAAGAGCAAAACGCTGATCGCCGGCGTGGGGAGGGAATCCGCAAAAATCACGATCGAATTTATCAAGCGGATTGCAGACAAAGGGGTCGATTTTGCGACCATTCTGCCCCCATACTACTTCGTGGGCTTCATGACGGATGACGCCCTGATCCGGTATTACACAAGGATTGCCGACGAGTCGCCGGTTCCGGTCATGATGTATAACGCCCCCAAATTCGCCGCCGGACTCACCTTCTCCGCATCCCTGGTGTCGGCGTTGGCGGCCCATCCCAATATTGCGGGTATGAAAGACACATCCAAGGAGGAGATCTCCATGTATATCAACGCCGTCCCGAAGGGGGCCCATTATTGCGTCATGGCCGGGACGATCGAGAAATTCTATTCGGGACTCATGCTCGGCGCCGTCGGCGGTGTGCTGTCGATGGCCAATTATCTTCCGGATATGTGCTGCAGATTGCAGGAACTCCAGGAAACCGGAAATCATGAGGAAGCGCGGAAACTGGATCTCTATGCCCGTCGGCTCAGCAAAAATGCCGCCGGAAATTACGGAGTCGCCGGTGTCAAAGCCGCCATGGATCTTCTCGGCTATCATGGCGGAAACCCCAGAAATCCGGTCCTGCCGCTGAGCGGCGAGGCAAAGGCGGAATTGAAAGCGACCTTGCAAAAGGAGGGGTTACTGTGAGCCTTTTTCAACAGGCTCCTACAGGGATGCGCCGGTCCTTTCCAGCAGATGTTTTCGGCCCAGCAGGGCGGCCCCCTTCATCGAGGATTGCTCCTCAAAAACATACCGGCATGTGCGCATCCATTTGGCCTTCGCACGGATCAGCGACGGATTCAGAGCCCCCCCGGTTACGCGGATTTCATCCCTTAAGGGAACCTCCAGCGCGATCTCCTTCAAGTGTTCCCTCTGATAGAGACAGAGCCCCCTGACCAGCGCCGTCAGCATCTCTTCCCGGGAGGTTTCCTGGGTCATGCCTAAGAATTCGGCCCTCAGGGGTTGCTGTGAATAGCGGGAGCCCATGAGAAAGGGGACATAGGTCGTTCCGAATTCCCGATCCAGCCACAGGTCGATGGCTTTGGGCATGAAGTCTCCGTAGTAGGCCTCCGGAGACAGTTCGCTGCAGAACATCTTCCGGAACCATTCATAGGCCACCCCCAGCGCATTCATCACATACAGGGTCAGCCATCTGCCGGAAACGACGTGGCAGCGGATGTTGTAGTTTCGGGATGGGTAGCACTTCGGCAGGCAGACCAGGGTGATCTCGCAGGTGCCGTTTACATTCACCGTCTCGCCGGGGGCCTCGATCCCAAGCGAGTATGCCGCCAACACGGCATCATTGCCGCCGATGACCACCGGCGGCTCTCGGGTCAGCCCCAGTTCGGATGCCAGTTCGGGCCTCAGGCGACCCGGACTTCCATGGGCGGGAAGAACCTGGGGCAGCCGTTCCAGGGAGATGCCGAAGGCGCCGGCGATCTCTCTGTTCCAGGTCAGATCGTTTTGAACCGTGTTGTACAGGGCACTCAGAGATGCCGAGGAGGGATCGATGGCAAAGGCCCCCGTCAGCCATTTTCCCATGAAGGTGTTGGAGTGGCCGAAAACGGCAACTTTCCTGTAGATCTCCGGGAAATTGTCCTTGATCCATAGGAGGCTTGCCAGCGAACACCCGCCGGCGACGGGCATGTTCGCCGTCTCGGCCAGCAGGGTGTTCATGCCGACGACATCGATGATGTGCTGGGCCTGCTGCCGGGATCGCTGATCCAGCATGAGGATGGCGGGATAGAGGGGCCTTCCCTCTGCGTCCATGGCCGTAAACCCGGGGGTCGTTCCCGACAGCGCGATGACATCGACGGTGGCCGGCAGGTCTCCCAGGGCTTTGCATCCGGAAATAAAGGCCCGCTGCCATTTTTCCGGTTCGATGTCGCTGAAAAGACCGTCGTTGTATGTGTTGATCGGATATTCCTGCGAAAACTGCTTGACCAGCGTGACGGAATCACCTTTTTCATCAAAGACGCCCATTTTCATGGAAGTGGTTCCGACATCGACACCCAGTATCCTCATCATTGTCACCACCGGTAATCTGAAAATTGTCTATAAATTCTAAGTCTTTTTCCATCATGAGCGCGGCCGGGCTTACAGCAGCGTCGGTGCGCCAACCTGCGGCAGTTCGGCAAGCTCCTCGCGCTTCGGTATCGATATCTGCGCACCCGGCCGCGTGACGCACAGCGCTGCGGCCTGGATGCCGCGCGCGACGGCTGGGTCGATCGACTCGCCTGCGACATACGCAGCGCACAGCGCACCGATGAAGGTGTCGCCGGCCGCTGTCGTATCGATGGCCTGCACGCACAACGCGGCGAAATGCCGGCAGCCCTGCTTGTCGGCGACGATCACGCCATCGCTGCCGAGCGTCACGATCGCGATCGTCGGGCCACGCATGCGAAGCGCGAGCGCTGCCTCGTGAGCGCTGCCTACGTCATTCACCGTCATGCTGGCAAGCGTTGCGGCCTCGATTTCATTCACCACCAGAACGTCCACGAGCGGCCACAACGCATCCGGCAACGGGCACACGGGCGCCGGGTTCAGCACCACCTTGCCGCCGCTCTCATGCACGATCGCTGCGGCGCGCATGATCGCCGCCATTGGCACTTCGCACTGGAGCAACAGGAGCCGTGCTGTGGTGAGCTCAAGCACTGCATCGGCATCGTGGGGGCCCAGCAGCGCATTCGCACCGGGGATGACCGCAATGCGGTTCTGCGCGGCGTCGTCGACCATGATCACCGCGATGCCGCTCGCCTCCCCGGCCGTGCCGATGTGACGCACGTCGATGCCGTCGGCCGCGAGCGTCGCGCGCAATGCGGCGCCGAAATCGTCGCGACCCACACGGCCCACCATGCACACCCGTGCACCCTGACGCGCGCAGGCGACGGCCTGATTGGCGCCCTTTCCGCCGGGATTGGTCGTGAACCCGTACGCCTGCAGCGTTTCCCCCGCATCGGGAGCGCGGGGGACACGAACCACAAGATCCATGTTGAGGCTGCCGAAGACGACCACCTCGGGAACGGAGGGCAGGCGGGTCATGGCTTCCGAATCGGCGTTGTATGACGGGCGGCCCACGGACGCCTACTCCGCTTCCATCTCGTGCAGCTTCGCCACACGGCGGCGGCAGTCCTCGTCGGTCGAAAACTCCGCGGCGAGGAACGCGCTGACAAGGTCGTTCGCGAGCCATGCACCCACGATCTTGGCCCCGATGCACATCACGTTGACGTCGTCGTGCTCCACCGCCTGGTGCGCAGAGTGCACGTCGTGACAGACCGCGGCGCGGATGCCCTTCATCTTGTTGGCTGCGATCGAGGCTCCCACGCCTGTCCCGCAGACCATGATTCCGCGATTGACCTCGCCCGACCTGACCTTGGCCGCTACCTGGCGTGCGATGTCCGGGAAATCGACCGGGTTGTCGTCATAGGACCCGACATCGACGACCTCGTGACCGAGCGATTGGATGTGGGCAATCAGGCTACCCTTCAAAGACCAGCCCGCGTGGTCCGATCCGATTACAAGACGCATCGATCTTCTCCTTTCTGTTGACATAGGGTTTACATTCTTTGCTCAACCATTTCTTGTTCCGGATATCGCTGAATTCAGGCCTGCGATACGCTCCGTTCCGCCTTCACCAACCGCCCTTCCAGGATCACCGTGCGGACCCGCTCGAGCGCGCCCGGATCCTCCAGCGGATTGCCCTCGACGCCGATGCAATCGGCCAGTTTCCCCTTCTGGAGGGTTCCCGTACGATCGGCGATGCCGCACACCTTGGCCGCGTCGGCTGTGGCGGCCTGAAGGGCGGCGGCCGGCGTGGCCCCCAGCTCGACGAGATAGGCGATTTCCCGGGCCAGGCCCGCGTGCATGCCGTCGGTGCCGACGGCATAGTGGACGCCGGCCCGGATGGCGGCCGCCAGCCGCCGGCCGACCTCCTCGCGCTGCCGCAGATGGCCGTCAATCAGCTCCGGCGGGAGGGTGCGGATCCGCGCGTCGGTGAAGAAGATGCTGGGCGTCATTACCAGCCAGCGGTCACATTTTACGAGCAATTCGATCTCCTCGTTGGTCACGAAGTAGCCGTGTTCGATCACGTCGATCCCGGTTTCCAGGGCCAGCTTCAGTCCCGGCCCGCCGATGCAGTGCGTGGCCACCGGCACGCCGACATGATGCGCCTCATCCACAGCCGCCTGGATCTCCTCGCGGGAGTAGAAATGGGGAATCTGCCGGGGGCCGCGCAGGGTGCCCGTAATGTACACCTTGATCAGATCGGCGCCGGCCTGCAGATTTTCGCGCACCGCGCTGCGGATCGGCTCGATGCCGCCGAAGGGGTATCCCACAAATCCATGGCCGTGCGGCGCACGGATGCCGCGGGTGGCCACCAACAGTCGTGGCCCGGAGAGGGTCCCCGCCGCCGATGCCTTGCGGCAGGCTATATCCAGAAAACCCTTATCCCCGAGACAGCGGGAAGTGGTCACGCCGGCCATCAGGTCGACCTTCATGGAGTTGACTGCCCGAATGGTCAGCTCCGGCAGGGGGTCGTTCATCCGGTGCAGATAGTTGTCCAGGGTGGGGTCTAGGGAAAGGTGGTTGTGGCAGTCGATCAGCCCGGGCAGCAGGGTCTGATTGCCAAAGTCCCAGACCTCGGAGGCCTCCGCCGCCCGGGCGGCCGCCTCCGCTCCGACCGCCTCAATGACGCCCCCGGCAATCAGCAGAACAGCGGGTTCAACCGCCGGCCCCCCTGTGCCGTCTATCAACCTTGCGCCTCTTATCAATGTCGCCTGCATCCGGTCTCCTTTGCGTCTCTGAATCGTGACCGTAATTTGACCTAAAGACCCGCCGGCCTCATGTGCGCCTGCAGGATAAATTCTTCATCGGATAGGGCAATGTTTTCCCGATGGAGAGATGTAGTAATGTTCCATAGGCATGTCAAGATATTTATTTCACGAGCTGTTCCGTTGATGCGCGGGGATGGAAAACATGGCAAATATAAAGGGAAATATCCGTTATTAAATGGGAACGGAATGGATCTATCGGATTCAGGATATAGATAAAATATTCCTCTTGACATAATCCCGGCCAATAGGTATTCATGTATGCAAGAGCACAAGCATTCAGTTTTCAGTCATCATTCACGGATAAGGATCAGGGCCGTTCTGGTCCTTCACAAGCGGGTTTCGGGCAGTCTTCCATAACCAAGAACCTTTTTTAACCGGTCACCTTGAACAGGAAGGTGATCCTCTTACAAAGGAGGAAAGAGATGAAAAGAGAGGTTACAGGATTTCTGGGAAAACGCGGTAAAGGTATCCTTGTTCTGGCGGTGGCTGGTCTCATCGTCTTTGGGCTGACTCTTGGACAGTCCGCCTGGGCTGCCACGAGCTTCCCCAAAATGGACATCAAACTGGGCCACTCCGGCGTCCTCGACATGTCCTATCACAAGGGAAGCCTCAAGTTCGCGGAGCTGATGAAGGAACGCACGGGCGGCGCCGTCACCGTAAACGTCTTCCCCGCGAACCAGTTGGGCAGCGAGAAGGACATGGTCGAGCAGGTCAAGAACGGGGTCATTCACATCTCGCTGACCGGCCCGAGCATGTTGGCCCAGTTCAAGGGGTGGGGACCCATCGGCGTCCTGGGGATGCCGTACGTCATGCAGGGGAATACTGAGGCTGAGATACGTCCCAAACTGATCAAGCTGGCCCGCGGTCCTCTGATGCAGGATCTCAATGATAAGGCCGCCAAAGAGAGCGGCGTCCGCATCCTGGACATGGGCTGGTGGTACGGTGAACGACACCTGACCACCAAGACCAAGCAGGTGACGAAGCCCGACGACATCAAGGGCCTGAAGATCCGGACCATGGATGCCCCGATGGCGAAGGCCGCCCTGGTCACCCTGGGGGCCGCCTGTACACCCATGGCCGTGGCGGAGCTCTACAGCGCGCTGCAACTCGGCGTCGTGGAGGGGCAGGAGAACCCGCTCAACACCATCTACTCGCACAAGTTCTATGAGGTGCAGAAATATGTGGCGCTGACCGGCCATATGACGATGAACCTGGTTCTGGTCATCAACGACAAGTTCTACCAGGGCCTCTCGCCCGAACTGCGGGCGATCATTCTGAAGAGCATGCAGGATGCGGGCGATTTCGAGAGCGAGATGCAGATCGGCATGAACCAGAAGAACGCGCAGGACCTGAAGGACAAGGGGATGATCATCACGGCGGTGAACAAGGCCGACTTCGCCGAGAAGACCAAGGATACCTGGAAGCAGTTTGAGCCCGTCTTCGGTAAGGGCTTCTATGAGAAGGTCCTCGAAGCGGCAAAGTAAATCAGCACACCCGGCGGGGCGGGAGACGGCCGATCTCCCGTCCCGCCGCCTTTCTTCCGGATGGAGCCTGAAACCTCATGAACATCGTCAAGTTCTCGGTGAAGTACTTTGAAGAGATCCTGTCGGGCAGCCTCATGGTCCTCATGTTCCTGGCCACCTTCGCCAATGTCCTGGCCCGGTACTTTTTAAACAGTTCCATCCAATGGGCGGAAGAGTTTTCCCGGTACGCCTTCATCTGGATCATCTTTTTGGGCGCGGTCGTCTGCACCAAGCACAAGAGGCACATCGGCATCGACTCCGTGGTGAAGATCCTACCCGGTCATGTCCAGCCCTGGGTGAACCTTGCGGCCGACCTGCTGACGTCCGGACTGATGGTGATCATCATCTGGTATGGATGGCTGTTGACCCGGAACGCGACCCAGATTACGGCCACCCTGAATGTGCCCCAATATGTTATCTATATTGTGGTTCCGGCCTCCGGCCTCCTGGGGCTTCTCTATTCCCTGAGGGAATTAAGGTCCCATCTGCGGGAGGCATTGACGGAAAGGGGGGGAACCTGATGCTGTGGATGTTCTTGGTCATGCTCATGCTTTTTGTCATCAACGTCCCCATTGCGTGGTCCATGGCCATCGCCGCCGCGTTGTTCATGGCCATCGGTCCCCAGGTTCCGCTTCAGGGCATGGTTCAGCGCATGATCGGCGGGATCGATACCTTTCCGCTGCTGGCGATCCCCTTTTTCATTCTTGCGGGGAACCTCATGAACACCGGGGGGATCACGGATCGGCTGGTCCGGCTCGCCAGGGCGATCGTCGGCCACGTCACCGGCGGACTGGCCCATGTCGTGGTGGTGACCAACATGATCATGGCGGGCATGTCGGGATCAGGCGTGGCGGACGCCGCGGGCACCAGCACCATTCTCATCCCGGCCATGAAAAAGGCCGGCTACAGCGTCCCTTTTTCCGCGGCAATCGTGGGCGCCGCAGCCACGATCGGCCCGATCATCCCGCCCAGCATCCCTTTTGTCATTTATGGTTCGATCGCCTCCGTCTCCGTCGGCAGACTCCTTTTGGGTGGGGCGATTCCAGGGGTGCTGATGGGGATCATGCTGATGATCTTCGTCTATATCATCGCCAAGAAGCGGCATTATCCCAGCGAAGAGAAGGCCTCATGGAGGGAGCTCCTCCAGGCCGCCATCTATGCGATCCCGCCCATGGGGATGCCCGTCATCATCCTGGGAGGCATCATTGCCGGGGTGATGACGCCCACAGAGGCGGCTGCCGCGGGCGCCGCCTACGCCTTCATCCTCGGGTTCTTCATCTACCGGGAGATCACCTGGGCCAAGATTCCGAAGATCATCATCGATTCGGTCATCGGGACCGCCGCCATCGTCATCATCATGTCGGCCGCCCAACCCTTCTGCTGGATCCTCACTTACGAGCTGGCCCCCCAGAAACTCCTGGAATTTTTCCAGACCGCCCAAATGGCCCAGTGGCAGATCCTGTTGATGCTCAATGTGATGATGTTCATCGTGGGATGCTTTATGGAAAGCCTGGCCGTCATGATCATGGCCGTGCCGGTCCTCCTTCCGCTTTTGAATCACGCAGGCGTCGATCTGGTCCACTTCGGGGTCTTCTTCGTCGTCAACGTCATGCTCAGCGCGATCACGCCCCCCGTCGGGACGATCATGTACACGGTGTGCGGCCTGAACAAGGTCTCGATTCCCGCGTTCGCGAAGGAGGTGTGGCCTTTCATCATCGCCCTGGTCATTGCGCTATTGATCATAACCTACGTACCGATCCTGACCCTGTGGCTGCCCAACCAGTTCATGCCGGGGTGAGAATGGGTATGGGACGGGAAACTTTCGATCGACGGATCGATGATTCCCGGGACCCGCGAGACCTCATGACCCGCTGGATAAGAGAGGATAGAGTATCGCTATGAGCAAAAAAATCGGTATTATCGGCCTGGGGCGTTGCGGCCTGCCGGCGGCCGCAAGGTATGTCCAATGCGGCTACGAGGTGTTCGGATACGCCCGGCGGCCGGAGGTCATCAAAAAGTTCACCGCGCAGGGGGGCGTGTCCCTGGTTAACCCTGCTGAGGTGGCCCGCCACACGGATGTGATGATCGTCATGGTGCTCAACGACGAGCAGGTCATCGATGTGGTCTGTGGGGCCGGTGGAATCCTGGAAGGCGCAGCGCCCGGAGGGACCGTTATCTGTATGAGCACCATCAATCGCAGCAACCTGGAGATGCTGGCCGACACCTGCGGGCGATACCAGCTCCTCTTCGTGGACTGCCCGTTTACCGGAGGCCCCGCCCGGGTGGAGAAGGGCACCCTGACCCTGATTGCGGCAGCGCCGGAGGCCGTGCTGGAAAAGAGCCGAGCGGTGCTGGAGGTCCTGGGGAAAATAACGGTAGCGGGCCTTCACCCGGGAATGGGGCAGGCCGTCAAACACTGCAACCAGCTCATGGTGGCCACCATCCACGCAGCCACGATTGAGTTGATCACCCTGGCGGAAAAGACGGGCGTGGATCCCAAGATTGTCTGCGAGGTGGTGGGCAGCGGCATCGGCGGCAACGACTACTTCCGGCTGGTATCCAGGGCCATTTTGGATCATGCCGCGAGCCCCGGCGGCCTGGGACAGCTCTGGAAGGATATCAACATCGTGATCACATCCGCCCGCAGGCACAATCTGCCCCTGCTGGTGGCCACGGCGACCTCCCAATACTTCAATATGGCCGTATCGCAGGGGATGGTGAACGACGAGTCGACCCGCCTGATGGACGTGATCCGGAAGATGACGGGCGATCCTGTGACACAAGTAGGATGAGGAGGGTTAATAAGCATGTTCATCGATGGTGACAAATGCATTAGCTGTGAAAGCTGCATAAGCTGGTGTCCCATGGGAGCCATCCGGATGGGTGAAAAGACGGCGGTGATTGACCCGCAGGAGTGTGTGGAATGCAATGTCTGCCGGAGAGTCGAGATATGTCCCGTAGACGCTTTTATGCAAGAACCCCTGGAATGGCCCCGCAGCGTGAGGGCCATCTACAGCGATCCGCTGAACATTCATAAGGAAACGGGATTGGCCGGGCGGGGAACGGAGGAGATCAAGACCAACGATGTGACCGGGAGATTTCGGCGCGGCCAGGTCGGTGTGGCCATCGAAGTCGGCAGGCCCGGTGTCGGGACAAAGCTCAAAGAGCTGGAAAAGCTGAGTATGGCCCTGGCCCGGTACGGGGTTGAATTTGAACCCAAGAATCCCCTGACCAATCTCATCAACACCAAAACCGGCCAACTGCCGGCGGAAATCAGGGAGGAAAAGGTCCTGTCCGCCATTATCGAAGTCACCGTGGAAGAGGCAAAACTCCTCAACGTCCTGGCCCTGATCAAAGAGACGGCGAAAGGGCTGGAAACCGTGATCAGTATGGATGTGGCCTGTCGGGCGGCGGAAGACGGAACCTGGCCTTGTGCAAGAATCCTCAAAGAGGCCGGCATATTCTATCGCCCCAATGCCAAGATTAATGTGGGTCTTGGAAAACCCTATATCGGTTAGGAGGTCGCCGCGTTATGACACATACGTTACACCGCCAGGGTTCGACGGAATCGTTGGAAAAGGACTATGTGGTGTTCGCGATGCCCTCCAGCGGCCTCAATTCACAGGGGTCCAAACCAAAATTAGAGAAGGTCTTCGAGATTCTGAAGCGGCATAACCCCGTCAATATCGGCGACTCCAAGGGGGGCAGCCGGTTTTCGCTGGGGAGCGATGAAGCGGTCCGGGAGATCCTGGTGGAGAACGAACTGGTGCACGCCGTTTACCGTTCCCGGGAGCAGGTGATCAAGGTCCTGCAGGATTTAAAAGACGAGGATCTGGGCTTGTCCGTCACGGTGAGCGGCCTGATGGAGAGTGTCCATGAATGCTGCCATAAAGTTGGGCTTACCCCCCATACGATCGTCATGTCCTTAGGAATCTGGGGGAGAACGGATCTGCTTGCCGAGGAAAAGATTCAGAGAGTGGCCACCATGTGCGGTCATGGCCTGGTATCGTATAATCTTGTCAGAGAGCTGGCAGGGCAGGTGAAAGACGGTCGATTGACCGCCCGAAAAGCGGGAGAAATGCTCGCCAAACCCTGCATCTGTGGAATATTTAACCCTGAACGGGCAGCAGAACTCATTGAGGAAATTGATTCCTGAACTGATTTATTGGGTGAAACGATGCCTTTTACAGCAAAAAAATTGGGACAACCCGTTGCCCCGCCAAATTCCATTGCCGATCAAATCTACGAGAGCCTGAAGATCAGTATCATCGATGGCAAGATCGAACCCGGCGACCGTCTGTTCGAAGTGGAATTGGCCTCTTCCTTCCAGGCCAGCCGGACACCGGTACGGGAAGCCTTGCGCCGGCTTGAACAGGATCATCTGATCGAACGCCTGGCCAGCGGCGGTGTAAGGGTGACCGAGTTCGACTGGCAGGCGATCCAGGATCTTTTCAGTTTGAGGACCGTGTTGGAAATGCACGCCATCGATCTGGCCTGTGACCGGATTACACAGGAGCAGATTTCCACGTTGAAGCAGATCCGGGCCCAGGCATTGGGGCTTCAGAACTCCGACGAGCTCAATCGCGATTACTTGATGAACCGTATGCTCGAACTGAACTCCAGTTTTCACGAGACGATCTACAAGGCCACCGGCAGCAAGTATCTGATGAAGCTGATCAGCCATCTCAGAGGGATCGTGGTGGGGATGCGCAGCATGAGCATTAAAGCCGACTGGGCGTGGACGCAGACCTGGGATGAACACAACCGATTGATCGGTCATCTGGAGCGTGGTGAGAAAGAAGCCGCGATAAAATTAATCAAAGAGCATGTCGCCAATGCCGCTTCTCACGTACGGTCTGTTGTGAATACCCAAAAAGGCTCGCCCACCGACGCAGCCACTGCCCCGGATTGACGGTCGTGCGGACCCGGTTTTTTTTACCGCCAATTGAGACCGTGCTTCACTTCTCCGTTTCGAGCAGGCCGTGGACGAACCAGCGCTGCAGGAAAATCACCACCAGCACCGGCGGGAGAAGCGCCATCATCGCCGCCGCCATCACGAGGTTCCACTCGGGAAGCTGGGTCCCTGTGGGGACGGTGGAGGCGATGCCCACGACCACGACGCGCATGTTGTCCGAATTGGTCGCCATCAGCGGCCAGAGGTACTGGTTCCACCCGTAGATGAACATGACCACGAACAGGGCGGCGATGTTGGCGCCCGAGTTGGGCAGCAGGATCGACCAGAGGAAGCGGAGCGGCCCTGCGCCGTCGATTTTGGCCGCATCGACGAGCTCGTCGGGAATGGTGATGTAGAACTGCCGGAAGAGGAAGGTAGCCGTGGCCGAGGCGATCAGCGGGATCGTGAGCCCCGCGTAGGTGTCCACCCAGCCCAGCATGCTGACCACCTGGTAGGTGGAGATGATCCGGACGGGAACGGGCAGCATCAGCGTGATGAAGATCATCCAGAAGGCGATCTGCTTCCCCCGGAAATCGAAAAAGACGATCGCGAAGGCGGAGAGAATCGCGATGGAGATCTTTCCCAGGCTGACGACCACCGCCACGATGGCGCTGTTGATGAGGAGCCGGCCCATGTGGATGCGGTTCCAGACCGTGACGTAATTTTCCCACAGGTGCCCCGAGGGGAGGAGGCTCTGGGGGACCTTGATCACCTCCTCCAGGCTCTGGGTGCTGATCACGAATCCGTAGTAGAGGGGAAAGCCGATCAGCAGAATCGAGAGGAGCAGCAGCAGGTGGATGATCCATTTCCGTCCATCGAGCGGACCTTTTCGGATTCCGGGAAGGAGCGCCGTCATCAGTAGGTCACCTTCCTTTCCGTGTAGCGGAACTGCAGAACGGTGAGGACGATGACCAGCGCCATCAGGATCACGGACTGGGCGGCGGAGTAGCCCATCCGGAGATTGACGAAGCCGTCCACGTAGGCCTTGTAGACCATGATCGTGGTCGTATCGCCGGGTCCTCCCTGGGTGACCGCATGGATGATGCCGAAGGTTTCAAAGAAGGAGAAGACCATGTTCATCAAGAACAGGAAAAAGGTCACCGGAGAGAGAAGGGGAAAGGTGATCGAGCGGAAGAGAACGAATCCGCCGGCCCCGTCCACCCGGGCGGCCTCGATCACCGATTCGGGAATCGTCTGCAATCCCGCCAGGAAAAAGGCGATGTTGTAACCCAGATGCGCCCATGCGGCCGCAAAGATCACCAGCAGCATCGCGACCCACCCCTTGAGGAGCCAGTTGAATTCATAGGTCGTCACCAGGGAGAGCAGGTAGGAAAGGATTCCGTAGCTCGGATGGAAGATGAACAGCCAGATAATCCCCGATACGGGCGGCGCGATCCCGTAAGTCCAGAGGATCGCGGTCCGGTAGAAGGGGAGGCCGCGGATCTTCTGGTTGGCGAGGTTGGCCAGAAAGAGCGACGCGACGAGCGCCAGGGTGGTCACCCCCAGCGAGAAGACGAAGGAGTAAACGACGCTGCGGCCGTACTCCGGGGCCGTCAGAAGCTCGATGAAATTGCCGAGCCCCACGAAGATCTCCCGGTCGCCGAACGGGGCGACCTTGAAGAAGGAGAGGCGCAGGGAGTCGACGGCGGGCCAGAAGAAAAAGACGACGACCACGACAATCTGCGGGGCGAGGAGGAGATAGGGAAGCCAGCGGTTCTGGAAGATGCTTCTTTTCATCGGCCAATCTCTGTGGAAATTTCCTCGGTAAACGGGCCTTCACGGGAGAATGTCGCCTTTGTCCCCGTGAAGGCCGTCTGATATCGCCGGTACGCATTTCCCGTCGCCTGTTTCGGGATCGCACGTCCGTCTTCGGGTTTGCCCCGTGGCCCGGATTTTCTCCACCTCTCGGTGCTTCCCGCGTGATCCGCCTCGGGCGGGGAGGTTCATCTTAACCGCGGCGACGCCGGTTGCCGTTGCGTCACTTGTACAGCGACGCAAACTCCTTGAGGATCTTGCCTCCCTGCCTGACGGCGTCGTCGAGACCCTGCCTGGGCGTCTTCTTTCCGCCGACGACATTTTCCAGCTCGGCCTCGATGTTGTCGCGGACCGCCGCGAAGTTGCCCAGGCGGATCCCCTGGCTGTTGGCCGTGGTCTTGCCGCTCATGATCTGGTTGAAGGCGGTCCACATGTCGGGGTTCCGCTGGAAATGGTCCGTCGTCTGGAGGGCCTTCAGCGCCGATTTGCTCACCGGGAGGTAACCCGTGGCGGCATGCCACCAGGCCTGCTGCTCGGGCTTGCTTAAGAAATCGAGGAATTTCGCCACGCCCTTGTACTCCTCGGCTTTGCGGCCCTTCATCACCCAGAGGCTGGCGCCGCCGATGATGGAGTTCCCCTGGGGATAGCCGGCCAGGCGGGGCAGCTTTCCCGTTCCCCATTCGAATTTGGCCGTCTTCGCGAGCGTCCCCACGAGCGCCGTCGAGGCGAGTCCGATGGCAGCCTCCCCGTTGATGATGGGCTGATCGCCCTTGCTCGTCCGGCCCGAGTAGGTGTAGATTCCCTCTTTCTGCCAGCGTGTGAGCAGTGTCAATAGCTTCACGCCGAATGAACCGTTGATCTTGAGCTGCGAAGCCATGCCCTTGAAGCCGTTGTTCTGATCGGCGAAGGGCTGGTCGTGCCAGGAGTGCGCATTCTCAATGAGCGTCCAGGAGGGCCAGGCCGTGGTGAAGCCGATCTTGGTGGCGCCGGATTTGACACAGGCCCTGGCTGCTTTCTCGATATCATCATACGTTACGGGCGCCTTTGTCGGATCGAGGCCGGCCTTCTTGAAGATGGTTCGGTTGTAGTAGAGGATCGCCGTGGAGGAGTTGAAAGGCATCGAGTAGAGGTTCCCGTCCTTTGAATAGTAGGAGAGGACGACGCTGAGAAAATCCGTCCAGTCGATCCCGATTCCCTGATCGTTCATGAGCTGATAGACCGGATAGATCGCCCCGGAGGAGAGCATCGTCTGGGTCCCGACCTCAAAGACCTGGATCAGGTGGGGCTGCGTCTTGGCCCGGTAGGCGGCGATGGCGGCCGTCAGGGCTTCCGGATAGCTTCCCTTGTAGACGGCCTTGACCTCATAATCGCCCTGACCGGCGTTGAATTTGGTGACGAGGTCGTTGACCCTCTCACCCAGAAACCCTGTGTGGGCGTGCCACCACTGGATCTCTGTCTTCGCCTGGGCCGACGACGGAACAAGCAAAACGGAGAAGAAAAGGACCACCATGCCGGACAACAGAAGATTCGTTTTTCGGTTCATTACGCCACCTCCCTATTGTTTTGATCGGGAAACCCTGCTTGATGTTTCTGGAAAGGGTTCATAAAACCGCTTTCCTGTTTTTCCATCATTTCCGGGCAATCAGCGATATGGGTTGCCCACGATCTTTGTTGTGGATTATGCACCATCTTTTCGCGGAACAAAAGTATTATTTGTTTCTCAGGGCACTTTCCGGCGCCTTTTTTACGGACGCATCAGGGTTGAATTTGCGTGCCGGATGTGATAGCGGAAAGTCCCGAAAGGAGATGCCATGAACCGAAGCTTCCTGCCCGCATTCAACACGAAGGAGGAACTGGCCGCCATCCAGTTGGCCGGCCTGCAATGGACCGTCCGCCACGCCTGGGAGGGGTCGCCCTTCTACCGCAAGAGGCTGTCGGAAGCCGGCGTTACGCCGGATCAGATCCGAAGCCTTGCCGATCTCAAGCGCCTCCCCTTCATCACCGCCCAGGACCTCCAGGCGAACTATCCCTGGCCGCTCCTCTCCGTCCCGATGACGCAGATCGTCCGTCTCCACGCCTCCACGGGAACGACGGGAAAACGAAAAGTCCTCGTCTACACGGCCAAGGACATCGACGACTGGGCCGACATGTTCGCCCGCTGCTACGAGACGGCGGAGCTTTCCCGTGAGGACCGGGTCCAGATCTGTGTCGGCTACGGCGTCTGGACGGCGGGCGTGGGATTTCAGCTCGGCTGCGAGCGATTCGGAGCGCTCGCTATCCCGGCCGGCCCTGGGAACATCGACCTGCAGCTCCAGTTCCTCATCGATTTTCGGACGACCGTCCTGTGCTGCACCGCCTCGATGGCATTGCTGCTGGCCGAGGAGATCGATAAGCGCGGCCTGTGCGATCAAATCCACGTGAAGAAGGTGATCTTCGGCGCCGAGCGTTCGAGCGACGCGATGCGCGCAAAGGTGAAGACCCTGACCGGCGCCGACCATGTCTTCGATATCCCCGGCCTGACGGAGGTTTACGGCCCGGGCACCGGTCTCGACTGCACCTTTCACACGGGAATCCATTACTGGGCGGACTACTACATCCTGGAACTCCTCGACCCGGACACGCTGGAACCGGTTTCCGAGGGCGAGGTGGGCGAGATGGTCTACACGACGCTCCGAAAGGAGGGCGCGCCGCTCATCCGCTACCGCTCCCGCGACCTGACGCGGGCGATCCCCGGAGAGTGCCTCTGCGGATCGCTTCTTCCCCGCCACGACCGGATCGTCGGCCGCTCCGACGACATGTTCATCGTCCGCGGGGTAAACATCTACCCCAGCCACATCGACGAGATTCTCTCCCGCGAGAAGGGGATCGGGAGCGAATTCCAGATCCACCTCGACCACCATGGGGACGGCAAGGACTACATGATGCTCAAGGTGGAGCGGGAGGATGGGGAAAGTCCGGAGGCGGACGCCGCACTCGCCGCGAGGATCGAGCGCACGGTCCGGAAGGAGACGCTTGTCAGCGGCAAGGTCGAGATCGTCGATTACCAGAGCCTCCCCCGGACGGAACGCAAGGCGAAGCGCGTCTTCGACCACCGGGTTTGAGCGGCGGCGGATTATTTTTTCGACTCCGAAAAAAACACCGAAGAAAAATGCTTGCATTTTCCTGCCGGATCGTGTAGGAACCATTCCGAAAGGATTTTTATGGAGACCATGAACCGCACGTCGAACCTCTGGTGGTGGCGCAACTCACATAATGGGAGAGGGGTGCGGGTCTAAGGCAGATCAGGATTTCATAGCATAACGGTAAGAAAATCAAAGCCATGGGCGCACAACTCATGGCTTTTTGTTGTGTGCGGAATAGAAATGGAAAAACGGGAAAGGGGAAATGAGCGAATGGGCATGCCGGAACAGAGGATCCTGATGGGAAACGAGGCGATCGGCCGCGGTCTCGTCGAGGAGGGCTGTACGCTGGCGGCCGCCTATCCGGGGACGCCGGCCTCGGAGATCCTCTCTTCGGTCGTCGCCTTCGCGAAGGAGACGGGCACAACGCTCCACACGGAGTGGTCGATCAACGAAAAGGTCGCCTGCGAGACGGCGCTCGCCAACTCCATGGCGGGGCGGCGTTCGGCGGTGGCGATGAAGCAGGTGGGGCTGAACGTTGCGGCCGACCCTTTCACCCGCGCGACATACCTGGGCGTCAAGGGAGGATTCATCCTGATCACCGCCGACGACCCGGGCCCCCATAGCTCACAGACGGAGCAGGACAGCCGCCTCTTCGCCCACTTCGCCAAGGCGCCGGTCTTCGACCCCTCCTCGCCCCGGGAGGCGCGGGAGATGGTGGCCGAGGCCTTCTCGCTTTCGGAGAAATACGAGATTCCCGTCATGCTGCGGCCGACGACCCGCGTCTGCCACGCCCGCCAGAACGTTTTCTGCCGCCCCCCCGTGCCCCGGGAGCAGAAGGCCTGTTTTGAAAAGAACCCCGGCCGGTGGGTGGCCACGCCGCAGTTCCTACCCGAACTCCACCGCCTCTTGAACGAAAAGCTGGACCGGATCGCTAAGGAACCGGCCTTCAATCCCGTCCTCGCGCCCGGCGACGGCGCCCGGCCGCGGACCTGCATCGTCGCCTCCGGCGTTGCCTTCGCCCACGCCTCCGAGCTCCTCGATACCTTGGGGCCGGAGGGGAGGATAGACCTCTACCAGGTCCGCCTCGCCTACCCGCTCCACAAACCGTTCATCGAGGAGATCCGGAAGCGCTGCGAGAAGGTTCTTGTCCTGGAGGAGACAGACGCGGTGATCGAGATGCAGCTGGGGCCCCGCGGGGTCAGCGGCCGGGGTTCCGGCGACGTTCCCCGGCAGGGAGAGCTGACGCCCGACATCATCGAGGAGATCCTCCGGAAATTCCTCAACCTGCCCGCGGCCCCGGCCGTTGTGGCCGCAAAGAAGGGGATCCGCCCGTCGCTCTGCGCGGGGTGCGGCCACCGGGCGGCCTTCTATGCGATCCGCGAGACCTTTCCCGCAGGAATTTTCCCCAGCGACATCGGCTGCTACACCCTGGGAATGAACTTCGGCGCCGTGGACACCTGCCACTGCATGGGCGCCTGCATCGGCCAGGGGGCGGGATTCTACCACGCCTATGCCGCTGGGGGGGCCGATTTCCCGACGATCGTTGTCACGATCGGGGATTCCACCTTCTTCCATGCGGGGATCCCGGGCCTGATCAATGCCGTCTTCCAGGGGGCGCGTTTCATCCTGGTCATCCTCGACAACGCGACAACCGCCATGACCGGCCACCAGCCGACCCCCCAGCTCGGCGTCCGGGCGGACGGAAGCGAGGGGCGTAAAGTCTTCATCCCCGACCTCGTCCGGGCGTGCGGCGTCCGGCGCCTCCGGGAGATCGACCCCTACGACGTCGAGACCTTCACCGCGGCGCTCAAGGAGGCGGACTCCTTCATCCGGTCGCCGGAGGGCGACATCGCCGTCCTTATCGCCAGGCACCCCTGCATTGTGAACAGGGCGGCGCGCAAGGCGCAGGCCGTATTCGCGATGAGTATCACGGAAGACTGCGCCGGATGCCGGGCCTGCATCGACACATTCGAATGCCCGGCCATCCTGTTTGATGAACAGGAAAACCGGGCAAGGATCGATCAAAACCGCTGCATCGGCTGCGGGGTCTGCGTACACGTCTGCCCTGCGGGCGCCATTCGGGCGGGAGGGGAAAAGCCATGAAACAGCAGATCGTCGTGAGCGGCATTGGCGGCCAGGGGGTTCTCTTCGTGACGCGGATCCTCGCGGAGGCGGCCGTCGAAAAGGGGATGGAGGTTCTGACCTCGGAGACGCACGGGATGGCGATGCGCGGCGGGACGGTGATCTCCCACGTCAAGGCCGGCCCCTTCACGAGCCCGCTCATCCGGATGGGGCAGGCCGACATCGGCCTCTTCCTCCACGCGGGAAACCTGGAGGTCCACCGGGGGTTCCTGAAACCCGGCGGGGTGATTTACCTGAACGCGGCCAAAGCGGGGGATGCCGAGGCGATCGACGCGACTCAGATCGCCCGGGAACACGGGTCGCTCGTCATCGCTAACCTGGTGCTCCTGGGGTTCGCCGTCCGCCAGGGAAGGCTTTTCTGCGATGCGGCAACCGTCGAGACCGTCCTGAAGCGGATCTCGCCGGACAAGCAGCTTGAGACGAACCTGGCAGGTTTCCGCCTGGGTTAACAAGGGGTTCCAGATTAGGGGACAGATTTCAAATCTGTCCCCTAATCTGGAACCCAATACCTGACCCTATCATAGAAGGAGGAGAAAGATGAAAAAAGATGCTTTGTTCAAGACAGTCCTGATGGTTCTGTGTCTGGCCATTGCGGCCGCACTGGCGCCGGCGCCCGCAACGGCTGCGCCCGTCACGCTCACCTACGCGAACTTTCCGCCGGCCTCGACCTTTCCCTGCGTCCAGATGGAACGGTGGGTCAAGGAGATTGAAAAGCGGACGAACGGCCAGGTGAAGATCAACACCTTCCCCGGCGGGACGCTGCTTCCGGCCAAGAACATCTTCGACGGCGTCATCGCCGGGACGGCCGACATCGGGAACTTCGCGATGAGCTACCAGCCGGGCCGCTTCCCCGTCTCGGAGGCGGTGGATCTGCCGCTCGGTTTCCCAAACGCCCGCGTGGCGAGCCTCGTCCTCTATGACCTGATCGACAAGTACAAACCGAAGGAGTTCGAGAACGTAAAGATCCTGACGCTGTTCACCTGCCCACCGGCGGACTTCATGACGAGCAAACCCGTCCGGACGCTAAAGGACTTGAAGGGAATGGAACTCCGCGTCTCCGGAACCGGCGCGGACGCTGTCAAGTACATGGGCGGCATCCCGATCGCCATGCCCCAGTCCGAGACGCCGGAGGCGATCCAGAAGGGGATCGTCAAAGGGGTTGTTTCGTCGCTCGAGGTCCTCAAGGACATGAATTATGCCGCCTACTGCCCCTTTGCGACGGACACGAACCTTTTTGTCGTCTCCTTCGCTGTCGTAATGAACAAGGATAAGTGGAACGCGCTGCCGTCCGACGTGAAGAAGGCGATGGATGGCCTCCGCGTCGAACAGGCGGAGTGGACCGGCAAATACGTGGACAACCACGTCGCCGAGGCTTTAACCTGGTCAAAAGAGAAGTACAGCCATCAGGTGATCCAGCTTCCCGCCGCCGACAAAGCGGAAATCCGGAGGCTCGTGAGGCCGATGATCGACGACTACGTGAAAAAGGTAAGCGCCCTGGGGCTTCCCGGCGCGGAGATCGTCGCGGAGATCGAGAAACTGAAAAACAAGTACGACAAAAAGGGGAAATGATGACCACGCTGGACAAGATTGACGGTTTGCTGGGCCGGATCCTGCTGGCCTTAAGCGGCGCCGCCGTGCTCGCGCTCATGCTTTTGGCCACGGGTAACGTGGTCCTCCGGATCTTCCACGCCCCCTACCGGGGAACCTACGAAATCGTCTCCTTCCTAGGGGCGATCGGCGTCGCCTTCGCGCTCGCCTCGACGCAGCGGCACAAGGGGAATATCATCGTGGACATCCTCTCTTCCCGCTATCCCCTGCCGGTGAAGCGGCTCGTCGATGCGCTCTCCGCGGCGATCAGCGCCCTCTTTTTCGGGATCGTCGCCTGGCAGGTTTTGGTCTGGGGGACGCGGATCATGGCCGGGGGCGAGGTGTCGGAGACGCTCAAGATCATTTACCACCCCTTCATCTTCGGCGTGGCGGCGGGTTTCGGCATCCTCTCGCTGACCTGCCTGCTGGACATCCCCCGGGCATTCCGGAAGAATGGGGAGGCCGCGCCATGAGTGGACCGCTTCTGGGCGTCGTCGGGATCGCCGTTATGTTTGCCGTCCTCTTTCTGCTGCGGATTCCGGCAGGCTTCACGATGGCGATCGTCGGCTTCTTCGGCCTCGCCTATGCCACCTCGTTTACGGCTGCCCTGGGGATGATCGGAACGGAGATGTGGAACATCTTCTCCGGCTACGGCCTCACGGTGATTCCGATGTTCATTCTCGTCGGGGAGTTCGTCCACTACGCAGGCTACAACGACAGCCTCTACCATGCGACGAACCGGTGGTTCGGCCATTACCGGGGGGGGCTGGCGATCACGACGATCATGGCCTGTGCGGCGTTTTCCGCAATCAGCGGCTCGAACACGGCGACCGCGGCGACGATGAGCACCGTCGCCATCCCGGCGATGAAGAAATACCGTTACCATCCGGTCCTGAATGCCGGTTCCGTCGCCGCCGGGGCGACGCTCGGCGTCCTCATCCCGCCCAGCATCGTCCTGGTCGTCTACGGGATCTACACGGGGCAGTCGATCGGGAAGCTCTTCTTCGGGAATGTCATACCGAGCGCTATCGCAACCGTGCTGATTGCGGCGACGGTCTTCGTCATCTGCCGCCGCCACCCCGACTGGGGGCCGGCGGCGGAGAGGAGCACCTGGAAGGAGCGTTTCCAGGCCCTTCCCGAGGCGCTCGACATCATCGTGCTGTTCGCAATCATCATGTACGCCCTCTTCACCGGCGTCGTGACGGCGACGGAGGCGGCGGCCCTGAGCTGCACGCTGGGGCTTGCCATCTGCCTCGTCCGGCGGAAGCTCTCCCGGAAGGGGTTTCTCGCCGCCGTTGGAGACACGGTCCGGATCTCCTGCATGGTCTTTATGATCATCGCCGGGGCGGTGGTTTTCGGGCGGTTTCTGGCGATCACGCGCCTTCCCTTCGAAGCAGCCGGCTGGATCGGTTCCCTTGCCCTGCCGAGAGAGCTCCTCCTTGCCCTGATCTTGCTGTGCTACATCGTCGGCGGCTGTATCATGGACGCGCTCGCATTTCTGCTGGTCTCGCTGCCGATCTTCTACCCGCTGGTTATCGGGCTGGGTTACGACCCGATCTGGTTCGGCCAGGTGGTCACGATCGTCACGACCATGGGCGCGATCATGCCCCCGATCGGAATCTGCTGCTATGTCGTCGCGGGGATGGCGAAGGACATCCCGCTGGCCACCGTTTTCCGCGGGGCCTTGTACTACATCCCGGCCTACATCGTGACGCTCATCATTCTCGCGATGTTCCCCTTCGGGACGGTGCTGATTTTGTCGAACCTTGTCCGCTGAATGACTTTCCGCACGCCCGCAAGGCTGTATTCGGCGAGGAGCGCCGCGGCATACCGAGCGAGCGGGCCTGGATGGTAACATGCGAAGTCACGCCGCTGCCTGTCAGGCCGATGTTCAGGCGGATGTCTCTTTCACGAGTCCAAGAAGATGTTTTGGAGACTCCCCATTATTTATTGGAGTCAACCAGGGCGGCCGATGCTCTTTCGTACAACCTTTTAATCCGTACAGTGCAGTCGTTCTGGAGGAAAAAATGAAATATGCTTGACCTTGCCTCCACCAGCAAAAGCGTGAGGAGTGAGTTTCTGCAGCAACGTTGATTTCGGATTGAAAGAGTGCAACGCCTGAGCAAGGGGAGCGACGGCTTTTTGCCAAGTTTCTCTTGATCCCGCGTTTTCATTCTATGCAGATCGTAGAATGATCATTTCCTTAATGAAAATGCCATTGAGTGTTGTATTGCTGAATTGGAGCCGGGCGATTCCGGTCGGACCCGTCCTAATTAGGAAACGTAGAGCCTGCGGCAGTGGCGAATTCGTGCTCACCAGCTTTAAATTAGAGAAAGATAGTGACGAAAGAGACAGGCTGCCCATCGCTTCGACCAACTTCCTATATGCAACGAGCTCTTGTCTCGGTAACAGCGCGTCAAACACTGGGCCTGCGATGATTAGCCGCCATTCATCTACGTCGTCGTAGAAGTACCAAGCAACTAAGCTCGGAGAGTTCCCGTCTTCATCAAGTTTCTTAATAAGAAGGATTGCATCAGCTATTTGGCTCTCTACCAGTGCTTTTTGATCCATTGGAACACTCCATGATTCGGTTCGCTTACAGCTTGAAGCAGCGTCGTAAGCTTCCCTGTCAAGCAGACAATTGAAAAATAGAATTTCCGGCGTTCTTTGACAAATATTCCGCTGGCGTCAGATCGTCCAGGGAATCATGGGGCCGCTGCTCATTGTATTCGATCATCCAC
>Ga0247842_10002090_pt1 | contig 30706 bp, 16 predicted proteins | sample LaCruzMarch2015__3_FD_192411 | JGI IMG/M metagenome (GOLD analysis project Ga0247842, IMG submission 192411) | Freshwater microbial communities from meromictic Lake La Cruz, Castile-La Mancha, Spain - LaCruzMarch2015_19m | ecosystem: Environmental > Aquatic > Freshwater > Lake | place: Spain...
CCTGTAGTTGATCCAAAACTATCTGGAGAATTTGCTGTCTTGATGAAATGGGCTACTGAAATAAAGAAATTAGGTGTTAGGACTAATGCAGATACGCCTAAAGATGCTCAAATTGCACGTGATTTTGGTGCAGAAGGAATTGGACTGACAAGAACAGAGCATATGTTCTTTGAAGGTAACAGAATTGATGCAATGAGAGAGATGATCTTAGCAGATACAGAAGAAGGAAGAAGAGCTGCTTTGAACAAATTATTGCCTTACCAAAGAACAGATTTTGAAGGAATCTTTAAAGTGATGAATAATCTTCCGGTAATCATAAGATTATTAGATCCTCCTTTACATGAATTCTTGCCCAAGGAAGAAGATGAAATAAAAGAACTGTCAAAAGTTACAAAGATACCTGTAGATAAAATCAAGAATAGGATATCTGAACTGCACGAATTTAATCCTATGTTAGGGTTTAGAGGATGCAGATTAGGTGTTGTCTATCCTGAAATATCTGAGATGCAGGCTCGTGCAATATTTGAAGCTGCATTGAATGTCAAAAAAGAAGGGACAATAGCAGTTCCAGAAATAGAAATACCTAATGTAATCTCATTAAAAGAATTCAAATTATTAAAGGATTTGATACAGAAGGTTGCTAAAGAAACTGGCGCAGAAGGAAAAATCCACTATAAGATCGGAACTATGATCGAATTCCCAAGAGCAGCATTGACAGCAGATGAATTAGCTAAAGAAGCAGAATTTATGAGCTTTGGAACCAATGATTTGACACAGACAACTTTAGGATTTTCAAGAGATGACGCAGGAAGATTTATCCCAACATATGTTGAGAAAAACATATTTGAGAAAGATCCATTCCAGACTCTTGACCAAGAAGGCGTAGGAAAGATTATGAAGATAGCTGTTGAGAAAGCAAGAAGTGTCAAGAAAGACATGGATATGGGTATCTGTGGAGAACATGGAGGAGACCCAGCTTCAGTTAAATTCTGCTATAGGATCGGATTGAGCAATGTATCGTGTTCACCTTTTAGGGTTCCGATAGCAATACTTTCAGCAGCACAAGCAGTATTAGAAGAGAAGAAATAATTTCTTCTTTATTTTTTTATTTATGGGTCTAAAATGAAATTGGCAGAAAATCCATTCAAAGATGCATTATTAAAATGCATAATTTTTTCTGCAATCATACATATGACTATCCTTATTGTCCATTTTATATTCACTCTTGATGAAAATCTTTTGAATTATTTTGATCTTATAGGATTCACTGTATTTTTTCCAGGTCTATCTGGAAGCTGGTTGTATACATCGTTATCTTTAGTTTTCATGTTAGCATTCTATAACTTAATTTTACTTTTATCAAAAAATAAGTAACCTTTTTATTCTAGTGATTCCTACTTTTTAATATGAGGATAGCAATATTTACAGATACATTTTTGCCTAGCAAAAACGGCGTAGTAACCTCTATCATTAATTTATCCACCAATCTTGCTAAAAAAGGGCACAAGATTCTAATATTCACATCTTCTTATAAGAAGCAGTATAGAGTAGATCTTGGGAAAAATATAGTTGTAGAGCGCTACAAACCTTTGTATATGACTAAATATAAGGAATTTCATACAACCTTTCCAAATCCAGCTATATTGGGTAAAATTATAAAATTTAAGCCGAATATAATTCACTCTCATCATCCTTACTTATTAGGATGGCAGGCGGTTTTTTGTTCAAAAATATTTGGTATACCTATCATAGGAACATACCATACTATCATGAATGATTTTTTAGGATATGTTCCATTAATCTGTAAATTTAGCAGAACCAAATTAATGCAGGAGGTCACTTGGGAATACACAAGAAGATATTATAATTCATGCGATATTGTAACAACTCCTTCTACGGCAATGAAAAAAGAACTGGTTAAACATGGAATAAAGCATATTATTTCAATATCTAATGGAGTAGACCTCAACAAATTTTATCCAAGAAATATAACCAAAGACGGCAAAACCCTACTTTATGTTGGGAGAGTAGGGTATGAAAAAAATGTTGATGTCATAATAAAAGCTTTTAAATTACTGATAAGGAAGATACCTGATGCAAAACTGGTTATTGTAGGATCTGGTCCAGATTTAAAAAAATTAAAAGAACTTGCAGCAGACTGCAGAAGTATCAAATTTTTAGGCCCTGTTGACCATGAAGATCTTCCGAATGTTTATTCGATGGCAGATGCTTTTGTTACAGCATCTACTATCGAAACAGAAGGTCTTGTTATCTTAGAAGCCATGGCCTGCGGCCTTCCTATAATAGGTGTTAATGTATTAGCTATACCTACTATTGTAAAGCATGGAAGAAATGGCTATGTTGCTCAAGCCTATAATGAAAAGCAGATGGCAAATTATATGGAGATGATCTTAAGGAATAGCTGCGTACGTGAAAAATTTGGAAGACATTCATCAGAGATTGTTAAAAAGTTTTCATTGACTGATAAGATAGATCAGATGGAAAAGATATATAATATGCTTGTCCAAAAAAATAATTAAAATGAAAAATGCAATAATAACCTGTTGTGATGCAAAATATGGAGATGCTCTTATAAATAACTGGCTAAAATCTTTAGAAGCCAATGTAGACAAATCTAACCTCGATATGATTGTTGTTGATTATGGTCTAACTAAAGAACAAATTTCTAAACTTAAGGATATGATCATCTATAAAGGAACACGTGATGGTCATGTTAATCTAGTTAGGTTCAGAGATATTGCAAAATTTCTTGACAAAAATAGATATGACCAAGTTATGATGACAGATGGAGGAGATATAATCTTCCAGACAGGACTAAAAGAATTGTTTGATAATAACAAAAATGAGTTTAGAGCAGCTTGCGAAGACTTTTATATAGATTTTAGGAATGTTTTTATGAGGGGTTCTTTTACAAAAGAAAACATTAAAAAAATAAATAAAGTTTTAGATGGTAAAAAAATGGTAAATGCAGGAGTTATTATCGGACCTTATCACAAATTTAAAAAAATGTGCAAAGAAGCTTATAGATTACTGATAAATAAACAGATATTTGGGCCTGATCAGATTGCAGTAAATTATATTCTTTATAGAGACGGATTTAAACTCATAGAAAACAAATTTAATTTTATTCCTTTGACAAGCAGAAAGAGATTCTCCATAAAAAACGGAATATTTTATTTTAAAGATGGAGAGAAAATACCTATTGTTCATAATGCAGGCAACAAAAAATTCTTCAGGCCTATCAAGAATTTTGGCTATGGCAAAACCCATAATCAGATCAAACTGCTTCACTTTTTGATATTAAGGAACTTCTACAGAATTTCTAGTTTTTTGAGAAAATAAGCGCATCCGAAAGGTATCGGAAATAAATTTCCGGAACCTTCGTCTGCTTCGCTTTGCTACGCATCCGAAGGGATTTGAACCCTCGGCCTGAGGCTTAGGACGCCCCCGCTCTAATCCAGTCTGAGCTACGGATGCATAGCATCAATAAGTTTATATTCTTTTAAAAGCTTTCTCTATTATATGTATGAAATAAAACAATCACCAGAAGACTTTATAGTAAACGAAATAACAGATATTGATCTAAAAGACAAAGGAGAATATTCTATATTTTTACTTAAAAAAACAGATTATACAACAGAAAAAGCCATACAAACTATCGCTGAAAAGCTGAATATTCCTAGAAAATCAATAGGTTATGCCGGTAATAAAGATAAAAAAGCAATAACCACACAATATATCTCTATTAGATGGATAAATATAAAAGAATTAAAGCTTAAAGATCTAGAATTAACATTTAAAGGATATTCTGACAAACCAATCTGCTTAGGAGATCTAGAAGGAAATGAGTTTATAATAAATGTTTATACCGAACAGAAACCTAAAAAGATAGAAAAGATGATAAACTATTTTGGGGAACAAAGATTTTCTAAAAATAATAAAGATATTGGCAAAGCAATAATAAAAAAAGATTTTAAAAAAGCAATTGAATTGGTTCTAGAGCATGAACGTGATTATGAACTAAAATGTAAAGAGCATTTAAATCATAATCCAACAGATTATATAGGTGCTTTGAGAAAAATACCTCAAAAAATATTGCAGATGTATGTTCATTCATACCAATCTTATCTATGGAACAAGATGGCAGAACATGGAAAAAACAATCCACAAACAATATCTATAATAGGTTTTGGAACCAAGCCTAATCCTGTAATTGATATGGTATTGAAAGAAGAAGGAATAACAACCAGAGATTTTATAATAAGGCCGATTCCTGAACTGAGCCAAGAAGGTTCTGAACGTGATCTGTTTGCTGAAATAAAAGATTTACAGATTGAAAAGATAGAAGATAGATATAAACTAAAATTTAAGCTCCAAAAAGGAGCTTATGCAACAGAAGCTATTAAGCAGATGTTTTCATAACATCATCTAACACTTTAACAATATTTTTGACGATAGACTCTATATCTTCACTGTTAGCTTCTATCTCTTTTATCATGCCTTTTTTCTTATAGTAATCAATCAAAGGTGAAGTTTGGTCCTGATAAACCTTTAATCTTTGTTTTATCGCTTCAGGCTTGTCATCATCTCTTTGATAGACTTCTCCGCCGCATTTATCACAGATACCTTCAACTTTAGTAGGTATATTTTTTACATGGAAGATAGCCTGGCATTTTCTGCAGATTCTTCTTCCGCTTAATCTTTGGATTATGACAGCTTCTTTTGCAGTAAAATTAACAACAACATCAACTTTAGTAAATTTACCTAGTGCTTCTGCTTGAGGTATAGTTCTTGGAAATCCGTCTAAGATATATCCTTTTTTGATATCTGGTTTTGACAATCTGTCCTTTACCATATTTATGGTGGTTTCATCAGGAACTAATTTTCCTGCATCCATGAATTTTTTAGCTTCTTGGCCTAAAGCAGTGTTACCCTTGATGTTTTCTCTAAAAATATCCCCTGTAGAAATATGCACTAAACCATATTTTTCTTTTATTCTGCTGGTATAAGTTCCTTTGCCAACTCCTGGCGCACCTAAAAATAGTATGTTCATCTTTTGCCTCCTTATAAAAATAAGCCCCTGGAGGAAATTGCATCCTCGACCTGCTGATATCTTTTTTTAGATACAAGTCAGCCGCAATAGCTACTATGCTACAGGGGCATATAGAATAGAACTTTATGTGCTTTTATAAAGATTTCGAGAATTCATTCAAAGAAGCTAAATTGATTTAAAAATGTCATAAAAGCGAAGCTTTTCTGAGCATGCTCAAAAACCTATGGTTTTTGACAGCTTATTAGTTTAAGCCATGCCTTCAGGAGGCCATGTACCAGATGGTTTTGTCCATGCTACATCACTATACCTGTACAAATTCAAGAATGTCTTTATCCTGTTATGAAGATCATTAACATCATCAATTGTATTGGACTGATAACCTGCTGTATATGGTTTAAATATATATTTATCAAATAATGTTCTTAAGAAAAAGAACAAAGGCTTATTTTCCCATCTGTTCTCATAATCTGTTTCAAGAATACCATCAAATATAAAATCCGCCTTGCCCTGATTCATCTTTATTTTAGTATTATCAAGCTCTACATCAACTTCTTTTATATCAGTCATTATGACCCTTAATCTTATGATAATCTTAGCATAATCTGTTATTTTTTTCCAAGGTTCTAATTCCCATTCTATAAACTTACCATTTTTTGTGACACTTTCAGACATCTTTTTTTCACGTTTATCATAACCTTTTTGTCTGAACCATCCGTCCATAAGTTTATAGAGCTCAGTAACATTAAATAATCCTTCATAGCTTAAACGCATTTTATCAATGACAATCTCTCTTTCAGCCATTTAATTCACCATACATCATAATATGCATTTCCTTTTGCTTCCATATCTAGATATTCTTTAGCTATAGTTTGAAGTTTATAAAGATGATAGTAAAGTTCATCCCACCAATTTGCCAATATTTTTTCTTCCTGGAAAACTAATGTATTTAATATACTAAATAATATTTTTCCAAATTTGCTTTTCGAAAAGAAGTTACCATAATCTAATTCAATATCTCCGTCTATTTCAAGCATTAATCTGCACTTTGTAAGTTTTACTTTCTCACCATCTTTTATCACTTCAATATCTTTTACATCCCATATATAAAAATAAACCCTTACATTAAATTTAGTATATTCATTAATCTTTCTCCATGCTCTCCAGATCCATTCATATTCAACACCTGCAGCACTGCCAGGTCTAACCCTAGATGTAGGCTCTTCAAAATAATACCTGTAATCATAGAACCATCTTCTCATTGTTCTGTATAGCCCATCTAAGTCTACAATACCCACTTTCTGGACTACCATCCTTCTTACACCTACTTTTTGAGACATTATATCTAAACATAGAAAATATTATTTATAAAAGTATCTATTATTTAAGGACAAGTATAATGAAAAAAATGTTACTGTGGAGGAACCAATCCTTCTTTATCTCCAGAACCCAATGTTGGCCAGAATTCCTGCCCTTCTGTTGTACTCATGTATTTTTTCATTCCTAAATATGTCTTTGTAACTTCTTGAACTTTGTAGCATTCTCTATATATCTCATCTCTTCTTTTTTCTATCTGAGTTTTAAATATTCTCTTAACGAACATTTCATGAAAAGGCTTCAAGATAGGATTTTTTCTCCATTTTCCACCATAATCATATTCAACTCTGCCTCTAAAAACAAGTTCTAGATCAGCATTCTGAGTTTTAAACTTATTGCCATTTTTCATCACTTCAATGTCTTTGATTCCCATCAAATGCCAAAAAACATCCATATGAAAACGATAATAGTTGCTGTTAGAAGCATTGCCCGAAGCTTCTGGAGACGCAGGAGCTTTTTCAAATCTCCACCAGAACCACATCTCATTACCGCGTGCAGGATTTTCTCTAAGCAGATAATAAGTTTCAGGCCAATCAGCATCTTTGTTCCTTTCAACCCACCCTTCATGGACAAACCAATCATGAAGCATTACGTATAGATTTTTAACATGAAATTCCATCCTATATCTGACTCTAACTTCAGGAGTAGTAGCTTCAATATACAGCTTATCATCATAACTTTCCCCTTTTAGCCTTTCTTCTGCCATATCTTTATCCTTGTTCTTTTAATATATAAAATTATCTATATAGAAAAGTCGTCTTTTTTCTTAATAAACCCAAAATTTATTAAATGTTGAACAAATCCTTTGTTATATGCTAGTCGGAATCGTTGGAAAAGCAAATGTAGGAAAATCAACTTTTTTTAAAGCAGCTACTTTGGCAGATACCTTAATAGCGAATTACCCATTTGCGACTATTAAACCTAACCATGGTACAGGTTATGTTAAGGTAGAATGCGCTGAAAAATTCTTTAATGTAAAATGTAATCCTAGATTTGGTTATTGCATAAACGGAATAAGATTTGTTCCTATAGATATGCTGGATGTAGCCGGATTAGTGCCAGGAGCACATGAAGGTAAGGGTATGGGAAACCAATTCTTAGATGATCTAAGACAGGCAGATGTTTTAGTTCATGTAGTAGATATGGCTGGCTCTACAAATGAAAACGGAAATCCTATACAACCCGGGACATATGATCCTGCAAACGATATAAAATTCTTAGAAGAAGAGCTGGATTTTTGGTATTTAGGGATACTGAATAAAGGTTGGACTAAATTTGCAAGAGAAGCTCAGCAGATGCATAAAGAACCCCACAAAGCTTTAGGTAATCAGCTGTCTGGATTAAGTGTAACAGAAACCATGGTTGAAGATCTGATAAAAAGGATGGGCTTATCTCAGAAAAAAATAACAGATTGGACTGACAATGATTTATTTAATCTTGCCCAGGAATTAAGAAAAATAACAAAACCTATGATCATTGCATGCAATAAGATGGATATCCCTGTTGCCATTGAAAACTTCAAAAGGATACAGGAACAAGAGGAAACAAGAATCTTGATACCTTGTTCAGCAGAATCGGAACTTGCATTGAGAGAAGCGGCAAAACATGACTTGATCACTTATATTCCTGGAGAAAATGATTTTAAGATAAAAGAAGAGTCAAAAATGACAGAAGCTCAGAAAAAGGCTTTAAATTTCATAAGAGAAAACGTATTAAAAAAGTTTGGTTCAACAGGAGTACAGCAGGCTTTGGACAAAGCAGTATTTGAATTATTGAAATATATGCCTATCTTTCCAGGAGGAATAAATAGGCTAGCAGACCAAGATGGTAATATATTGCCAGATTGTTTTTTATTAAAGCCCAATTCAACTGCCCTTGATTTTGCATTTAAAGTACATTCTGATTTAGGAAATAATTTTATCAGAGCAATCGATGCAAAAACAAAAAGAACTGTTGGCAAAGAGCATCTTTTAAAACCTGGAGATGTTGTTGAGATAGTTTCTGGTAAATGATCAATAAACTGGACGATAGCTCCAACCCAATATATAGTCTTTTTTTAGTTTATAATCATCAACCTTTTTGTCATCTAATACATTTCTGTAAAAAGAGACAATTTCTTTTACATTTTTTTCCGTGTCTATAAAGAAATTATTTATCCCAGCATCACTTAATTGTTTGCTTTTGCTTAACAATCCTAATTCTTTCTCATTGATTACTTCGCTCCCATTAAAAATCTTGTTTACAAAGAATTTAGAACCCCTTTCGTCTTTTATTTCACAGTTGTTTAAGTCATGTCTTAGTGTCATCAGTCTAATCTTTCCATGAACCAAAACAGCAAATCTCTTGTTTTTGAATTGTTTTAATTCATTAAAGCTCAGTTCTGGAGAGATTATAGGCATTGCACCAAATTTTTCATAATAAACTACGTTTAGATTATTAAAGCAATTAGAGTTATAATCAAGATGTATAGGTAAATTTAGATTATGATTTAATAATCCCATATTTCCAACCAACAGACCACCTGGTTTTTTATTTTTTATCACATTTAAGATAAGACTAACATCCTTATCCAACATTATTCTGGGAGTAATCCCAAATGTTTTGCAAGATAATATATTTTTTATATCTTCAAAATCTTTGTCTAAAATATCAAAATAGACTATATCTGCACCAGAGTTACACGCTTCCAAAGCATCTTTTTTATTATAGACTCTAACTAATAATTGTTTTTTACTTTGTTCTTCTTTTATTTCCGGCAGATCAACATTGATATTTTTTCTGTTAATCTTAAGTTTTTTATAATCTACATTATAAACTTCTCTTATATTCTTAGGATTGCTTATCCCATCTCCTTGTTTTGTATTAAAAATATCTTTTTTAGCATTAAACCAGCCTTCTGTAAATCCTCTGCTAAATGCATTTTCTAATTTGAAGATCATATCTTTATCTACTTTAAAATTTCCTTTGTAAAAGCTATCAATAGCTCTTCTATAAACATCTGTTACAGTAGCAACATAATAAGGAGTTCTCATCCTCCCTTCAATCTTTATTATATCAACTCCTGATTTTATTATTTCAGGTATCTCCTTGATCAGGCACAATTCTTTAGTAGACAAGAAATAACATCCATTATACTTTTTTCTGCAGGGCTGAGCACATTTTCCTCTATTTCCAGATCTTCCTCCTAATAAGCTTGAAAAAAGGCAGTTCCCAGATATAGAAACACATAAAGCTCCATGACAGAACATCTCTATTTTTTTTGTATAATTTTTTCTTATATCTTTTATCTCATCTTTGGTTAACTCTCTGGCCATAGTTATACTGTCTGCTTTTTTTAATATATTAGCCTGGCCTGAATTCATGATTCCTGCCTGTGTTGACATATGGACATCTAAATCAGGATAATTTTTCTTTATTATATCTAAAAAAGATACATCTTGGATAATCACAGCATCAATTCCGGCAGAATAAGCAAAAGATAGCTGTTCAAAAAAATCATTGATTTCGTTGTTTTTTACCAATGTATTCATTGTTAGATATACTTTTATATTATTTGAATGACATATGCTTATTGCTTCCTTTAGATAATCTTCATTAAAGTTAGTTGCAAATTCTCTTGCATTGAACTTTTGCATCCCTAGATAGACAGAATCAGCTTTTTTATTTACAGCTGCCTTTAAGTTAGCCAATCCTCCTGCAGGAGCTAAAAGCTCTATTTTTATATTATTCATATTGATTGTTAAGAAGGCTTTACTTTTAAACTATTTCTTTGTTTTTGGTGCTTCTCTTACTTTCTTGAAAGTTTCAGCAATATCGATTATATATTTTCCATCTTCAAGCTTGAATATAACTGGTTCTCCTTTGAATAGATTCACTAAATCAAGTTCATATTGCCCTGGTTTTTTTACTCTTATCGACTCTAGATCCAGGATTACAGGTTCATCTCTCTCATGATCAACTCCAACAATATCAAATACATCTTTTTCAACCTGGACTTTTTCTTTTTCACTAAGATCAGAAATAGGAGCAATCTCTTTAAGTTTCTCTAATCTTTCTTTTTTGATATAGAAAAATAATTTTCCGCCACAGCCGCATCCTTTCAAGATTTCTGCTGAACCATCTTCATAGAATTTTCCGCATCTTACGCATTGATGAGGCATTTTTACCTTTTTTTGCCTGATTTGACATCTTTTGTCAAAAGTTCTATTTTTTTAGGATCTTTTTTGATCTCTTTTACAATATTTGCAGGACCAATAACTGTTAAACCTTGCCTGTTTCCTAAAAGAACATTAGCAATATTTTGCCTGAAAGCTCCTAGGCCATTTTTTTCAAGTTCAGGCTCAATAACTGCCAATTCAACGCCTTTAAAATCTTTATTTATCTCTTCCATTGTTGTTTTTATCAGTTCAGCTTCTTCCTCTTTGCTTAATCTGCCTTGTAATAACACAATCTTGTTTTCTTTTGCAACATTTAGGAGTTTTCTTATCCTGCCTATTGAACTTAAAGCAGAAATTTCGGCATATGGGATAATCTGTAGAGTAAGCATCTTTACACCAGCTTGAATAATGATTTATAGAAATCATCAATATTTTCTCCGTATTTAGCAGATATCCCTACAACATCATATTGAGGGAAAGCAGACCCAATTTTGTTTAGATTTGCTTTTTTTAAATCTATCTTGTTGCCTACCAATAATACAGGTATTTTTCTAGCCTGAAGATTTCCTATTATAGTTATATTAACTTGGTCATAAGGATCTTTTGTTGCATCTAAAACAACAACAACTACATCCATCTCATCAAGCCATTTGATAGAATCGATAACACCTTTTGTAGCTTCTTTGGCTCTTTTTTTGGCTTCTTTTTCCTTCATTCCAGCTTTCATGAATTCTTCATAATCAATTTTTGTAGCTATTCCAGGAGTATCTACCAAGTTAAAGCTTAGTTCTTTACCATTACTTTTTATGCTGATCTGCTCCTTGATCTGAATTTCCCTTGTTTCATGAGCTACATTAGAAACAGAACCCATCTCTTCGCCTAACCAATCTTTGCATATTCGATTAGCTAAGGTTGTTTTTCCGCCGTTTGGAGGTCCATATAGTCCTAGTTTGACATGTTTCTTTTTATTGAAAATATTATTAAGGAATTTACCAAAAAAGTTTTTTATCAATGCAATCAATCAAACCACCACATGCTAAATCTAAGATAGTTGATTTAAATACTTTTCTATTCTCTAGAATAGAAAAGTTGGGAATGAAATGACCCTAGTTTTCTATTTTGCCGTACGTACTACGTCAGAATAATAAAAGATTATAGTCGATATATGCTCTATAGAACAATAAAGTTTAAATACTCCTACTTGTATCGTCTATATAAGTCATTTTTTTGACAAAAACTAGGGGTGAAAAGAATATGGCAAAAGAAGTAGCAAAAGTAGGAGTAAAAAAAGAAAAAGGATTTCTATACTTTGTCGACAAAAAAGGCAATGTAGCTAGAGCTAAGATGGCAAGAGGAAAGAAGAAAGGCTCAGCAAAAATAGAAGTTGTTGCTAAAGTTGGCATAAAGAAACAAGCAGGTTTCCTATATTTTATTGACAAGAAAGGAAACATTTCATGCGCTAAGATGGCAAGAGGAAGATAAATTCTTCCTTATTTTTTTATTTTTTTCTTATATTCTAGTTTTTTACAACAATCTTTATATAACCTGTTTATTTCTTATTCCTTATGATAAAAGGCCAGGTAATAGCAGGCGGTTTTGGTAAGATAATTGTTAGGGAAAAATCAGACCAAAGCATAGAGATAGGAGAACTAGTTGTTGCTGATACTCCTGAATCTAAGATAATACTTCAAGTTTATGATCTGGCTTATGGAAGTCAGATTTCTCAGCAGAATCTAGAGCTTATTTCTGGTATGAAGCTTGAAGAAAACTCTAGTTTTGACTTTATGGATGCTGAAATAAGGAACTATAACTTGGCATTTATGAAAAATCTTATAACCTTATCAAAAGAAAAAGCAAATATCTGTAAAAAGTTGCCTTCTTTCTTTTCAGTTGTTCGGCAGATAACAGAATATGACCTTAATTTTTTGACTAAACCTTCTAACCCGCTATTTATAGGTAAGCTTAGGTCTGGTTCTAAAACATTAGATGTTAACTTATTCTTAGATGGTTCAAAAGTATTTGCTCATCATATACTTGTTGCAGGAACTACTGGTAGAGGTAAAAGTGTATTGATTTCAAATCTTCTTTGGGATATAACTGATAAGGATTATTGCGGGATGTTGGTTTTAGACCCTCATGATGAGTATTATGGCAGAACTAAATTTGGGTTAAAAGATCATCCTGCTAAAGACAAAGTTGTCTATTATACTACTAAAAATCCACCTACTGGTTGCAGATCATTAAAGATAAATATTGAATTGATCAAACCTCATCATTTTGAAGGTGTAGTTGAATGGTCTTCTGCTCAATTAGATGCTTTAACAGCTTATTATCGCAATTTCGGCTCTTCTTGGATATCTTCAATCATATTAGAGAAAAAAGTAGTTGGATTCAATGAAGCAACAATATCGGTTGTTAAAAGAAAACTGATCAATATCTTAAATCTGGAATTTGACGGTCAAAAGCTTTTTTCTAATGGAATATTTGATTTAAATGCAGGATTGACAACAATACATGACATTTCTTCTGAACTTGAAAAATCTAAAACAGTTATTATAGATACTTCTAGCTTTTCTGGTTCTAGTGAACTTCTTATCGGAAGCCTAGTTGCAAACGAGATATTATATAAATATAAAGATTATAAGATGAAAGGAACTTTAGATTCAAAACCTGTTGTTTCTATAATACTAGAAGAAGCTCCTCGCGTATTAGGAAAAGATGTTTTAGAAAAAGGTTCTAATGTTTTTGAGACAATAGCTAGAGAAGGACGTAAATTTAAAGTTGGGTTGACAGCTATAACTCAATTACCTTCTCTTATTCCTAGACAGATATTGGCTAATATGAATACCAAGATCATATTAGGTATAGAGATGGCTCCTGAAAGGCAGGCAATAATTGAATCTGCTTCCCAGGATTTGTCTGAAGATAATAGAGCAATAGCTAGCTTAGATATCGGTGAAGCTATCATCACATCTAATTTTGCCAAGTTTGCTTTGCCTGTAAAGATAATGCCTTTTGATTCAGTTTCTAAAAAAATAAGTTCAAAAGAAGTCAAGAAAGACTTTTCTTCTATCAACTAAATTAAGAAAGATTTTTATAAGAGAAGTTATTATAATCCTATATGAGCATAGAAAGAAAGATCATCAGGCAAGAAAAAAAAGTAACATCAATACTATCAGAAGAAATAATAGCTTTAAAGCAGGAATTAGCTTCTATCAAGAAAGAGATAGAATCAGTGAAAGGATCAATAAGAATGCATGATGATAAATTATTTTCTTCAAGTTTGAATAGGCCTACAGTTCTGGTAGGAATATTTAGTGCATTGAACAATTCTATTAAAGCATGCAATAAAGAGGGAAAACTTGGTCATCTTAAGAATTTTCAAATTGTTGCAGCAGAATTAGGACACTTGAAAGATGCTTTGACAAATTTTGGAAGAGTGCTTGCAAATCCAAGACCAATAAACAGCCAAAAAGAAGCATTATTCATATTTGAAAAGCTTGTTGACAATACTTATGACAGGGTTGTTGCTGAACTGGAAAAAAGCATAAGGGCCAGGACAGGAATTTTGTATCAGCTAAAAGTTGCATAAGATCTTTTTCTATCAGTTAGTTATATTCAATGTGATGTTGGGTAATGTTAAAGAAGTTAAATTTATGCAAGAGCTTCCACATTCTTGGTTATTTTTTATCATTTTCCTTAACATCAAAGGATATTCTCCTATATAATTAAGATTATAGAATGTTATGGATTTAGTTTTATTCAATGTAGGATTTGTTTCTGAATCTATAGATATGAAATTGTTGCTTATACTCATCTGTCCAGGCAGTACATAGAAATTTGATGCATTTATTGTTTTGTTATAGATGATCTTTCCAGCAGTATCATTTTCATAGATTATAACTGGTAAAACATTCCAACTCGTATTTGAGAAATTGATTGCTTGGTCAAATCTAATCTGTAGATCTCCTGAAACGTTTTTAGTTAGATTTGCATTAAAGATAGTTAAGTTTGTAAAATTCCAATAATTTACATTATTTGTATTAAAGAAACTTGTATTGATGCTTTCATTTGCAATCGTAGTTAATCCTTGGAACTTAAAACCACCTCTTATTATAGCTGAGTTATCATCCATATCAATAAAAATTAATGTTCCATAATCTCCATAAGATAAAGATGAAGTAGATCCACCATAAATAGCATTAGAATTATCCAATCCTGTAAATGTGCTTGTATTATAATAAACTGCTATTCTTCCTCCTGAGCCCCCTCCTGAATGAGAGACACCACTGCCAGCATTGCTACCATTTCCTCCCTTAGCAATCAAGCTTCCAGAGCCCTCAAGATGATTAGCAGTTATGTAAATGCTGCCACCTGCGCCAGCACCACTAGTATATGTGCCACTAGTCTGACCATTAGCGTTTATTGTTCCATCTAAAATAAAAGTATCTGAAATATCTAGATTTAATTGACCTCCTCCAGAATACAGATTGCTACCACTTCCAAAAATTATTGGGATTAAAGAAGAGCCGTAAGTAGGGCCTCCAAGAGCTCCTCCGCCACTTCCACTAGTAGATCCTCCAAAGCCACCATGTCCTGCTCCAGCAGCAGTAGAAACTATTCCTCCAGGTCCTTGTTGAGGAGGATAACCGCAATTGCTTAAGCTGATGCTAGAACCTGAGCTTAAAGAAAAATTAACTGCAGTTATATTCAATGAAATCAATTTTCCAGAACAACCATAAATAAAAGTTCCTCCTTGAGTAAAGTTTTCTCCGAAAATAAATGTATAAGAATTATTTAGTCTTTGCCGGATATCAGATAAAATTAAGTTAAGGGAAGAAAAGTTATAAACAGAAGGAGCATTAACATTATGGAAGCTAGAGTTTTGAGTTTCATTTACAGTAATATAACCGCCGGTTATATACAGGTTACTTGAATCTACATCATTAAAGATAAAGGTTCCTGAATCTGCATAAGATAAAGATGAAGTAGATCCACCATAAATAGCATTAGAATTATCCAATCCTGTAAATGTGCTTGTATTATAATAAACTGCTATTCTTCCTCCTGAGCCCCCTCCTGAATGAGAGACACCACTGCCAGCATTGCTACCATTTCCGCCCCAAGCAGTTAATCTTCCAGAACCTTCTAGATTATTAGCGGTTATGTAAATGCTTCCGCCAGCGCCTGCTCCGCTGGTATATGTTCCGCTGTTTTGGCCATTAGCGCTGATTATTCCATTTAAGATTAAAGTATCTGAAATATCAATTTTTACCTGACCTCCTCCAGAAGTAGTATATGCACCACTTCCAAAAGTTGTTGGTGTTATAGAAGAACCATATGAAATACCACCAAGGGCTCCTCCACCAGAACCGCTCGTAGAGCCGCCTAATCCGCCGTGACCTGCGCCAGCACCACCAGAAACTATTTTTCCAGGTCCACTTCTAGGCATATAACCTAAATTATTGGTGAATATTTTTGAATTACTACTAATACTAAAGTTATTAGTCAATATGGTAATGTTTCCTCCGGAAATATTTGAACTATTTTGCATAGTTATAGAGTTAAAATCTAGTAAGATAGAAGCTCCATGATTGGTTCCGCTTGCATTAGCAGTGTAATTAGCGATATTTCCGTTGCCGCTTATAATAAGATTCATTAAAGGATAGCTCTCTATATCACCATCATTAAAGTAATGAGTAGAGTTCAAGAAGCAGTCATTGGCACCCAGATATACTGCCCATGTAGGGCATACTGCTTCTCCAACAGAATATTCGCTGAACCCAGTTACATTAAAGATATAAGTATCTGCATCAGTGATTTCACGGCATATTGAATAAGCACAAGCTGCACCATCTCTGTAAGGATATCTATTTGTGAATCCTAAGCTGATAGTATTATATATAGTCAGTTTAGCAGAAACATTCAGTTGAGGATAGGTATTAGAATCTACTATAATGCTGTTATTAGTTATTGTTGCATAATTTTGTTCTGCATAGAAATTTGATCCAGGGCTGAACAAGACTTTTCCAGCAGTTACATTTTCCAAAACAACAGATGTTTCAGGAAATGTTGAATTCGTTATATTTATAGAATTTGAAAATCTTACCTCTAGGTTTGAGACATTGCTTGTTACTGTTGCATTCAATACTGTCAAATTAGTAAAATTCCAATATGCAGGATTATTGGAGTTCCAGAAAGTCTGATTTGGTGTTCCAGTTTCATTTGCTTTTCCTGTCAAGCCTTGGAACCTGAATCCTGAAGCTATTATAGCAGAATTATCATCCTTATCAATAAATATCATTGTTCCTTGTTTTCCAGGATTTGTTGTGCCAGTACGGACGCTCGAACCAGAAATTCCTATGAACGAAGATTCATTATAATAAACAGCTACTCTTCCTCCTCCACCAGCTCCACCAAGAACTCCACCGGTTACTCCATTACCTCCTCTTGCAGAGATATTTCCACTTCCGATCAAGTTATAGGTATCAATGTAAACTCCTCCGCCTGAGCCTCCTCCAGGGAGGTTCCAGTAATCCGAATAAATAGCATCTCCTCCATTTACAATTATTCTTCCGCTGAGATTCAATGTATATGCTGCGCTTATTTTTAATAACCCTCCTCCAGAACTTGCAGTTGTGCCAGCACTCCAAGTTCCACCACCGCTTCCAAAATTATCAGGGATTAAAGAAGAGCCATAAGGTGTTCCTCCAGCTGCATTAGATCCTGCTCCCCCATTTCCTCCATAAGCACCTCCTCCCCTCCCGTTAGAACCTGCAGTTGCACCTCCAGGGCCATTTGAACTATTATAACCGCATAAAGACAAATTAATAATCGAATTAGAATCTAGTGAGAAATTATTCTGGCTTAAATTCAAATAGACAAGATTTCCAGAACATCCCCAGCTTACATTTGTCATATTAAGATCATTTGTAATTGGAATATCAACAGAACTTCTTTGTTCTATAGCTGCATTGAAAATGGTCATGCTACTAAAATTCCATACATTAGGATTATCCGAATTCCAGAAAGTTTGGTTTGGTGTTTCAGATTCATTTGCTTTGCCCATCATACCTTGGAATGCAAATCCTGAAGTGATTATTGCAGAATTATCATCTTTATCTACAAATATCATTGTTCCTACTTTCCCTTGAGTTCCAACACTTGGGCTTGCAACGCTTGAAGCAGAAATTCCTGTAAATGAAGATTCATTATAATAAACTGCAATTCTTCCACCGCTTCCTGCTCCACCATCATTACCTCCAACTACTCCAGCCCCTCCTCTCGCAGAGAGATTGCCTTCACCAGTTAATATATTTGTATCAATATAAATTCCTCCGCCTGCTCCGCCAGCGCTGACATCCCAATATCCACCATAAAGTCCCTCTCTTCCATCTACTTTTATTGTTCCGTTAATATCCAAAATGTCTAAAATTTGTAATTTGACTAATCCTCCTCCAGCTCCCCCAATAGGACCATCACTTCCACCTCCACTTCCAAAATTATCTGGAATTAAAGATGATCCATAAGGAGTGGCCACAGGTGCAGTTGCACCCTGTCCACCATTTCCTCCGTAGGATCCTCCACCAGGGCCTTGAGAAGATCCCCCGGCACCAGGACCAAATCTTCCAGAATAACCTAAAGAGTTACCATAAATTTTTGCTCCAGAGTTTATACTCAAATTATCAGCATAAATCTCAATCTTTCCTCCAGAAATATTTGAATTGTTCTGCATAATTATACTTGTGAAATTCAAAACAACAGAAGCGCCATGATTTGTTCCAGAAGCATTTGCTGAATAATTAGCAATGCTTCCATTGCTTCCAATAATCAAATTTCCAGTTCCGTTCAAGTTCTGTCCGTATGAGAAATAATAAGTATAGTTCAACAAACAATTATTATTTCCGATATCTGTTGTCCATGAAGGACAAGGAGGTATTTCATCTATCGTAATATTATCTGTTGCAGTCAAATTATCATATCCTGTCTTGTTGCATGTTACATTCCAGGTATAGTTTCCTGCAGACTGATAGCTTCTGTTATGATCATAGAATCCTGTTAAGTTCTCAACCATATCAAAACAATTTGCAGTATCATTAAAGCAGATAGTGCAGTTTGCTCCTGTTAAGATATTTCCGCTGATATCAGTATAATTTACAAAGAATTTAACCTGATTATCTATATATTTAGTCTGTCCTCCATAAGGCATTCCAGGGTCTGTTTCATCCCAGATTGTTAAGTTCGAATTTATCCCATAAGCATAGCCTGAGAAATATGGAACTCTAAATGTTAAAACTCCTGCTGTACAAGGCGTTTGATTGATACATGTTGTGTTAGAGCAAACATCACCATTCTTGATGATATCAATCTTAGAAGCATTATTTCCATAATATAACCTTCCTTTTGAGCAGTCTAACCCATTCATCGTTATCTCTGCTGAAAAAGTCTCATAATTATACGGAGTTGTATTCAGTCCAGGATAGCTTGAAGAATTTACATAAGCAAATCCATCTGATAGTATGACTGCTTGGTCAAGATCTAAAGGATTATGGCTGCTTAGATCAAGCTCTGTGCTGCTGAAATTTATTTTAGTATAGCTGTTGTTAATGACTAGGTTCAATACTGTATCTTCGCTTGTATTTATTGCAGTAAAGCTGTATAATGTTGAAGTTATATTCAATTCAGTCCCATTAAATATATCTCTGTCAGTATTCATCTGTTCTGCAAGCAAAACTGATAAGGGATCATATAGCAACGCATCGCTTCTTACTGATTTTTGAGTGCCTAAAGAGTCATAGATAGACCTATTCATCAATAATTTTCCATAATATATTCCTTCTGATACTAACATCAGGTCTGATATATTTTTCAAGCTGATGCTGAAGAAAGAAGTTTGAGAATTTGTCAGGTTATGTATTATATTTCCGCCATCAGTTACATTAAACAAGTTTCCGTCTCTTGAAACCATTATCTTGAACCTTACATAATCTCCTATATCATATCCTGTGCTTGTCAGACCGATAAATGTATTTTCTAAAACCCACAGATGATTGACTCTTATGTTTATCGCAGCGCTTGAACCTGAATCAGAACAAACAGTTGTTACGTTAATAGTGTAATTCTTTCCATAGTCGTTGGTTGCATCACTTAAATTAAGAGTAAAGGTTGTTGTATTTCCATCACTTATATTTCCGATTATGTTTGTAGAGCTTCCAACAGCATTTAATGCTCCTGCAATTAATGTAGCATTGCAGTCTGTTCCAGTTCCAGTATAGTTTACAATAACAGTTGTTGTGTTTTGAGTGTAATTGAAATTCTGGTTGTTGTTTATGTTTGAGATATTTGAAGTTATTCCTGAAAATAAGATTGTTACATTATTGCTCATAATTTCTGAACCATTAGTCAAATAATCATAAGGAATAACTCCAACTTTCCAGACATCTCCAATTGATGTCAAGTCTGAAGTTAATTTATCTCCGCCTAATCTTGAACCTTCATAAAGCATTTTTATTTCTGAAGCATTAAGAGAACGGTTAAAAATCATAACTTCATCAATGTCTCCATTCCAATTGTAGCCAGAAGCAGGATATGTACGGTAAGCACCCAAATATAAATTTGCAGAATCAGATACGCTGCCGGATTGTACAATTGAACTATTTTCCAGCAATCCATCTACATAAACTGAACCATTATCTGTACTTCTTACGCCAACAACAAAATGCCATAAAGCGTCATTAATATTTGAAGTCCCTGTAACTTTTTTATTAGAAGACGCATCATTAACTTGCAATCTGAGTTTATTGTTGAATATTTCAAGAACATATCCAGTATAAGGAGGACTGCTTTTGGTTTTATCTATAATAAACCTATTGTCTGCGCCAGTATTAGTTTTAACCCAAGCAGCTAGTGTGAAATTACTTGTACCTAAGTTAGTAGCAGTGTTATCGCTAAGATTTATGAGATCATTGACTCCATCGAAAGTATAACTTGCGCCAACCTTTCCAGAAACATTTAATGTTGCTCCATAATTAGTTCCGTCATTCCCACCAAAATAATCCAGCGTATCATTATTCAAAGGCCAGTATGAAACCAGCCCGTCACTAACCAAGCTTCTTGCTTGAATAGTGCTGTTATATTCAGGAACTTTTCCAGTTATCCATGGTGGGTTATTCGCAGAAGTTCCAGTATACCCATTCCCACTGGAATCATAAGCATAGATTCCAGTTCCTTCATTGAATTCCCAAACAAGCGTAGGGCTTGATGAAAGAGGAATTTGTTTTCCAATTCCATTATTATAGATTTGAGAGATTTCAGAAGAATTCAATGCACGTTTCCATAATACTGGCTGGTCAATAGTTCCATTAAAGTATTGTTCTCCACCCCAGCTTCTTCTATATCCGACATCTACATAATTTGTAGCTGTATTTCCTAAAGGCGCATGAGACCAAACAGTAGTGCCACATATAACTCCGTTTCTGTATAATATAATAGTAGTGCCATTGAACACAACCCCTACATGATACCAACTAAAGTCATTAAGTTTTTTGTCAGAACAATATGTATTATTCATACCATAGGTGGTTCCAGACCATATTGATGCCCTTAAATAAGAACCACTAAGATATAATTGATATCCTGCTGTGGTGCCATAATCATAAGCGACGATAATAGAGTCATAACTAGAACTATCATTAGAAGCGTTTATCCATGCAAACGCAGAAAATTGTCCATTTACTTGAAGATTATTATTGCTAGCAGAGCTTACTTTTTGATTTACTCCATTAAATTTGAGTGCAGATTTATAGCTGGTTATATTTGTCTTATACCAATTATAAGCTAAAGTTATATTATCTCCGTCTGTATCTGAAGCAGAAATAGTTGCAGTTAAATTTTCGTTCGTATCATTTATCAAAGGATTTGTTGTTGTTAGGTTTACAGAAGTTATATTCGGGGCAACATTAAGAGCTTGCAAAGGAATTACACTATAATTTGTTAAGGAAGGACCATTCTCAAGTTCATCTGTATAGAAGTTTGCCTTGAACTGCATGAATTTTCCAGAAGTGTTTGAGATTTGAGGAGTTGCATTAACAGCAAGAATTTCATTGCTCCAATTGCCCCAATTTATATGACAGCTTCCTAACTGATAAAGATTTTGTACATCATCTGCTGATAATGAACGATTGTAAACTCTAAATTCATCAATAGAACCAATCATACCGCAATCGACAACACCACAATTACCAATATTGTCTGAACCTATATAAAACGATGCTGAACTTTGTATATTGTATCCTCCATAGTAAGATGCTTGTGACTTCATAGGTATACCATTGATATAAATAGTTGTATTTTCTTTTGAAGCATGAGTCAAAACTATATGATACCATTTATTTAGTTCTATTAGCCCACTAGGAGTTACTACATTTTCAAGTATTCCAATCCCAGCAGCATAGGTTCTATAGTTTACTGCTCCTTCAGGTCTTGTCCAAAGAGAATAACCATAACTACCGACAAATTTTGACATAATCTGACCACCAGTTATTGCGGTGTTCCATGCACTATGTCGAACCCATGTAGAAAATGTAAAATTACTTGACCAATTAAAATTTAATGCTTCTACATTACCAAAATCAATATAATCATTTACGCCATCAAAATAATATCCTTTTCCTATCGTTGCATTCCCTTCATTTGCATTAGACATAGATCCTATTAATGTACCATTATTCCTCCCAAGTTCATCAACAGCATTGTTATTATTAAAATTCCAGAAAGAAATAATTTTGGTATCAGAAACATTATAAGAATCAGCAGTTCTTGTTTGCAGAGTTATATTTCTGTTAGTTGCATTATTTGCAATGAACAAAGTCGTATTCCAGTAGACAGAGCTGGAATTATAAGGTACAAAACTCATAAAATATCCTAAAAGATTCTCTTCAATAAGCTTTATTCCAGATGCATAGCTCTTTGTATGGTTAAATATTCCAGATAAATTTCCTAATGCTTCTTCGATTATTGTTATATTGCTTGAATTTAATTCATTTCCCCAAGCTAAATAATCTGCTCCTTTAACTCCAACTTTCCATACGTCTCCTGCAGATGTTAATTCTGAAGATAATTTATCTCCGCCCAATCTTGAACCATCGTAAATAATTTTTACTTCTGAAGCATTTAGGCTTCTGTTGAAGATCATGACTTCGTCGATGGAGCCGTTGAACCATTCTCCAGATGCAGCAGTGGTAGAATAAGTTCCGACTAAAAAAGCATTTGAATTAGATGTTAAAGGCAAGGTTCCAGTAGTGTTAGAAGCTACTAAAACTCCATCTTCATAAAGATATAAACTATTTCCATCTTTTACACACATTGCATAATGCCAATTACTATCTGCGACATCAGATGTCCCCCATATAATTTTGTAGGTCGCTGCTGTTCCGACTTGACAAACCAGGTTATCAGGGCTTGATCCAACATATATTTCCATAGGATCTGGAACAGCATTATGATCTGTCCTAGTTCCAGTTAGTCTATCACCATAACTTCCATAATTCTGTTTTGTATTAAACCATAATCCCACAGAGTAATTAACCCAATTAACAAAATCAGATGCTTTTATCGGAGTTGTGATATAATCATTCACACCATCAAACTGATAAGCTCCTCCGACTTTTCCCTTAGTAACATTATTTATCGGAGTACTAACATTAGTTCCGTCATTCCCACCCCAATAATCCAGAGTATCATTATTCAAGCTCCAATAACTAACAAGTCCGTTAGTTATCAACGTTGTAGCATTCAAAGTTCCATTCTTATACCAATTATAAGCTAAAGTTATATTGTCTCCATCTAATTCGCTTGCAGAAATGCTAGAGATTGTAAGATTTTGGTTAGTATTATTATTTGCTGTATCAGTTGTTGTAAGAATTACGCTAGAAACATTAGGTGCAGCATTTGATACACTAAGATTTCTTATTTCGGTTTGGTTCGAATTCAAACTCAAATCTTTTACAAATAACTGATAACTATAATTTCCCTTTGTCAGATTTGTCCTGTTATAATTAAATGCCCATTTATCAACATCATATTTATTTATTCTAGAATAATAAAGATTTTTTACTTCCTCAGCAGACAAGCTTCTGTTCAATATCATAGCTTCATCTATCAGTCCGTCTGTATATCTGTTGCTAGGAGAGCCATAAGTATCCCACCCTATCAGATAGTTAGCAGAAGCATATATTGAATTAAATTTAGTAGTTGTAGAAGTTCCTGCCAATTCCCCATTTATATACAATCTTGCTTTTCCGTCTCCATTTCCATCCCATGTTCCTACAACATGATACCATGTGCTTAGGTTGGGAGTTAGATTTTCCAGCCATACTTCAGAGTTCTGTCCGTTTCCATCAACCATAAATATAACTGTTTTCCAATAATAACCAGGACTCCAAGGTCCTTGCTCTAATCCATTTCCCTGCGAAACACTGTCTCTTGAATATATTATTCCGCCATAATCTTTATAGTTGTCAAGCTTTATCCATGCAGAATAGGTTACAGCCATCTGCCCATACATAGTAGGTCCTTCAACAGTTATGTAATCATTTACTCCGTCAAAGTTCATCGCTCCGTTATATCTTCCGTTTGCGTTGTATGACGGACATGCTGAACATGATCCTGTATTATGATATGGGCCTACATCAATAAAATTAGTTGAATTCTCGCCTAATGCAGAAATATTATCTAAGTTGAATAGATATCTTAAATTTAGGTCATAGATACTGTAATTCATATTATTGAAACCCAGCTTAAGCTCACCAAGATTTTTTTCAGTAATATTTGCATCGAATTCAATCCTTCTAGTATTACTTGAAGAGTAATCAGAAGTAAAATTTATCAGAGGGTTCAATGCGTTTACTGGCAGCGTTCTGTTTGGACTGCAGTTAGAGCTATAGATATTAGATGCACACAAGGAATAATTATAAATTGTAAAATTAAACGGTTCTAATTTATTTTCATTCATATTTAAATTCCAGTTGCTGGAATTATATTTATACAAATTCAAGGAATATTTCTGTCTTATCTCATCAGCAGACAAGCTTCTGTTGTAGATCCTTACATCATCTATCAATCCATCTGTGTATCTGATGCTAGGAGAACCATAAGTATCCCATCCTATCAGATAATTGGCAGAAGATGCTATAGCATTAAATTTAGCTGTTGGAGAAATTCCAGCCAATTGCCCATTCACATATAATCTTGCTCTTCCGTCTCCATTTCCATCCCATGTTCCAACAATATAATACCAATTGTTTAGTTTTGGTATAAGCCCGTTTAGCCATACTTCAGAATTCTGTCCATTTCCATTGACCATAAAAATAACAGATTTCCAATAATAACTTGGTTGCCATGGTCCTTGAAGAAGTCCATTTCCTTGTGAGACACTATCTCTTGAATATATTATTCCGCCATAATCCTTATAATTATCAAGTTTTATCCATGCAGAATAAGTAACTGCCATTTTACCGTTTACAGGATTAGGAGATGTTATGTTCATATAATCATTGACACCGTCAAAATTCATAGAACCCATATATTTTCCATCTGCGCTTAAGATAGGGCAGTTAGGCGAGATGCATGTTGCATTATTGCCGTATAAGCTCCAGTCTAATGCCAATGTATCATTCTCTCCAAATGAAGTCATATTATCAAAATTAAATGCTGCAATCAGACCGGAATCATTATAGTTTGTGCACGAATAGCTGCCAGCATCAAAATAATCTTTTAATGTACAGTTAGAGTTTGTATTATTCCATTTCCATATGACTGTTGTAAGATTAGAGGTTGTAGTGATAGTTATATTTATTATTGCATAGTCTTCTGTTGTGTTTGTTCCGTTTTCAGGAGTAGGATCAGTGAAATTTATGCTTGGAGCAGTTGTGTCTAAGCCTTCTCCCAAAGGTTTAACATCATAACTGGTCAAATAAGGACCATTTTCAAGTTCATCTGTGTAAAAATTAGTTTTGAACTGTATAAACTTTCCAGAAGTGTTTGAAGTTTGTGGATTATTATTTACAGCAAGAGTTTCATTGCTCCAATTTCCCCAATTAAGATGATAGTTTCCTAATTGGTAGAGATCTTGAATTTCTGTTGCATTGAGAGAACGATTATAAACTCTTACTTCGTCTATTGAACCCACAAATGCTGTACCTAAATTTCCATTTCCACCAATATAAAGTGATTCAGTATTAACTCTAGGGGGCACGCTTCCATTTCCATAAGTCCAAGTACAATTTTGTTTAATGCTATTAAAATACATGTTTGCGCTCGAGTTATCCCCTGAAGTAAAGGTAAAAGCTACATGTGTCCAGTTATTTAATTGCACTGTTCCAGGATTACCATAAACAGAGGAGCAAAAAACATGCCAATTAGAATTTGCAGGAGCATTATAAACAAATCTGACTGTGCCGTCAGAAAATCGAATATCATAATTCAAACCAGCAGCACTTCCAGAACCTTTTGTGAGTATACTGGAGTCATTATTACTATTTCTAGAAGTTGGATAAATCCAAGCAGAAAGAGTGATATTTCCACCATTAGTCAAATCCAAGCTAGGACGAGAAGTAGCTGAATGACATTGGTCCGTGGTAATTGCAAATCTTTGACCCATTCCAATAACCCCATTAGATTCATTTGGTAAAACAATAGTTCCATGTCTTATCAAGGTGTTATTTGCAATAGCTAAATCAACAAAATATGATTGCCCATTAAGTGTTTGCATGTCCCAAAGAGAAACAAGCCCAGCATCAGAAACATTATAAGAGTCCGCAGTCCTCATCTGTAAAGTTATATTCCTGTTTGTAGCATTGTTTGCAATGAACAAAGTTGTATTCCAGTAAACCGAGCTTAAGTTATAAGCAGGGTAATTCATGAAGTATCCCAAAAGATTATCTTCAATAAGTTTTATTCCAGATGCATAACTCTTTGTTTTGTTAAATATCCCAGATATATTTCCTGTAGCCTCTTCAAGTATTGTAACGTTGCTAGAATTCATCTCACTTCCTGCAGCCAAGTAATCAGATCCAGTTACTCCAACCTTCCAAACTTCTCCAGCAGTAGTTACATCAGAGTGTAATTTATATCCGCCAAGTCGTGAGCCTTCATAAAGCATTTTTATTTCTGAAGCGTTCAACGAACGGTTGAAAACCATAAGCTCATCAATTGAACCATTAAAAGTATAATTAGAAGCAGAAGCACCTATTTGAACAACAGCATTAGAAAAAACAGGTGTTTCTATAAATGTTGAAGAGTTTGCTATATTGCCATTTATATAAATAGATGCATTATTTCCGCTTCTAGTTACGACAATATGATACCAAGTATTTGCAGAAGACAATAATACTGAACCGCTATTAAGTGCATCATAATAAGCAGCATTTCCATCATTAGAAAACAATCTCATCTGATGAACATCTGAAGCTCCTGATCCACCAATACTTATACCCATTCCATTATAAGGCGTTAGTCCAGAAGCAATATAATTTGAATATATATTCTTAGAATCGTATGAAGGTACTGGTGAAGCAAAGCTTAAAGGATATATCCATACTGAAATAGTATAATTATTAGCAGTGTTAAATACTGAATTGTTGTTACTAATGTTAATATAATTAGTATTGCCATCAAAACTATAAGCTCCACCGACCTTCCCACTTTCTGTAGGACTAGCGCCGTTATTTATTCCAGCATTTCCAGCAAAATAATCTCGTGTATCGTTGTTAAATGGCCAATATGAAATAAGTCCACTAGTAATTAACGTAGTAGCATTCAAGGTATTATTTTTATACCAATTATAAACAAAAGTTAAATTATATCCATAAGGATTAGTATATGCAAAACTGCTTGTAAGATTTTGGTTGGTGTCATTACTTGAAGGATTTGTTGAAGTTAAGTTTAATGAAGTTATATTAGGGATTTGATGAGTTAAAATAGTAACATTATTACTTTTTGCTTCACTTCCACTTGAAACATAATCATAAGGGACAACTCCTACGCTCCAATTCTCTCCTGCAGAAATCATGCTTCTATCAAGAGAGCTTCCTTTTGCTTTTCCAGCATCATAAAGCTGTTTTATCTCTCCTAAAGAAAGAGTTCTATTAAGAATCATAATTTCGTCTATAAACCCATTAAAACCTCTGCCTGCTCCACCTGTGCCATTTCCAATCTGCGCAATACTATTTTGTTTAGAAACTCCTGTTCCTGCAGTCCCATTATTAGCACCTATTTGAACACCATCCATATAAGCATAATTATTGCCTGTCGCACCATCCCATGTATAAACTACATAATGCCAAGAATTTAATGGCAAAGGTATTGTTCCGCCAGTATAAGAAACTCCATTTGTAGCATATACAAATCCCCCTATTGAATTAGCTCCGCCTGTCGGCCTTATATCTAATCCCATTCCCTGAGTGCCTGCTGAATTTTGGCTTACAAAGATTCCCCTATATTCACTATATAAATTTGCGTATATCCAAGCAGAAAGAGTTAATTGAGAATATCCCTGAAAAGTTGTTGTATTTCCTACTAAAATAGAATTTGTTCCGCCAAAGCTATATGCTCCACCAATTTTTCCTCCAGATACAGGTGTTGATCCAGAATTATTTCCATCGAGGATTCCAAAATAATCTAAAGTATCATTATTTAATGGGAAATATGAAACAAGCCCTGTAGTATTGGCTGGAAGAGTTGAAGCATTAAAAATATTATTCTTATACCAATTATAAACAAAGGTTATATTATTTCCAAGAGGAGATACTGCACTAATATTAGTTATGGTAACATTTTCAAAAGTATCATTAGTAGCAGGATTTGTTGTAGAGAGAGTTAATGATGTTACATTAGGAGCATTTGTATCTGCTTCTAAAATTGTAACATTCCTTTCTTCAGTTTCATTTTTATTTCCAGCAGTATCAACAGCATATGCTTTGAAAGTATGGTTTCCTAAAGAAAGGTTTGTAAAATTATTTAGATATTTGTTTGCTGAAGCATTGTACAAGCTTAAGATTTCGGAATCGCTCAAAGAACGATTAAATATCAATATTTCGTCCATTGATCCGTTATAAGGATACAGAAAAGATATTGCAGGATTACATGTACCAAGCCACATTGTTCCAGATTCAGCTCTCAATGATTGGCTTGAACCTATGTTTGAATTTTTAACTCCATTTATATAAACATATTTTGCAGTAGAATTCTGCATCAAAACTACATGTGTCCATTTATTTGCTTGATAAGAGCTTGCAGTTGTATAAAAGATATTGCCTCTTGTTTTGGCTTGTATTGTTCCGTCATTTATAAGAGCTAGTGAGTAATCTATTCCAGCAGCGCTAGTTCCGTTAGATTTTGCAATCAAATATCCTGTATGCAGATTATTTGCTTTAAACCAAACAGAGATAGTTATATTATTTCCACTTATATTTAATAAGGAACTATTAATAAATGTATAATAATTTGTACTTCCATAAAAGCCGCTTTCACTTTGGCCATAATTTCCAGTTGTGGTATTATGAACATACCATGAACTGTAATTACTTAATCCTTTTTCATCACCAAGATAAGTGTTTGTATCCTTAGGAACAATTAAAATAGCATCAGCCATTATATAAGTTCCAGAATAACTTGCTGCAGAAAGATTTACATCATATGTATTCCCAGCAGTGAAATTAAATGTTCCAAGAAGATTCCACTTGCCTCCATTTATCCTCTGGTCCATTATAACAGTAGTATTTCCATTATCATGGAATATATTGTAAGGAGCATTAGAAGCATATGCACTATCACTCCACCAGCCAGTATATATATCATATTTGCCTGTATTTCTAGGACTTATTTTCCAGGTAGAAATATTATTTGTACCCGTTCCTGTCCTAAAAGCTCTTGTTAATTTATGGCAATTTGTAATTGAGCAAGCATTATTTGTAGTCCATGTTCCAGTAACACTGAAACATGATGAGTTGCTGTCATCACATATCTGATAATCAGGATTACTATCTAATCTATACCAAGCAACTAAACTTTTATCAAAATCAACGAAAGTATAATGCTCAGAAGCATCTGAAGAAGAAACATTAACAACAAAGCTTCTGTTTGTTGTGTTGCTTCCCGAAGCAGGAGTTGGATTTGTGAAATTTATGATTGGAGGAATTGTATCTAATCCACTAATTAAAATAATATTATCACTTGTATTCAAGCTTTCATATCCAGTTTTATTGCAGGTTACATTCCAGGTATAATTTCCAGCTGAACTAAAGCTTCTATTATAATCATAAAGAGAAATAGAAGAGTTTTCACCCATTCCAGAACATCCAGTATCATTGAAGCAGATTGAACAATCAGATCCAGTTATAAAATTAGAATTATTAGTATAGTTTACAAAGAATTTTATCTGGTTATTGATAGTAGCATTCTGATTTCCATAAGGCATCGTATCATTCTGGTCCCAAATGGTTAGATTAGCATCTCCTATTCCAGCATAACCTGTGAAGTGCGAAACTTGGAATGTTAGATTACCATTAGCTCCGCTAACACAACTAATAATAGTACAGTCTGTGCAGATCTTTCTCTCATTTAATATCTCTGCAGAGTTTGAATAAACTCCATTTCCATAATAAACAACAGCAGGACATATAACATCATTCAAAGTTATATTTGCAGAATAATTGAAGGTTGTATCAAGTGCAGAAACGTTTACAGAAACAAATCTATCTCCTATGATTATATTGCTGTCAAGATCCTGTGCAGAAGCGTTTACACCATTGCTCCAGACAATTTTTCCGCTTGCATTTGCAAGTGTAAGATTAGTTACATTATTCAAATTAGTTTCAGCAGAGAAATTTGTAGAACCATAGCTTATCAAGAAGTTTGTTGCATTTGGAAGGATTCCTTGTTGTGCTGATTCTGATAAATATCTTATAATAACTATTCCTGAACCTCCTGCTCCACCATGACTATTATAATCATGATACCACCCTCCACCCCCACCCCCACCCGTATTAGCAACACCATCTACTGCGATTTCTCCTTGAGGACCACCATTATCAGTACTATTTCC
>Ga0247842_10002092_pt1 | contig 30694 bp, 27 predicted proteins | sample LaCruzMarch2015__3_FD_192411 | JGI IMG/M metagenome (GOLD analysis project Ga0247842, IMG submission 192411) | Freshwater microbial communities from meromictic Lake La Cruz, Castile-La Mancha, Spain - LaCruzMarch2015_19m | ecosystem: Environmental > Aquatic > Freshwater > Lake | place: Spain...
TTCTGGTGGGGCACTCATATTATATCGGGTGCTAAGCTATGCCAGCAGTCTTCCGAGTTCAGCGGGCACCGGATTAGTACCGCATTCTGGCTTGTATAGCCTTATTGCAGGCTGGGGTAGTCCATAGTTAGTGAATGATGATTTATACTAGGCTTACGATATCGCACGTATTTTTTTTGCATGACCTTTCCCCGTAAAACATCAGCACCTTGCCTTTTCTCTGCAAGGTCACAGATAATACGGTCCGAACTATTGTGTAACTCCTGAAAAGGGGGGAGCTAATAATATAACGCCAATGATAATCAAAACTACTCCTACAATTTTATTAGCTGAAATCTTCTCTCTCAATGCAAAATAGGAAACAACCATGATCCAAATATAAGTAATAGAGGTCATGGGAAAGACTACAGAATATGGTAAAAACCTCAAAATATAAATGTTCATGCACGCCGAAAGAAAATAAAGCCCGCCGCTGATATAAAAGTTTCGAGTAATGAGTAAGGTCTTTATGTTGTTACTCCCAGATGCTTTCTTCAGAAATAACGCAGCGAAGGCACCTAATAATGTCATAACGAACATATATATATACATCATTATTTATCGCTGCTCCCTATAAGTATGACACTAATAACAATAAGAATAATACCTGTGAGCTTAGATAAAGTCATTGATTCCTTTAATATCGTTACAGCCAAAATAGTACTGAAAATGTAGCTCGAGCTTAATATTGGCTGCAAAACAGACAGGCTGCCGAATTTATAAGCAACCAGCATAAACAATGCGCCAATTCCATATATAAAAAATCCACTAAACAACATAATAATGCCTTCATCTATCGAAAGCTTCCAAAAAAGCTGTCCTGTACATGCGCACAAAGAAGCAAATAGTGTGAGCATTATACCGATTCTATTTTTTCTAAGCGTGTCTAACATTTTCTGTTTTACTGTCTTTGAATTGTCAGTTCTGAGTCAGAGGCCTTGAAATACATTATACCGTCTTTCTGGATAGCGATTTTATTAGTTCAAATCAGAGACGTGACTAGGATGAACCGGATATTGATTGCAACTCAGCAGTAAAATAACTGGCATAATCAAATTTCAGAGTGCGATCGATCACACGGATAAGGTTTTAGCTACATCGGCAACTTATTTGGAAGTAAACCTTGGAATATTATCGAATCCGAACGTGCTTTCGATTATATATCTGGGTCGACCCTTTATTTCTATGAAAATAGAGTATATGTATAAGCCCAAAATTCCAATAGTAATAAGTTGTATCCCGCCGAGAAACAGCATTACAATCATAATAGCCTGCAACCATGATACGGTCTGAGTCAGTAACACTATAAGGATTAAAGTTAATAATGCGCCAAGGGAAAACAGTACTCCTATTATAAAAGATACTTTTAACGGCAGATCAGAAAAAGAAATCAGAGCGGAGTTAAGAAAGTTTTGTATCACTTTGTATCCGAGCGTAGGAAATTTGTTTTGACCGCCATAACGTGCTTCTCTGTGATAATATATGGTGATCTGATTAAATCCGATCCAGTTTACGAGTCCTCTTAGAAAAGGATTTCTTTCTTTGAACTTAATAACATGATTGACTGCCCGCCTGGATAGCAACTTAAAGTCACCAACCTCTGTTTGCACATCGATGTTCGATACATATTTTAGTATTTTATAACCCAGTTTAGTGGTCCAGAGCTTAATACATGATTCACCAGCTCTTGAGAGACGTGCTGTATGAACGACATCAATGTTATCATCAGATCTCCAAGCCTTGATCATGTCAGGTATTACCTCTGGCGGGTCCTGAAGGTCAGCGTCCATGTAGATAACAGCGTCTCCCGAGGAATATTCCATACCAGCCAATACGCATTCAGACACGCCAAATGTTCTTGACATGGTAATTATTTTTACATCTTTGTGATCTATTGCCGCATCCAACAGGACTTCTTCTGATCGATCAGTAGACTTATCATTCACAAAAATTAGTTCATAATTGTTTTTGTATTGCTTATCAAGAATGTTGCGCAAGCGTCTTATTAGTTCCGGGATGGTTTCGTATTCATTCTTGAAGGATAGAACCACGGAAATAGCCAGGTTTGAAGATTTTTCAGCTGAGCCAAAAATGTGATTCGATTGATTCATTACACTGCCTCCTAATTTCGGTTGAGGATCAATAGGCGTCTTAAAAGGTCAAGGTCTATCAGGGCTAACTGGTGATGACAGGATCTGGCCTAATAACTTTGCACATGTGTATAATATATTAGCGTATCTGTGACAGAAAAGGCAGCATAGGATGCAAAAACAAGCAAGAATATATGTAGCCGGACACGAGTCCATGATCGGGGCAGCCATATTAAGGTTCCTTAGCAACAAGGATTATAATGCGAATATAATTGAGTCACCTCCTGGCCTGGACCTGACAGACCAAAGAGCAACTGCCGATTTTTTCATGTCGGAAAAACCAGAGTGCGTTTTTATAGCAGCGGGTAGGGTGGGAGGCATTATGGCAAATAGCCAATTTCCCGCGGAATTTATTTATTATAACCTGCAGGTTGAATGTAATATAATTCATGCAGCCTGGATGGCAGGTGTTAAGAAACTCCTCTTCCTGGGTAGTTCCTGCACATATCCAAAAGAATGCCATCAACCTATGAGAGAGGAATATTTACTAACTGGAAAACTGGAACCGACAAGCGAACCATACGCTATTGCAAAAATAGCCGGTATGAAAATGTGCCAGGCTTATAACAAACAATACAGGACCAATTATATATCAGTGATACCTGCAGACATATATGGACCAAATGATGACTTTGACCCTGCGACAGCGCACGTATTTGCAAGCCTGCTGGCCCGTATGCACGCTGCCAAAATAGCTAACAGCCCGGAAGTGGTAGTATGGGGAAGCGGTTTGCCCAAACGTGAATTGTTTTTCGTGGATGACCTTGCCAGCGCCTGTATTTTTCTAATTAATAATTACAACGAGACGTCGGTTATTAACGCAGGTTATGGAGATGATGTTTCCGTAAAGGAGATGGCGCTTATTATCAGGGAGGTTGTCGGTTATCAAGGTAAATTGACCTTCGATAGATCAAAACCGGATGGTATGCCCAGAAAACTCCTGGACAGCACAAAGATTAGAAAAATGGGTTGGAAACCAGGTGTAGGCCTCAGGCAAGGTATTGAAGTAACCTATAAATGGTACGTTAAGTACATAGCATAAAATTACCTTTGTCATTTTGTATGCCGTTTAAGCTATAATAATTTTCTCAACAGGGGAAATACAATGAAAATTTTAATTACAGGCGCGGCAGGTTACATTGGCTCCCTTCTGGTCCCAAGTCTATTACAGGCAGGGCATACTGTCCTCGCTGTGGATAACCTGATGTACAACCAGGCCTCGCTATTGGATTGTTGCCACTATAAAACACTCACAATTATACGTGGTGATGCCCGTGATAGAGACCTAATTTCGAAGTGCCTCAAGCAGGTAGATTTTATTTATCCCTTGGCCTGCTACACCGGTGCGCCGTTATGTGATAAAGACCCAATAGGCTCACGAACTTCCAGCCTGGATGCGATTTTAATGCTGCTCGAACTGCGGAGCAAACAGCAAGGCATAATATACCCCTGTACTAATAGCGGTTATGGGATAGGGCAGATAGGAATATTGTGTACAGAAGAAACACCTATGAAACCAATTACGCTGTACGGCAGGCTCAAGGTTGAGGCTGAGCAGGCAATCCTTGCTACGGGTCACGGTGTCACACTGCGACTGGCCACTGCATTTGGTATCAGCCCAAGGATGAGGCTGGACCTTCTGGTTAACGATTTTACTTACCGCGCTGTCAACGACCGCTTTGTGGTTTTGTTTGAGGCGCATGTTAAAAGGAACTATATTCATGTGCGGGATGTAGTTAAAGCATTTATTCATGCATTGACTAATTTTGACAGCATGAAAGGCAGTCCGTTTAACGTCGGCTTGAGTGATGCTAACATAAGCAAATGGGAACTTTGTGAGCATATTAAGCTGCAGTTACCCGCTTTTTATTTCGCCGAAGCGCCAATTGGCGAGGATCCGGATAAACGTAACTACATTGTGAGCAATGCCAGAATTGAGGCAACTGGTTATAAACCGGATATTTCACTTGATGATGGCATAAAAGAACTGATAAAGGGATACCAGATTATCAAAAGAAACCAGTATTCCAACGTATAATTAAACAATGATTATAAGCAGGACTCCTTTCAGGGTTTCATTCTTTGGTGGCGGCACCGATTACCCTGTTTGGTACAGGGAAAACGGTGGTGCCGTGCTGGGTACCACTATAGATAAATACTGCTATATAACCTGCCGCTACCTGCCTCCATTTTTTAAGCATAGGCACCGTATAGTATATTCACGGATAGAGAATGTTGAAGATATTTCGGAAATTGCCCATTCCTCGGTGCGCGAAACCATGAAGCAGCTTCAGATCGAAAGGGGTATTGAAATCCACCATGATGGTGATTTGCCGGCCAGGACCGGGCTGGGTTCCAGTTCTGCCTTTACAGTTGGCTTGCTCAACGCCCTTTATGCGCTAAAAGGTTCTATGGTTCCCAAGATGCAATTAGCCAAAGAGGCCATTCACATCGAAAGAAATCTTCTGGAGGAAAATGTCGGCTCCCAGGACCAGGTACTGGTAGCATACGGCGGTTTTAACCGCATAGAATTTGACCGGGATGATAGCGCAATTGTTACACCGGCAACGATAAAACCCGAGAGGATATGCGAACTGCAAAGCCACCTGATGCTTTATTTCACCGGTTTTGTGCGGACTGCGTCTGATATCGCTGCAGCACAAATCAAGGAAACGCCCAATAGGAAAAGACAATTGAAGATCATGCGGCAGATGGTAGATGTAGCTGTGACAATCCTTAACAGTAATGGCAATATTAATGAATTCGGCAAATTGCTCAATGATAGCTGGCAACTGAAGCGAAGCCTTACCAGTTATATATCAACGCCAGAGGTTGACGAGATTTATTCGGCTGCCATTCAGGCAGGGGCGTCGGGTGGAAAACTCCTGGGCGCCGGTGGTGGCGGCTTCATCCTTATTTTTTGCACACCGGAGAAACGACCAAATGTTAAAAAGGCGCTGAGTAAATTGTTGCATGTACCCTTCAAATTTGAAAAACAGGGGAGCCAGATAATATTTTATGAGCCTGAATTGCCTTACGATGACGGCAACATAATAATCAGTACCAAGCAATGACTTTTAGAGTGAATGCATATATAGTTTTGACTATATGAAAGGACGCAGTTATGTTTGATAAAGAAAAAATGGCGGAGAAAGCACTTCTGGTACGGCAGCAGGTTTTAGAGATGTGCACTCGTGCCGGCGAGGGGCGGATCTCGTCTTCTTTATCTTGGACTGATATAGCAGTTTCCTTATTTTATGGCCGTATACTGAAATTTGATCCCGCTAATGTAAAGCTGGAAGATAGAGACAGGTTTGTATTGAGCAAAGGATGGGGCGTCATCTGCCTGTATCCGATACTTGCCAATTTGGGTTTTTTCCCAAAGGATGAGCTTGATAAATATTGTACCTCCGGCAGCCTATTGGGAGCTTATGGTGATAATGTACCCGGAGTAGAAATCGTATGGGCTTCCATTGGTCACGGCCTTGGTGTGGCATCTGGGTTAGCCCTGGCAGCAAAAATGGATAAAAAAGACTATATGACGTTAGTGGTGATGGGTGATGGCGAATGTTATGAGGGGTCTGTTTGGGAAAGCGCCATGTTCGCCGGCCATCACGGCCTGAATAACCTGGTTGCCCTGGTGGACCGCAATGGTCTATGCACTATAGACTTCACCGAGAATTGCCTGCGTTTGAACCCACTGGATGAAAAATTTAAAGCTTTTGGTTGGGACGTGACCACTATCGATGGTCACTCCTTCGATGAGATTTTCAAGGCATTCAGGAATTTCCATTCAAGGAGATCTAATAAACCCCTGGTCATAATCGCCAATACCATTAAAGGCAAGGGGATTTCATACCTTGAATATAATCCTATGGCACATGTCATTATTCCTACCGATGAGCAGCTTGAAAAAGCCAGGGAGGACCTAAAATGCCCGCGATGAGAGATGCTTTCCTGGACCGGCTTTACGAAATCGCCAAAGAAGATAAAAGGGTAATCCTTATCAGCAATGACTTCGGCGCTCCTGCGCTGGATAAATTCAGGGCTGATCTAGGCAGCCAGTTTATTCACATCGGCATTGCTGAACAGGATATGGTTAACGTTGCTGCCGGGCTGGAACTGGCAGGCAAAATAGTTTATATGTACGCTATGGCGCCATTTTTACCCATGCGCTGCCTTGAGCAGATCAAGGTGCATATGTGCCTAAGAAATGTTGCCATAACGGCGGTAAGCGTTGGCGCCGGTTTTTCCTACGAGCTATCCGGGCCTACGCACCATACGCCTGAGGATATTTCCATCGTGAATGCCCTGCCTGGGATAACTATACTCAGTTGCTCAGATGGCGGCATGGCTGCAGCATTTGCAGACCTGACATATAAAAGCAGTGTGTCCACCTATATACGGTTTGACCGCGAAGCGGTAGAGTCACGATATGAAAGCAGCTACGATTATTCTGACGGTATAGCTGTATTAAAGCCTTCAACAGATATTATGATGATCGCTACCGGGATCATGGTGGGACAGGCCTTGAAAGTTGCTGATGAGTTGGCAAACCATGGTATCAACGCAGGCGTGGCGGACCTTTACAGGATAAAGCCGCTAAATGAGGAGTTGCTATTGAGAATAATCAGACAAGCCAAATGCATGGTCACCATTGAAGAGAATTTCCTAAACGGCGGCATTGGCAGCATAGTGGCCAGTTTCCTGTGTGACAAAGGGATAGCTCTACCATTAAAGCTACTCGGAATCAATGATAAATACTATCACGCCTGGGGCAGCAGGGAGTACATGAGGTCATTATGCGGGCTTGACGCGGAGGGTGTTACCCGGTCAATCTTGGAATGGGTGAATAGGTCACCTTCTCCGAAGGTGAGGAAATAGGCAATGCTGTACATATATGTAATTTTGGATTTTCCATATTTAACTGATACTTAGGTTGGTTGCTATGGTAAAATAGCTTCAAGGAGAATTCGGAGATCGCAATGATAATCGAGTAGTAGAGTGATATTGTTATAACAAAGACTAATAAACGTGGGTGATTAAATAATTTCGGATTGATATGGGAAAGCCCGGATTGAACAGAACATGCTTGAAGAAAAATCCAACGGGAAATGTATATGAAAATCAATTTACTTTATCCCTTGTGGACAGAAGAATATGGGGAAATATCTCATTTCGCTAAAAAAGCAGGCAAGTGGCCTCCATTAAACTTAGCTTATCTCGCTGCAATAGCCGAAAAAAAAGGACATGAAGTCAATATTATTGATGGAGAAGCACAGGGTTTATCCATCGAACAAATTGTAAACCGAGTAAATGAATTTTCTCCAGATTTAATTGGAATAACTGGAACAACACCTTTTTTCCATATTTCTGTCAATCTAGCAAAAGAACTAAAGAAACGATTTCATGTACCAATTGCCATTGGCGGGCCACACGTAACTGTTATAAACGAGGTATTTGAAGATTGTTTTGATTATGCTTTTATTGGAGAAGCAGAAAAATCATGGGAAAATTTTTTAAATGTATATGAAAAGGGTCGGGATATTTCACAAGTTGGAGGAATCCTCTACCGAGATAAAGGAGAAGTTAAATCAACAGGGCCAGCAGAACCTATAGGGGACATAGATGATCTTCCAATCCCTTCAAGACATTTACTAAAATCAGAAAACTACAATATCGGGACCCTTCAAGGAACAAAAAGATTCACTAGCATAATGACAATGAGGGGCTGTCCTTTCAAATGTATTTTTTGCAGCACAAGAGTTTTTGGAAAAGACACGAGAAAACGATCTCCAGAAAAAGTAATACAAGAAATAAAAGAGTGTCAAGACAAATACGAGATAGAACATTTTACGTTTTTAGATGATACCCTGACATTGAACAAACAACATACTTTGGACATATGTAATCTTTTAATAAAAGAAAATTTAGGTATAACTTGGGAAGGCAGCACCCGCGCAAATTTAATTGATGAAGAACTTGTAAATAAAATGGCCAAATCAGGATTGATAAGATTGTCTTTTGGATTAGAATCAGTTGATGTAAACATAAGAAGAATAATAAATAAAAAGGTTCCTTTAGAGAGTTATATCGAGGCGAATAGATTAACGAATAAATATGGAATAGAAACATTGAATTCTTGTATTATTGGATTACCTGGAGAAACAGTGGACACAATAAGAAAAACCCTCAGATTCTTAAGAGAATCAAAGGAAATACAGCAGGCGAATATAAGTATAGCTGTGCCTTATCCTGGAACAGAACTTTATGAAATGGCGAAAAATCAGAAACACCATTTAAGATTAACAACAAATGACTTTTCAAATTTCAGAAGATATAATGCGGCTGTAATGCAAGTTGGGGATTTATCACCCCAAGATTTAATTGAAATACAAAATGAAGCTTTTGCAAGCATATATATATTTGCTCCATGGAGATGGGATCCTATGATAAAAAAATCAGGATTAGAGGGGGCAGAACTAACCGTAGCAAGATTAATGAAATGTATTGACCAGGGGAATACAAGATTTCTTACAAATGAGCAATTAGGGATGAAAGAAATTGGTGATTATGAGAATGAAGAGGTATAGCCAGGATAATCATCCGAAATTTTATGGTTATTGCCATGCAATCTGAGTTTACCGCGCCACAAAAATACCCTGCAAAGCATTGCTCTGAAATAGGAGTAAGCATATTTCTGAGGATTGAGCCGAATGACTGAAAGCAAGGAAAAAATACCCTTTGGCACGATAACCGTTACAGACAAAGCCAAAAGGTTGATAAATGAGGCATTGGATCATAAGCGTTTGTCCAACGGAAGGCTGGTGCGTGACTTTGAAAAGAAATTCGCGGAGCTGCATGGAATTCGTGAGGCGGTGGCGGTAAGTACGGGAACAGACGCCGATGCCCTGGCGCTGGCTGTTATGTATGACTATGGCGCGCAGAGAGGCGACGAGGTAATCGTACCGGCCTTGAGTTTTGTGGCAACCGGCAATGCTGTATTGCATGCCGGGTTCACCCCTGTATTTGTAGATGTAGAGAGGGAAACCCTTAATATAAACCCCGCCCTGATTGAGAAGGCCATTACTTCCCGGACAAAAGCCATAATGCCGGTTCACCTGATGGGTAAGCCGGCGGCTATGGATGAAATCATGGACATAGCCCGGAAGCACAATTTGTTTGTAGTTGAAGACGCTGCCGAGGCCCATGGAGCTGAATACAAAGGAAAAAAAATCGGTACTTTCGGCGATCTGGCAGCCTATAGCCTGTACGTTGCACATATCATTACGACCGTCGAAGGCGGCATTATCATCACGGATGACGAAAAAAAGGCCGAGATTTTACGTTCTCTGCGCTCTCACGGACGTGCCTGTAAATGTGTAACATGTGTTCTCAATACAACAGGAGGGTACTGTGCAAAACGATTTGATAACCCAGCCAGGACCGACATACGTTTTGTATTCGAGAGGCATGGTTTTTCTGCCAAGATGAACGAAATGGAAGCGGCCATAGGCCTGGGTTGCCTGGATCTATTTGATGCGATAGTGGAGAAGCGCCGCCATAACCTCTTCGCCATGTCTGAGGTAGTGAACCGGTACTCAGAATTCATGTATACGATTAGAGAGGAAAAATACGAGAAAATCGGCCCCCACGCACTTCCCATAATTTTGAGAGAGTCTGCGCCATTCACGCGTGACGAGATCGTAATATATTTGGAAAAGAATGGCATTGACAGCCGTAACCTTTTCCAGTCAATGCCCACGGAATGTCCAGGGTTCAGCTTCCTCGGATATAAATACTGTGATTTTCCTGAAACCGAATATGTTTCAGGCCACGGCATTCATATAGGGGTACATCAGGAAATTGACGATCAGCAAATATCCTATCTTGACCGGGTGATTAGTGAATTCATTAGAAAAAGGTAGTTTTTTACTTGCTTCGAATAACGTTACGCTGTCCTAAGTACATTACCTGATAGGAAATACAAGGCAGGTTCTATTTTAAGCGTATGTCAGATTTTTGTATCCACAGAACCGCATCGTATAAACCGGAGGCAATGTGATCAGCCTTGGGGACATCATTCGCTATATCAGGCCGTACCTGTTCGGTAAGCAGAATTGTTCTGCAACCTGCCCTGTGACCAGCTTCCATGTCGCTGATCTTATCACCGATAATAAATGAGTTTGCCAAATCCAGATCATACTCGCGGGCAGCTTCCTTGATCATACCGGGGTTGGGCTTGCGCCATGAACACTCCTTTTTATACTCCGCGACAATACCTTCTATATGATGCGGGCAGTAATAAATTTTATTGACCTGCGCTCCCTGCTCAAAAATTATCTCCAGCATCCTGGCATTTATTTCCTTCATCTTTTCTTCACTGAAATAGCCTTTTGCCACACCAGCCTGATTGGTGACGATGATTACCTTATATCCGCTTCTGTTTAATAGCCGGATAGCCTCAACCGCACCAGGCAGGAATTTAATCCTGCTGCAATCGTCAAGGTAGCCTACATCCTCAATAATTGTCCCATCCCTATCCAGAAAAACGGCTCGCTCCACGATAAATATCTCCGTGAGCAGGATTAAGCTCCACTTGCCAGTTCCATCTCCACCATCTCACAAACGATATGCCCGATGGTAATGTGCATCTCTTGAATCCTGGGGGTGCTGTCAGAAGGAACCTTCAGTATAAGGTCTGCTGTTTTTGCTAACCTGCCGCCACTTCGACCTGTCAAGCCAACGGTCTTTGCTCCTTTTAGTTTCGCTGCTTTAATCGCTTTCACTATGTTGGGAGAGTTACCGCTCGTGCTGATGCCGATGACTACGTCTTTTCTGGTCACCAGCGCTTCTACCTGGCGGCTGAAAACCGCATTATAACCGTAATCATTGGCTATTGCCGTAAGAAGTGATGTATTTGTATTTAGTGCGAGTGCGGGAAGGGCCTGCCTTTCTAACTTCAGCCGGCCGACCAGTTCACATGCTATATGTTGCGCGTCTGCAGCGCTGCCGCCATTGCCAAATAAAACGATCTTACCTCCATTCCTGTAGGCTGTAACTATAATCTCTACTAGCCGGGCGATATCATCAATTTGTTGCGTGGCAATATCCTTGATAATCAGTGTGCTCTCGTCTAATAGCCGGGTAATTTCACCTGATAGGTTATTCAATTTATTCATGGTGTGTAACTCCAAATTCCATTTCTTCCTGTAACCGCATGCCGCGGGCGGCGCAGTGGATGACTGTTTTCATATATTAAATACCATTGGCTATGGAATATTTTACTTGACTTCTTCCAATTGTATCAACTGAAAACAATAACATAGCTTTCGCGGATCAACATTGTCAGGCCGCTCTTCCGGTAATTTTGCCCTGAATTCAAGAATATTCTCGCCTTTACTAAGTAATAAGCATTTAATTACACAATAGTTGTTCTTATCACAATCCAGAATTTTAACATTATTCAGGTATATTGATAGGTTATTATCCTTGTTAAGTGGCCAGTATTTTAAGGTTAGCTCAGTACAAACATTATCGTCGGTTAAGTTGATAATAATCGATGCTACGGCGGAGGTGCTCCATCGATGATTCACATCGGGGTCAGACCATCCTTTGCCAAATCTCGCAGTAATATTGGAGGCACGTTTAAGCGAATATGTTGGGTTAATCGGGATAGTAACTGGATCAGTCTTATTAAGAATGGATAATACTTTTTCGGCCCTTCTTATCAAATACCATTCTCCATCAAGAGGTGTTGCCGAATAATAGGTTTTCTGCTCAAAATATAATTTCTTGGAGGATAGAAAATAGGATTCCCACATTATATTCCAGTTTGATCCGTGGTTGTCGGCAGGGATGTTTATTGATTTAATCTCAGCATTCCCAGCAAGATCGCGTAATTGCGCAATATCCGCGGAAACCAACGCCAATCCTTGTTGAATTGACTTTTGTGTAAAAGCTGCAGATAAACAATTTGCTATGACCATCACTACCGTTATAAGAAAAGGGGAAAGTTTTCTCAGGATATTTAAATAGAGACGGCCTGATTTTGCAGCGGGAAATAACCAGGTACGCGAATTGATGCAGCTCAGGTTGATAGATAAATCGCTGAGTGCAACTAAAGACGACAATAGTAATATCGGCAAGAAAAATGAGACTAATTTGAACTGTGCGTAACCACCGAAACCTTCTGTCGATTTATTTTGAAAGGAGAGTATAAGTGCGCCTAACATAATTAGCGTAAATAGGGTGATTGAGAGTAGAAATGACTCCCGCTCCCCTTTACACATTTTTCGGTAGCCGTAAATAATAACCGCCGCCATAAAAACCGATACCGAAATAGTGATTGCCACGATATTGGGATATAGGAAAGGATAAAGCCCATAAAGTTTTTCCGGTGTGGTAAAGGGAATGAACCATCCAAATGGACGGCTGCTAAGGTACAAAAGATTGGAGATGATCAGTTGTAACCTTTGGGGAGACAGGCAAACGACGACAAGAGAGACGATACAATTAATTGCCGCCCAATTTAGCACTACGGCAAACTTTTTATTCTTCCAGGCGGACAGTACAACATAGGCAATAATCAGGCCGTATATAATGACAAGCATATGGCTATAAGTTTGTGATAAGCCCCATAGAGCGAGCAATAAAACCGGCGCGTATCGAAGAGCACCCCTGAATTTGTTAGCCCGTACTACGGCTACATTTGATAATACGATGAGCAGCATCAGGGGCACTGCAATTACCTGTCGTACAAATCCATGATAAATCACATAATACATTATTGAATTGCAGCCAATGAGCAACATAATTACATTTGCCGCGGTGCCGCTGTAATAAAATGTTTCTCTGCCAATTATGTATGTTAGCATCACGGAAATGATAAAAAATATGAATAATTCAATCATCTGGACCTGATAAGGATCTAGTTTTGTGACCGAGCAGAAAAAAGGAACACTCAGATAGGCCCCCAGTTCCTGAATATAATTTCCCTCGGTAATATCAATTTTAGGCGAGGATTGAAGAAACCTGTTGATTGAAGTGTAGATCTCTATATCATTATTGCCGAGAGACATACTGGTCAAATCCGCCTGGAGCAAGGCAGGAAAAGCAGCGATAACGAAAATAATGGCAGCGATTAAAATTGGTGGGATTAACTCACGGCTGAATAATTCAGCCATGAACTTTTGCTTCCAAATCTTAATTAAGGCACCGATCAATAACAGCAGGGCTAATAACAGTATCCAGTAATAATAGTCATCAGTCCCCTTGAAGTTAAGCAGGTAAAAATACCAGCCCGCCAGGGTAAGCAGGCAGTAGCCGGTGAGGGGAGACAAAAAGACGGTATATTTACGCCATTCCCTGGGGCAACATATGATGGTTAAGCCGAGGCCCAGGAACAAGAACAGCGCATAAAACAGCAGGGAGTAGAGAATGAGGGAAAAATTCAATACGAACATGTATTAGTCTGAACGCTCACTGGCTATTTTAACATTTTCAGGAATTTCCGTATATGGTTGCGGTATAATTCATATCCTTTGTAATGTGGGCGAGCTTATATTATAATTCAAAATTAAATAGAATCAGCTTTACATTGGTGTGAAATATTATACAGATTATTTGCCATGAACAATCAGATAACCGTCGAAAAGATTAAGGCCAGGATCAGGGAAAACCTGAACTCTGAGCCAAGTTTGCATACTATGCAAGCGCATGTGACATCTCTTGACGCCGTTAACGCACCCATACGGTCGGTTTCCCTGGATAGCCAGCGCATGACATTAAGAGAACATGGCAATGCATTTCTTTGGAAATACGGGATAAAATATGCAGGGGTGATTAAGAAAATACCCATATTGAAGGGCATAGCTCTGAAGCTGTATTATAAATTGTCTTTTGATTATTATGCACGGCCGTTGATTCCACAAGCCCACCAGTCACCGACGCGAGGTTTGGTAGATATGCCTTGGAGCTACAACAGGTTTCGTAAGCAGTCCGGCCAAGATGGCTTGAAAGGTAAGCTCAAGCTCTGTCTCTTCACGTGCCTGGGTTTCTTTGCATCGTGGCAGGAGCAGATAAATGAAGCGCTATTCCAGGCTATCATTGATCAGCAGGCCGGAACCGATAGCAAACTCTCCCAATTGGAGGCCGGAACCGATAGCAAACTCTCCCAATTGGAGGCCGGAACCGATAGCAAACTCTCCCAATTGGAGGCCGGAACCGATAGCAAACTCTCCCAATTGGAGGCCGGAACCGATAGCAAACTCTCCCAATTGCTGGATCAGGCTATAGCCAATCAACAGGCTGCCATTAATAATATTTATTTATCAAATTCTTTGAGAGTAATCAATGAAATTGATCATCTCCTCAATACTCAAGTAGAGCACTACCAGCCAATCTACGGGATGCCTTCAACATTTTTCTCAACCAAAGCAAAAAGGGATTGTTCTGATAGGGCCAAGATCATTGAAAATTATTTTAATAACGATTTCAACAACTTAAGAGTGCTTGACATTGGAAGCTCTCTCGGTTATTTCTGTTTCTACCTTGCTGATCGAGGAGCTTTAGCTGAAGGATGGGACAGTAATGAACTTAATTATTATGTTTCAAACTTAACCAAGGAGATTAATGCAATTACTAATGCAAGTTTCCTTTGTCGCACTTTGGATTTAGATACAGTAAAAAATATACCCTATGACAAGTATGATTGCGCACTTGCCCTCAGCGTTTTCCAGCATATCAACAATGAACACGAATTGGCTTATAGTCAAAATTTGATTAAAAGCTTACTGGATAAAATTCCTGTTTTAATAGTAGAGTTAGCGAATAAAAATGAGAATACAAATGTTCACTGGAAGGACACACTGCCACCTAACGAATTGGAATTTTTCTCGAAGTTAAGAAACTGTAAGATTCAAAAAATTGGTGAGTTTGGAACTCACCTATCAGACATAAAAAGATCCATGTATGTAATAAGTCAAAAATATATTACTGTAAATAATCATAAATATTTAATTGATAAAGTACTATATAAACCTTATGAAAGTTTTAGGTTGCCTCTACAAAGGAGATTTTATTACACGAGAAATTATTTTATCAAAAAATATCATTTAAAATTTCGTTTAAATAACGAAGAAAATTTCAAACAAATTATTAATGAAATAAATATATTAAATCTTATAAATGATGCCAATGTTTCACATACCACTCGATTGGTTGATTATGAACTTGGAAAAAATAATATAACGCTAGTTTTGAACAAGATAAATGGAACTCTATTGTCTGACGTACTGAACCAGTTAAGCAACAAAGCAAAAGGGGAAATAATTAACCACATATTAGAGATTTTATGTGCGCTTGAATCCGCAGGAATTTTCCACAATGACATCAGAAGTTGGAATATAATTATCGACAATAACAACGAGCCCTACGTAATTGATTTCGGTTTAGCTTCACTCGTCGAAAAAGAGAATAACCTTATTGCATTCGCTTTTTTAGTTAATAGCCTCATCACTAACAAATCTGAATCAGAAACATATAACAAGGAATCCCTGCCTGATTTTACCAGGAGCACTTTATATACAAAATATATTAAGCCGATTAGGTCAGGTAAAATACGATCATTTAAGAATCTTTATGATAAGATTATATAGCACACCATCCTCGGACAAAAGTAAATATTAGCCTGCGGTCTATTTTATATAGTATTGAATGAGTCTTTGTGATGGGAGTATAGATAGCATGAAGGTCGCAATTGTCACCACTACTGTTCCTTTCATCCATGGTGGCGCTGAGTATCTGGCGGACAGTCTTAAATGTAAATTACGGGAAAATGGGCATCAGGCGACTATTATCGGGATACCATTTCAGTGGTATCCACCGCAATCAATCCTTGAGCATATTTTGGCCTGCCGGTTACTAAAGCTCGAGTATACTGATAAGGTAATTGCACTAAAATTCCCTGCATATTATATAAGCCATCCCGATAAGGTGCTCTGGCTATTACATCAGCACAGGCAGGCCTATGACCTGTGGGATACTACTTATCAAGATATACCGTCTACCCCTGACGGGATACGGATCAGGCAGGCAATTATTCAATCTGACAATCTATTCCTGAAGGAAGCAAAGAAGATATATACCATTTCCAAAGTTGTGACAAATAGACTGAAACGATACAACGGCATCGACTCCGAGGTTTTATACCCACCACTCATGGATGCAGGGAAATATCAGTGTGATAGCTTTGGAGACTATTTATTTTTTCCCAGCCGTATAGTACAACCTAAGAGGCAATACCTGGCCGTTGAGAGCATGAAATATACTAAATCTGCTGCGAAACTGGTTATAGCCGGGATACCGGACACACCGGAACAGCTTAAATATATAGAATCCATTATCAACAAAAATAATTTGCAGGGCAAAGTGAAGATAATAAGCAAGTGGATAACGGAAGAAGAAAAATACGATCATTTTGCAAGGTCATTAGGTTGTATATTCATACCCTATAATGAAGATTATGGATATGTTTCTCTTGAGGCTTTTGCTTCCCATAAGCCAGTTATTACCTGTAATGACTCGGGGGCAACTCTAGAGTTCGTGGAGGATGGGACAACGGGTTGCATCGTACCACCGGAACCACAGGCCATTGCCGCGGCCATTGATAAACTCTTTTATAATAAAACCATGGCTAAAAAGATGGGGCAGGCGGGTTATGAAAAACTCTCCACACTTGACATAACCTGGGAACGTGTAATGAGGTGCCTGACAGCATGAAGATAGCCTGGTTTACGCCTTTCAACAGACAGAGCGGTATCTCCAGGTATAGCCAGACAGCAACCAATGAGTTGGTAAAACATTGTCAGGTTGACCTGTGGGTATCCGACAACACAGACCTGCTGCCTACGGATCTCAGGATATGCCGCTATAGTACGGATAAAGATTTTTCGCCAAAGCGAAAGGATTACGATTATGTAATCTACAATATGGGTGCCCACTTGGGCTATCACAAAGCCATTTATGAAGCCTCGAAGGTAAACAAAGGCGTGGTAATACTGCATGATTTTGTCATGCACCACTTTTTTGCCGGCTACTATCTTGAACATATGCGAGATAAAGCTGCTTATCTGAATGCTGTGGATAGTCTTTACGGGAAATTCGGGAGGGAAACAGCAGCAAATTCACTTAATGATAATTGCAGGCATGTATGGGAGACTGATAACGTCGTTGACTATCCCTTTTTCGAAAAAGCTATTGAGGGTGCAATGGGTGTTATCGTGCATTCCGATTTTCTGGCTGCTAATGCCCGGAAACGTTTCCTGGGGCCTGTGGGAACAATTTATCTTCCCTTTAATCCTGCCTTAATCTCTCATCATGATACCTCTAAAGCTGACCTTGGCCTGCCTGAAGATAAGTTGCTCATTGTCACCTCCGGGCATATCAATCCTAACAAAAAGATTGATAAAGTAATAGAGGTTTTAGCTGAAAACAAAGACCTGGCACATCAGGTGACATACGTTATCGTTGGATCAAGTGACTTTGAGAAATATTTTTCGTACCTGCAATCCATGGTGAAGGAAAATAATCTTCAAAATACTGTGAGATTCATGGGCTTTCAACCGGATCATGTACTTGATGACTATAGGTTAAATGCCGATATTTTTATTAATTTGAGATTTCCGGCCATCGAGGGCGCTTCGTGGTCACTCGTTTCAGAATTGCATTACGGAAAACCGGTAATCGTCATTGATAATGGGTTTTATAGTGAGATTCGGGACGGGTGCCTGGTCAAGATTAAGGTAAGTAATTTAAAAACCGGTCTTTGTGAGGCGCTAAATAAATTAGTTGCTGACCGAGATATGAGAGTTTTAATCGGTGAAAAAGGCAAACAATTCGCCCTCTCAAATTTTACCACTGAAAAGTACTGCCATAGCTTTATATCTTTTCTCGAGCAAGTTCAAGGTAATCAACCTGTGTTGCAATTGGTAGACAGGGTGGGACAGGAGCTTTCCACAATGGGAGCGACCGATACGACGGAGGTGGTCAACAAATCAGCCCTGGAGATCAATAATATGTTTGGTAAGATTTCGAGTAGAGGATAAATGAATGAGTACAAATGATAAAATAAATAGAGATTCCATTGAGTATATAATCAGTCAAATTAACAAAAATAGTGCGTGGTGGCATACTATTACCCTGGGCCAAGGAATTAAAACACCAGGGCATATCACGCAAGCGGTTCATGATTGGACTGCGCAAGCAATTCCGGATGATTTATCCGGTCAGACAGTGTTAGATATAGGTGCCTGGGATGGTTATTACAGTTTTCTTTGTGAGAGACGGGGTGCAACGGTTACAGCTACGGATTGGATAGAACAATCTGGTTTTAATATATGCAGAGAACTTTTGAAATCCCAGGTGAAGTTCATGAAGTTAAATGTGTATGATGCCGATAATTTAAAATCGAGTTTCGATTATATACTATTTTTTGGTGTTTATTATCACCTACAAAACCCATTATTAGCATTAGAAAAACTATATAAGATAACAAGGAAATCATTAATTGTGGAGGGCCATTTCGTCGATTATGGTGACAAGCCACTCATGGTTTTTTACCCTGATGGAGAATTGGCGGGTGATTATTCTAACTGGTGGGGTCCCAATGAGCACTGCCTGTTGGATATGCTCAAAGTTGTGGGGTTCCATAAGGTGACTACTGTGGCAAAACATATTTCGAACCAGTTAATTTACGGCAAACCACACGGACGTATCATTATAGAAGCTGATGTATAATGGTTCGTATATACCAGTGTATGGTAAGCGCATGCTATGTTTATGCTAAATTTTACCATTATCCTTTACTCCTTGCTGTTTTATGCGCTATTCTTGTTCCTCGGCCTTGGCTTAACCATCATATGTTGCCCCAGGGAATGGCGTAAATATACCGTCTTTTTGTCTCCCCTCCTCGGCTACTGCCTGCTTACCCTGGCGGGCTGGTATTTTTACTTACTTAACTTCAAGGGGACTGATGACTATTATTACTGGATACTGTTATTAGCCCTGCTGTTATTGATCGGCGCCGTTATTAAGATCTGGAAGCAAAAGTTCCTGGCCGAATTATTCAGCCGTGAGTTAATCCTACCCATTTTGATCGCTGCCGTCATTTTCACAGTCGCTGCTTATCCCGCCTTACGCCAGGAGCAGTTAACAATTCTGGTTTTGGGCAATACGGATGTTGCCGCTTACACTTTGGCCTCAAAGATTATCCAAACAATGCCAATAAGTGATTTCCAGCTTATAAATTATTTTGATCCGGATGTAACCAATTATGATTTTGGCGCATATATAAATACCGCCTTTTTCTGTTCCGTGGCAAAACTGGATCCTTACCAGGTTCAGATGATCAGTATATATATATTTTTTATTATCTCGCTGTTTATGACCTATATCCTGGCCAGGGAGGTTTTTGGCTATACCAGCTTTGCATCGAATATCATCATTTTGCTCTATGGTTTAAGTTCAATATTATATTATGTAATATACCACGGATTTGAGCGCCAGGTAATTGCAGTGCCTTTGATGTTGCTCATCATGTTATCCAATGTAGCAGTAGTGCGGGCTAATAAATTCAGGGGTGCTCTTCGATACGCGCCGGTTTTATTGCTCGCTCTATGGGGCTTATCACAAACATACAGCCATATGCTTGTCATTATATACGGCCTGATTGTTGCCTATGCTTTGCTCTCATGCTGGAAGAATAAAAAGTTTGCCGTAGTTTTAAATTGGGCAGCTATTAATTTTGTTGTTGCTCTTGTCATCGTTTGCCTGTCTCCACAAAGGCTGCAAATGGTCATTTCAACTACTTCGGCTCTGAGCAGCGGCACGTTTGGGTGGTTCATACCCTGGATTACCCCGCAAAAGCTATACGGCATCATACCTTTTCTTATGCCTGATATATTTAATTTCGCCCCGGGTGAACTTGCAGCCCTAGCCGGCAGCGCATATTCATTGGTTTTCACAATTATTGCAGCCATTACCCTGGCAGCGGTGATTGTCTGCGGTTTTGTAAAGCTGTATAAAAATGATATGGAGAATTTCCTGTTTTCGCTCTCCATGTTTGTGCTGATTTTTGCGGGTTCCTTGATCTTGGCCGTACAGAACATCAACCGTGAGGCATTAGGTGGCTTCGGCGGATATAACCAGTTTAAGTTGATCTCCTTTTTTTTACCGGTAATATTGTTGTGCTCCCTGGCCCTTTTCGGGGATATGACGTTTAACCTGCGCGGTATTTTACAGCCCTTTGTAAAATCCAGCGGTGATTATTTAAGCGTAAGAAAAAACACGCTCTATTTACTCATAATTGCGGTATTGGTAATGGCCAATTGTATATCCGCAGGTGTAATGATCTATACGGTCGCCAAAAATCATGTGATCCTTTCCCCTGATACAATTAATTTACAGACTATCGGCAATAACAAGGAATTTAAATCTATAAATATTCCTGCTGATATTAACCCTGGCGTAATTTGGAATATCATGTGGGAAGCGTATTTTCTCTTTCCTCACCAACTATATTTTGAGCAAAGCACCCTTTATGCAGCGAAGCCCCTTGAAGGAGAATGGTGGTTGATAAGAAAAAGTACTGATAATGTATTGTCTGTTCTCCGACAGAATGATTCTGGCACCATGCCGATCAACGCTACATATGCGCTTAGAAAAGGTGCCCTCGGTTTTACCGTAAAATTTGGGGGGGACGGCTGGTCTGGAGATGAAGGAACACATCGCTGGACAACGTCCGATTCCGTAAATATTATCGTTGATACAACAGCGGAAAATATGCGCACAAATTTAATCTTTAAATATGCTCCACTCAATAAAGACAATAGCCTTTCTGTCTACCTAAATGGTGTTAAAATAATGGATTGTGCTAATAATAGCGGCTGCGATATTAAAGAATTATTATTGACCAAGGGAGAAAATATTATTGAATTCAGGGCAAAATTACCGGCAGAGCTACCCGGTAATGGCGACCCGCGAAAACTATGCTATTTTTTCTATTCAATACAGCTTGAGGAAGTTGAGTGATTTGGATCAGTTTTATACTGCGTTTGTTAGTGGGGATTATATGGCGGCAATATGTTCATATTGAATTTTTCCCTCATTCTCTACTTCCTGCTGTTTTATGCGCTGTTCTTGTTCCTGGGCCTCGGCTTAACGATTCTGTGTTGCCCAAAGGAATGGCGTAAATATACCGTCTTTTTATCTCCCCTCATCGGCTACTGCCTGCTTACCCTGGCAGGCTGGTATTTTTACTTGCTTAACTTCAAGGGTACTGATGCCTACTACTGCTGGATACTTTTATTAGCCCTGCTGTTATTGATCGGCGCCGTTATTAAGGTTTGGAAGCAAAAGTTCATGGCTGAATTATTCAGCCGTGAGTTAATCCCACCAATTTTAATCGCTGCCATTATTTTCGTTATCGCTGCTTTTCCGGCCCTGCGCCAGGCGGATTTGACCAGTATGTCTCTCGGCAATGCTGATATTGCGTTTTACACTTTGGGCTCAAAGATGGTCCAAACAATGCCAATAAGTGATTTTCATCTTGTAAATTATTGGAATCCGGATGTAACCAATTACGATTTTGGCGCATATATAAATACCGCTTTTTTCTGTTCCATGGCAAAACTGGACCCGTACCAGGTCCAGATGATCAGCATATTTATATTTTTTATTATCTCGCTGTTTATGACCTATATCCTGGCCAGGGAGGCTTTCAAATATACCGGTTTTGCTGCGAATACCGTCATTTTGCTCCTGGGCTTAAGCTCAATGGTATACAACGTTATCTACCAGGGATTTGAGCGCCAGGTAATTGCAGTGCCCCTGATGCTGCTTATCATGCTATCCAATGTAGCAGTAGTACGGGCCAATAAATTCAGGGATGCCCTGCTATACGCGCCGTTTTTATTGCTCGCGCTATGGGGCCTATCACAAACATACAGCCATATGCTTGTCATCATATACGGCCTGATTATTGCCTACGTTTTGCTGTCTGCCTGGAATAATAAGAAGTTTGCCATACTGCTGCATTGGGCAGCAATTAATTGTATCGTTGCTCTCGTCGTCGTTTGCCTGTCTCCTCAAAGGTTACAAATGGTCATCTCAACTACTTCTGCGATGAGCGGTGCTACAGCGGGATGGTTCATACCATGGATCACCCCACAAAAGCTATACGGCATCATACCTTTTCTAATGCCTGATATATTTAATTTCATCCCCGGTGACCTTGCGGCCCTGGCCGGCAGCATCTATTCATTGGCTTTCACGGCTATAGCAGCAGTTACCCTGGCAACGGTGATCGTCTGCGGCTTTGTAAAGCTATATAAAAATGACATGGAGAATTTCCTGCTTTCGCTCTCCATGTTTGTGCTGATTTTTACAGGTGCCTTGATCTTAGCAGTACAGAACATCAACCGTGAGGAATTAGGCGGCTTCGGAGGATATAACCAGTTTAAGTTGATCTCCTTTTTCCTACCGGTAATATTGTTGTGCTCCCTGGCCCTTTTCAGGGATATGACGTTTAACCTGCGCGATATTTTACAGGCCCCTGTAAAATCAAGCGGTGAATATTTAAGTGTTAGAAAAAACACGCTCTATTTATTTATAATAGCGGTATTGGTAATGGCCAACTTTGTGTCCGCGGCGGCAACGCTGTACGTAACCCGCAATCTTATCAATGTCATTCCACCTGATACGGTCAACCTCCAGACCATCGGCAATAATAAGAAAATTAAATCTATAAATATACCGGCAGTTGACCCGGCTAACCGGGTAAAAACATTCTGGTATATTATGTGGGAGACGTATTTTCTCTTTCCCCACAAGCTATATTTTGAGCAAAGCACTTATTACGCAGCATCACCCCTTGATGGGGAGTGGTCGCTGATAAGAGGTAGTGGTGGACGCGCCGCAAAGGCATTACCTGATGATAATATGGATGATCCAAATTTCATACCGGTTAACTCAACCTATACGCTAAGAAAAACTACTCCCCTGCAGAAGTGAGAATGACGACATTTTTCAACAGCGCGTGGTCAGGCCTGGGCAGGTCCCTGCGGGATGCGGTCATATACATCTTCCACAATAACCAGAAGGCCTTTCATAAGCTGCTGCAATTTTATGAGCGGATAGACGATGCGCTGCATGGCGAGAAGGCTGCTGAAAAGGCGCCTTCCACCCTGCCGCAATCCCCGGACGCAGGAATCAACATCCACGGTTTCCTGAGCGGTGAATTCGGGCTTGGCGCACTGGCGCTGTATAACCTGGAGGCGATTAAAGCCGGGGGGATTCCCTTTACCATCAATAATATTAAAAAGCGCACAGGCGGGCAGGATGGCCGGCCGGCCGGCCGGAGAATGCTGTCTGTGAGCTACGGGGTGAACCTGATATGCGTCAATGCCGACGGCCTGCGCTATTTCATGCGCACCAAGCTGGCTGATTCAACCCGCGGCCGCTACAACATCGCCTCAATAGTGTGGGAGCTGTCGCGTTTCCCCGCTCAATGGCATAAGTCACTGCAACTCTGCGACGAGATCTGGGTGCCCAGCTCCTTCTGCCGGGAAGCGCTGGCCGCTGTGACCACGCAGCCGGTTTTTAAGACCTTCAGCCTGCAGATCGATATGGAAGGAGTCAGGGCGGACAGGAAGAAGTTCGGCCTGAACGAGGATACTTACGCCTTCCTGTTTGTCTTCGACTTCCACAGCTATTTCAAGAGGAAAAACCCGCTGGGCTTGATCGAAGCCTTCAAGCGGGCCTTCGGGCCGCGGGACAGGGCAACGCTGATACTGAAATATATGAACCCGGCCGGCTACCACTACCATGTGAAGGAGATGAGGAAGGCCATTGACGGCTACGGCAATATCAGGATAATCGATGAGCGGCTGACGAAATCAGGGCTTTATTCCCTGATGGCGGGCTGCGACTGCTACGCGTCGCTGCACCGTTCGGAGGGGTTGGGACTTACCATAGCGGAGATGATGTACTTAGATAAGCCGGTCATAGCCACCGGGTACTCGGGTAACATGGATTTCACAACCGCGCAAAACAGCTACTTAGTCGATTATAAGATGGTGGATGTGCCTCCCAACGACTACCCGCCCTTCGATAAGGGCTATGCCTGGGCTGAGCCGGATGTCGGGCAGGCCGCCGAACTGATGAGGTATGTCTACGGGCACAGGGAGCAGGCCGGGGAGAAAGGCCTGCAAGCGGGACGCGGGATCAGGTCGCTGCTGGATGTCAGGTCCGGGGGACAACGTATAAGGCAGCATTTGGACGATATTTACGCCCGGTTGGGCTCAGGTGGGAGCCTGTAACAAACGGTGGTAGGCCTCGATTACTTTATCTGCGCTGTCGATCATCACGGGCTTTCCCCCATCCAGCAGCAGCGCCCGCTGGCAGATGTTGCCCACCGCTCCCAGTGCATGCGAGACGAAGATGATGGTCCTGCCCTTTTTACGCAGGTCATGGATGGTGTCCGAGCACTTCTGCTGGAATGACTCATCGCCCACCGCCAGCACCTCGTCGATGAGCAGCGTGTCCGGGTCAGTGTGAATGGCAGTTGAGAAGGCCAGGCGGGCGTACATGCCTGAGGAGAAGTTCTTGAGCTTCATGTCCTCGAACCTCTTGAGCTCGGCGAATTCGAAGATGGAATCGTAAACGCGGTCCGTCTGCCGGCGGCCCATGCCCAGCACCGATGAGTAGATATATACGTTCTCGGCGGCGGTGAGCTCGGGCTGGAATCCGATGCCCAGCTCTAAAAATGAGGCCGTCTTGCCTTTGAGCAGTATGGACCCGCTGTCCGGGTAGAGCACCCTGGCCAGCAGCTTGAGCAGGGTGGATTTGCCGGATCCGTTGCGGCCGATGATGCCGAAGGTCTCGCCCGGCTTGACCTTGAAACTCACATCCTTGAGCGCCCAGAACTCCTCGTAGGTCTGCTGCCGCTTGATCAGGCCGATGGCGTTCTGAAAGAGGGTGTTCTTCTTATGGTGCGGTATGCGGTAGCGCTTGGAGATATTGTCTACGGTTATGGCTGGCATTATATCTCCTCGGCAAAGCGGCGCTGCAGCCGGTTAAATACGATGGTCCCCACGATGAAGGCCAGGGCCGAGGCGATGGTAATTATGCCAAGGCTGTAGAGCGAGGGTAGCTTGCCGTAAACCATGAGGTCGCGGTAGATGATGATAAACTCGGTGATGGGGTTGAGCAGGTAAATGGGCATGGCGCCCTTGATGGCGCTCATGGGGTAGAAGATGGGCGAGAGGAAAAAGAGTACCTGGCTGAGCACCTCCCAGATCTGGTTGACGTCGCGGAAATAGACGTAAAGGGACGACAGCAAAAGGGCTATCCCATAGACAAACCAGAAGTAGATGAGGAAGACCAGGGGAAAGAGCAGTATGGTGTTGGGAAGTCCGCCGGCAATAAAATATAGGATTGGGATGATGATGATGAATTCGATCAGGGAGCTGATGAGGTTGGAGACGGTATTGCTCAACACCAGTATCTGCCGCGGCACGTATACCTTGGTCACCAGGCTGGCCTTGCCGGCCACTGCATAGACGGCCGAGGTGGTGCCCACGGCGAAGAAACGCCACGCCATCAACCCCACCAGCAGGTAGGCGGCGAAGTTGGGCTCCTGGTCGAACAGGTAGCGGAAAACCAGGAAAAGCACCAGCGCCATCAGCAGCGGGCTGAGCAGCGACCAGAGGAAGCCCAGGGCGGTATTCTGGTAGCGGTTCTTGAGGTCGACTACCGTCAGGTTCCAGGTAAGTTCGCGGTATTGCCAGATTTCACGCATGGTTTTATTGCTATGGTATACGCTGGTTTAATATGCTTGATCCGCAAAGCGGTGCAAAAATGCAGGTACATTGTACTATATTGCCGTTTCCTGCGTTCCTTATTCTGTAAGTGCCGTCATGGCCGGCTTCCTGCCTTACAGTATTTGTCTAAAAATATCTTCAAGCTGGTTCTTGAGCAGCGGGAGATCATTTCGGGCCACCTGCCAGGTTAAATTCAGGTCGACACCGAAATATTCGTGAATTAATACATCCCTCATTCCAGCTATTTTGCGCCAAGGTATATCCTGGTATTTTTCTTTAAACTCAGGAGGCAAGTTCTTGGCAGCTTCACCGATGACCTCTAATCTCCTGATGACAGCATCCTGAATTGAGGTCAGCTCCAGAAACTCCTGCACTGAAAGTTGCCGGCTATATTCTTCTATAAGCTCTATACTCTGCAGTATATGCTGGAGCAAAACTTTGGGATCTTTACTCATAAAATTGCCACCTGCTCTCTAAGCACTTCCTCTTTAATAAAGGGATGCAGAGAATTGTAGGTGACAACGTCTACCTCTTTGCCCGAGATGTCCTCAAGCTCCAGCTTTAAAGCTACAAGGTCGAGCAGGCTTTTATCTCCTTTAAACTCGACCAGGATATCAATGTCACTGTCGTCCCGCAGTTTTCCGGTGGCGGCTGAACCGAAAAAAGCCGCCCGGCTAACATCATGTTTTCTCAAGATATCAACCATCTTGCCGCGCACCTCGGCAACTGACTCACTGATATCACGCTCAACTTCCTTGGCCGCTATACTTTTGTTTTTTAGAGCCACCGCCTCTATTTGATCGAATAGAGCTTCCCTATCCGCCCTGCCGGTACTGGTGGCTACAAGAAACAGGTCGACACTGGCCCTCATGATACGATAACTTCTTCCCAGCCTGGAGGCCGCGATTTTACCTTCCCGGATATACCTGTAAACAGTATCCTTATTTAGCTGCAGATAATCAGCTACCTGCTCAGGTGTCATAACTTCCTTTACGGCTTCCATAATGTTACCTCTTGCCCGAAGTATAGCATTATTGTTTATTATTGTATATTCTACAATATTTTTGTTGGTATTTGTACAAATTATTTAGATTTCTTTGTAACGCACCGGTACCTTCTCTGCAAAGAACTCAACCGCCCCTCCTCGGCTATGCTCTCCTTCAGGCTGGCGATCACACCCAGGCGGTAGAGCTCGCCGTCGCTGCGGATGCGCCTTTTCTGCACCTGGCGCCTCTTTGACAGCGTTTTGCCCAGGTGCATGATGAAATCCCGGTGGCCACGGCAGATGGCCCAGGCAGCGGCCGGGTTGCCGCTGAAAAGCATGCGCATCCAGCGGTAGGTGTTAAATCCAAGGCTGATCATCATCCCGCGCAGCATATTGCCGCCATCCAGGTTCTTTACCAGGTTATAGAGGCGGTTGCGGGTATTGAGGTAAACCTTGGCGGGGTCGTAATTGCTGCGCGTGCCGAAGGTGCCGCTCTCGTGGTGGTACATGATGGCGGCGGGCGCGTAGGCCACCTTGTGTCCATACAGCCAGGCCCGCCAGCCCAGGTCGTGCTCCTCGCAGGCGGCGAAGTAGTCCTCGTCGAAACCCCCGGCGTCTATGAAGAAGTCGCGGCGCACCAGCACGCCCGCCGCACAGCCGAACCCGGTGTAACCGGCCTCATCGTATTTAACGCCGTCTTTGTCGCCGTAGCCGCGGTAGAATCCGCCGCCGATGATGGTGATCTTGCCGCCGGCTGTGTTGACCGTGCCGCGGTGGTCGGCATAAAGCATCCTGGAGGCTACCGATACCACCTCCGCATCTTCCAGCGCCGGCTTCACCAGCGCCCTCAGCCAGCCGGGGGTCACCTCGGTGTCGTTGTTGAGGAAGACTAAGTATTCTCCGGCTGCCGCCTTTGCGCCTACGTTGTTGGGACGGCAGAAGCCGTGGTTTTTGTCTAATTGGATGATCCTGACCTCGGGGCAGGCGTCCTTGATGTATTCCTGCGAGCCGTCCGTGGAGGCATTGTCCACCACGATCACCTCCAGCTTGTCCTGCGGGTAGTCCAGCGCGGCCAACGATCCCAGGCAGGCGGGCAGGTAGCTTTTCCCGTTCCAGTTGACGATGATTATGCTGACTGCGGGCAGGCCTGCCATCAGGACGGCCTCCTCAGCCGGAAGCGCACTATGCCGAAGAGCTGCCCCCACTCCAGGTTCCAGCTCAGCTTTTTAAGCAGCGTGCAGTCGGACACGCTGCGCAGCGTGCCGTAAAAGCGCCTTAACCGGGCTATCTCTTTTCTTTCCTCGAAGGCCGCCCGGTAAGCGCCCAGCTTGGAGCGCGGGTACGGCCAGCCCTTGACCACGGAGTAGGCGAAGACCATGGCCTCGATTACGAGCAGCAGGGGGGAAAGCAGCACCAGGGTGGGCCACTTGAAGGTGGATAAAACCAGGTAGATACGGTTCTTCTCGAGGTGGAAAAATTTGTCGGGCGTCATGCTCAGCCGGTACCTGTGGTAGATGACGGACGACGGCAGGCAGTATATGTCGTAGCCCATCAGGGCCAGCAGCCAGGAGATGACCACGTCGTCGTTGTACATGAAGCAGTAGGTGGGCGCGCCCCCCATGCGGGTGAAGAGCTCACGCCTGATTATGTAGGAGCAGCCGCTGATGCCGCTTACCCTCTGCGGCGGCCCGGCCGCGGCGGCAGCGCTGTGCAGTTCGCGGCAGAAGCCCAGGCCGGAGACGTGGATATTGAGCCCGTCGCAGTTGACCACGCCGGGAGACTCCATGATGAGCACCCGGGGACAGGCCGCCCCGATCTGCGGTCCGGACTGCATGAATCCCACCAACTTCTCCAGCCAATCGGGCTCGACGCGTGTATCCATGTTGAGCGGGGAGATATATTCGCCGCCGGCCACGGCCAGACCGGCGTTGACGCCGCCAGCGTAGCCAAGGTTGCTGCCGGTCTCCACGTAGGTCAGCCCCGGGTATTTGTCACGGGCCCGCTGCAGGCTGCCGTCCGTGGAGCCGTTGTCCACCACGATGGTCTCGCAGCCAGCGCAGGTCTGACGGGAGAGCGAATCCAGGCAGGTATCAAGGTATTGCAGGCCGTTGTAGTTGACCACGATCACGGAGACCTTCGTTTGAGCGGATATTGACATAAGGATGTGGCTTATATATTACTCTCGGATAGCTGACAGTTCAATTTTCAGTGCCGCGGATACACGGGGGATAGATTGCTTCGCTTCGCTCGCAATGACGAGAAAAGGGCGCTCGCAATGACGAGAAAAGGGCGCTCGCAATGACGTTTTTTTTACATCGCTGCGAGGCGCTTCCCACCCCTCGTCATCGCGAGGCGACGCAGTCGCCGTGGCGATCTTAATGACCGGTCAATAAAAAAGGAGCGGCTGTGAAGCTGCTCCTCTTTTATATTCGTTATAATCGCTTATATAAGGCTGGGCAGGCCCTTGGCTGCGTCTTCCATGTCGCGCAGGCGGCCCGTCGTTTCCTTGAGGCGGTCCTTTTGCGTCATGGCGAAGGCAGAGGCCCTGTCGTAGTAGTCGCGTATCTTCTGCACGAAGGCCAGCTGCGAGAAGAGGATGGTGACATCCACCGACCCGCGGTCCCGGGGGAAGTCGCCGGCGCGAATGACCGCGTTCTCGGCCAGCTCGCGCAGATAATCTCCCAGGCCCTTGGCGATATCCATGCTCATCTCCTTGGTGGGCGCGGCCAGCAGGTAAAGCGCGCGGCCGGCGTCCTCGGGGTTGAGCGCGATTGAGAGCTCGCTAACCGCGGCGTCCATGGCCTGCATGGCTCGCAGCGTCTCGCCGCTCTTCTCGCGGAAGCTTGTCTTGGAAAGCTCCCAGGGGAAGCGGAACCCGCGCGGTATGTCGGTCTTGCCCACGCCGATTGCGGTCCAGCCGTCCACCGACTGCATGATGTCGCCGGCGTCCATGGTCTTGGCGCCCACGTGGCGCACGTTGGTCACCTCTCCCGCGCACATCAGGTCGTAGAAGGGCTCCACGATCTGGCGGTTGATTCGTTGCAGGTTCATGGCCAGGCTCGCGTCCTTGCGCACGTAGCGCTGGTTGTCGGCCAAAAATACGCCGTCGGCCACCGAGTGGATGGACTTGAGGCAGGTGGCGGTGTTGTAAACGCTGCGCAGCTCGGCCACCTCTTCATGTTCGAAGGGCAGCACGCACAGCGCGTAGACTGGCTTGCCGATGTAGCGTTCCTTGAGCATCTGGGCGATGATCGAGATCGCGCCCGATCCGGTGCCGCCGGCCGTGCCGGCCACCAGCATGAAGGCGTGTGTCTGGTAGAAGAGGGGTGAGGTGCGTACGGCGTCGATCACCTTGTCGCCGTCCTCGCGCGCCAGCTCGGCGCCCATCTCGTTGACCTTGCCCACTCCGTGGCCCCAGGTCTTGCGTCCGCCGATCAGGATGCGGTGCATGTAATCTGAGCCGATATGGGATAAACCGGTCAGGTCAGTCTGGTCTGTGTTAACAGCAAATGTACCCGTGACGATGGTCGTTCCGCGTTCACCGCGGGCCCTCTGGCCCAGGCGGGCAAACTCGTCGGCCACACGGGAGCCGCACTGCCCCAGCCCGATAACCATTAATTTCATTCTGCAATACCTCGCTT
>Ga0247842_10002098_pt1 | contig 30665 bp, 25 predicted proteins | sample LaCruzMarch2015__3_FD_192411 | JGI IMG/M metagenome (GOLD analysis project Ga0247842, IMG submission 192411) | Freshwater microbial communities from meromictic Lake La Cruz, Castile-La Mancha, Spain - LaCruzMarch2015_19m | ecosystem: Environmental > Aquatic > Freshwater > Lake | place: Spain...
GGCCACAGCAGTGACCGTTTTGACTTTTTGAATAATTTCTTGAAGTTTTGTTTCCTTTAACGACATATATTGCGAATCAAAAGAGTTCATTGTTAAAGTGTAAACTCTTTTGCTGCAATGTTAACAACTTTTCACCCGCGACGGATCCATCATCGTACAGAGTACGGACACTAACGATGCCCGCAGGCATCGCGAAAGAGAGATAATTAGCACTCCCCTTCGGCGCAAGCATGATTGGAAATCTCATGGTTCTTCCTCTATGTGATAGAACAAAAAAGTCCTCACTATTATACTATAATGAGGATTTTTTGTCAATTTTTTTTGGAGCGGGAATTATTTCTTTTTCGCTGTTGTTTTCTTGAATATTTGAGGTATATACCCCAGTTCCGGTTGGCAATATGCCTTTCCAAGGACATCAATCTCTGCAACAGTCTTGAAAGGATACATCGCACAAGTCGTATTTCCCGCGAGTGGCGCAATATCGAAGCCTACGGTCTCCCCGAGAGCCTGGAGTGCGATCTTCTGAGCCCGAGCGATCACGACAGATTCCGGAGCAACGGATGAGTCGGCTGTTTCCGCGACCTTTGCGGAAGTAGTGGAAGTCGCGGAGGTAACCGGCACTGTGGTCGTGGCCGTTGTCGTTGTCGTTGTCGCCGTCATCGCCATCGATATTGCGACCCGTTCATCAAGCCCGGCAAGTGAAATGACTGACGCGTTTGACCCAAATTCTCCTCGCGACCATATCTGGTTTTTTTCAAAAACGGAATACATTTTGTCACCGACGACATAAAGGATACGGACATTCGGACCGAAAGATTTTGAGATCTGTTGCACGCCAGAAAGAAGAGCGTTCCCATTCCATCCAGAAAGTTCTTTTTCCCATATCAATTCTTTTTTCTCTGGAGTCGGCGCGCTGTTCAAAACGGTTGTTGTGATTCCCGTAGCCTTCTGGATAGCCTGGCGTATGCCTTCAAGATATGCGGGTTTTATCTCTCCGTAAGAACCTATCGAGATCTGTGTTATAGGTGTCAGATTGGGAACCGATGCAGCGGCAAGCTTCGTCTTCCATTCCGGGTATGCGAGAACGTCCTTTGGAACAGCGAGATCGTTTGGTTTATTAAGATCAGTGATGACGGCAGTAACATCGAACCCATTGATGACAAAATGCATCTGTAGAACATCGTATGTTTTTTCATCCACCCAAATATCAATATCATGGCTGTCAGACAAAGCGGAAAAGAAAGCGAGATGTTCATTCGGTAAACCCGGGGGGAAAGTTTCCGGCCTCCGAAAAACCACATGCCAAACATTAGCCTCTCCTTGTTTTTCTTTTACAGCATCATTCTGCGTCGTCACGAATCCGCTTCCGTTCTTTAATATCTTTGTAAAATCGGATAACGCAAAAGCCTGTTCCAAAACCCGATATTCGATTGGTTTATCTTTGGTGTCGAGCTTAAACCATTCTCTCGGGAAGACCTTCATGTCTTTCGGAGTGGTCTCGTCGGGAATATAACGGGCAAGAACTTCACCACCTGAGACAAACGCCTCCATGCGAGACATGGCCGCCCCGTCCGCAGTGAGCAGGGGAACATCAAAAGTGCCATCGGTCTTCCCTCTTCTGAGATCGAACGTTACCCGTCCAGTGATCTTTGACTGCATAAAAAATTCGGTTGCCGGCACTACCTGAAGCTTTACGGTATAGGACTCGGCGCTTCCCGCAGCTGTCATGACTCTCCCCACAATGTTGGATGTATTCGTCGGCGGGATACCGAGAATAAGAAAATACACCGCCGCTCCGGCGATCACAAAACACAAAAGGCAAAGGCTTATGAGCACAGACAGATCAACTGCCCCTTTTTGCGCGCCGTGTTTATACGAAAAAGAACGCATATGCTTTTTACTTTAAAAAAAGTTATATAAAACGAATGAACTTTTACATATCGAGAAAATAGTGGGTTTTCCGGCGGGATGCGACTTGCGCTTTGTTCTTTTCCACAAGCTCAAGCACCCGTTCCACTAACCGCTTCGGATCGTGGTCAAAAATGATGTTTTTGTTGACCCGACGGCTTTCTTTCATTATATACTTAATTACTTCATCTGTTTTCCACCCCGGAGATTCAAGGACCCCAACCGGTTTGTTGTCTTCATACGCAACAGTAAATTCATTGATCGTACCGATACGCCCGCAACCAACAAACACCGCATCCGAACTCCGTGTGAGCAGAAGGTTCCTTCCGGAATACCCAAATCCCGTGTAAACAACGATGTCGAGATAATCCACAGGAAGACGATAGGCTTCCAGGTGTTCCTTTTCGGATCCTGCCGGAGAAAAACCCACGCAGAAACCACCCTCTTCTTTGGCCCCCATTGCCGACCATAAAGGAAACCCCGCGGATGCACCCGTCACAAGGACAGCATTATGTCGCGCGATCTCACGACCGAGCGCCTCTGCTTTAGCGAGCGCTTTTGAACCGCAATGACCGGCCTCCGCGGCGCCGGAAACGCACAATTTTATCTTATCCGATGCATATTTTCCCGTTTTCATATTCTCTATTTTCAATATTTTATTCAAAATTAAGTTCAACGCTTTCACCTTGTTTCGGCACGACGGAAGGAACGCCGACGTAATCCCGCAATCGTTGGGAAAGAAACATCGAGGCTTTCGGTTCGCCCATAACAACAAATACCTTTTCGAGACCCTCGTGCATTTTCTCGACAAAATTCACCAATCCGTCCCTGTCACGATGGGCGGAATATCCATCAATACCGACGACCGAAGCATTGACCGCAAACTCTTCACCGTAGATCTTTATCTTTTTCGCCCCCTCGATAAGAGAACGCCCCATAGTTCCAACTGCCTGATAACCGACGAGAAGCAAAGCGTTGTTCATCCCCGGAAGATAATCTCTCTCATGATAGATGATCCTCCCCCCGTTCGACATACCGGAACCGGCCAGAATGATCTTGGGCGACGGCGAGCTTTTGATCGCCTTGGATTCTTCGACTGTAGAGGTAAGCTTTAATTTAGGAAAAGCAAAGAGCGTATCGCCCGAAACGATAAGTTTTTTTGCATTCTCGTTGAAATAACGTTCGTTCCTTTCATATATCTTCGTTATTTTTATGGCGAGAGGCGAATCAAGGAAAACGGGGATCTCAGGGATCTGTTTATGTTCTACCAACTCATTGATCTCAAACAAAATATCCTGCGTACGTTCGAGAGAAAAAAGAGGGATGAGCAACACGCCTTTTTTCCGGATCGTTTCCGTTATCGCATTCAAAAGCATTTCGGTCCGACGTCCTTTGTCTGCATGGAGGCGGTCTCCATAAACGCTTTCCATAACGAGATAATTTATGCCCTGCACGCTCTTTGTGTCAGGCAAAAGAAGCGACGGTGAATTTCCAAGGTCACCTGTGAACAATATTTTTTTATTACCGTAACGGAGCTCTATCATTGCCGAACCGAGAATATGCCCGGCGTCATGAAGTACGGCGGTAATTTCATCAGAAACAGAAAATTCTTTTTCGTATTCAAAGGAGCTCCACAAAGAAAGGGCCTGTTTTGCGTCTTCAGCGCTGTACAGAGGTTCTTTTCCTTCATGTTTGGCCTCATGTGCCAAAAGCGAAACGCCATCCTCATACATCGGTTCCGCAAGCTCATGCGTTGGCGGTGAAGAATATATTTTCCCGTGAAATCCGTTCTTTACGAGAAAAGGAATTCTTCCAAGGTGATCAAGGTGAGCATGCGTCACGAACAGAACATCAATAGACGCGGGATCGTAAACGAACGGCTCACGATTGGCGTCTTCTGCGAATTTGCCTCCCTGTTCCAACCCACAGTCAACAAGGATCTTTTTTCCACCGACCTCAAACAAAAAATTGGACCCTGTCGGACCCCCTGCACCTCCGGCGAATGTTAGTTTTCCTGTTTTCATGAGAGAGATGGTTTGACCTTATTATATACCATCAAAAAGATAATCACAGCCACAGATGACCCGATAAGATCGAAAAAAAGATCGCTCACGGTATTCCATCCGCCGCCAATCTGTAAATTAAAAATGCGATGTGCGATGATCTCAAAGACCTCCCACCCAACGCCGACAGCCGAAATGGCAGCAAGTGCAATCAGAACAACAGATAACACCCGCATTTCCTTGGAGTGTTTGCTCTGACGTAAAAAAATGATCCACAACGCCGTAAGACCGACAGACAAACCGCCAAGCGTGTGCATAATCATATCAAACCACCAAAAACGCCAATACCAAAAATTAAGGGTCGCGTAATATTCAAGTACGGCTACAAACGAAAGAACCGCAAAAATGAATAGAATATAGAATTTCCGCATCATAAATATATTAAACCACAAGAGAAGATTGAAGTACACGGCGGTCTTTCCCGCAAAAATGCCCCGCCGAGGCGGAGCATTTTAATCAGTCACTTTGGAATTTTTAGCACTTATATAAGGGGGTGCCCTCTGTGCCATACCACGGCATGGCCCAAGTTGGGCTCCCTGTGCATTCGTTTAACCTAAAAATTACGATGTGACTTACTTTTATTATACACACGCACGACCGGCGTGCAAAAAAGAAATCCACAGGTAAAAAAGTTGTCCCTTGACGCTTCTCAAGAGACAACCTTTTGACATTCTTATTCAAAGATCCCATCCAAATTCACATCATACAAAATCTCATCAGCGATCAGGCGGTAGGCGATGAGCTCTTCAGGGCGGAACCAGATATCAACCTCTTTTGCGGCTTCCTCTGCGCTGCCGGACGCATGCACGAGATTTCTCATAGATCTCTGCGATGAATCCGCGAGTCCATATGAATCGAGAGTAAAGTCTCCGCGGATCGTTCCGACATCGCTTGTTCGAGGTTCGGTCCCACCGGTAAGTTTTCGTACCAACGATATCGCCTCATGCCCTTCCCACATCATTGCGACGACAGGGCCGGAGGATAGATACTTTGCATTCGTATCAAGAATGGCCAGTCCGTTCTCTCGGAAGGTTTTGAAGGGGGATTTTTCTCCTTTCTTTTCGTATGCGGCGGAAGCTTTCTTCCCTACCGTCTCAAGCCATTCTTCTCCGCCGACCATATAATGCTTCTTTGATTGTTCGGAAGAAGGCGCGGTCATTTTGAGCGCGACAAGTTTCAGCCCGACTCGTTCATAGCGCTTGATTATTTCTCCTATAAGTGTTCTTTGAACGCCATCCGGTTTAATGATAACAAGCGTTCGTTCCTTTTTGTGGTATTCCATAAAAAAATTATTACTTCTAAATACGTGCCAACAGTATAGCAAAAAACGCTTCATTGGCAATTTTTTCCAACTTAAAAAAGGGTTTAGCTGGTCGGCCTATCGTTTATATCTTGCCATGATCTCCGACTCTATTTCAGCCCTGTCCCTCCCGTATTTAAGATATGACAGTTCTTTAATGAGAGGAATGAGCTCTCTCCTCCCAATGTCTGGAGAATTCGACTTGAGATTGAACGGTTTGGTCGGCTCGCCGTTAGCCAGCATTTTTATGTACGCGTTATAATTCTCAAGTTTAATAATATCATTTTTCGAGAAAACGGGTACAAACTGTTTTTCGAGAAATTCCGCGTCTTCGGTACCGACACGAAACACAGCCATTGAACCGACGTTTCCAAAAACCGAATCCCTAATACCCTCTTCAAGCTGAGCGATAAACTGATGCGCAATGTTGAGTGAAAGCCGATATTTTCGAGCTTCAGAAAGAATCGTCGAAATAGAATCAGTCGTTACGTTTTGGAACTCATCGATATAAAGATAGAAATCGTTGGGTTTTGCCCCGCCGCCAAGCACATCCACTCGAGAGAGAGCTGCCATAAGGATCTTCCCGACGATAATGAGTCCAAGGAGGCTTGAGTTTATATCACCCAAACGTCCTTTTGCGAGGTTAATGAGCAATATCTTCTTCTCGTCCATGATCTGTCGGAAATTAAATGCAGACTTTTCCTGTGCGATGATCGGGCGCATAATGTCATTCGAGATGAATACGTCGAACTTATTCGTAATGTACGGAACGTAGTTAGCTAAAGATTGGTCGCCGGTTGTTTTTTCCGCATTCTGCCAGAACTGGCTGATGATCGGATTCTTGCAATGGGAAAGTTTCATTTCACGGAACGCCTTATCTCCCAAAACGCGGCCGATCTCCAAAAGCGTTGAACCGGATTCGGGATGTTCGAGAACAAGCAAAGCGGAATTGCGGAAATATTGTTCAAACGCCGGACCGCCGGCGACCTTCATGTCAAACAGTTTATTAAAGATCGAGAGCATCTCGTTCACGACGAACGTTTTTTGTTCAGGGTACCTCGAATCGAACTCGAGCATATTAAGCCCCATCGGACGTGCCATATATGCCGGGTCAAAATAGATGACATCGTCAATTCGCTCTTTTGGAATATTTGCCAATATATCCTCGATATCGGAACCGTGGGGGTCGATCATGCACACACCATCGCCGTTCTTAATGTCCTGATTGATGAGATTTTTTAAAAAGACGGTCTTACCTGTACCGGTCTGTCCGATGACATAAAAATGGCGAACGCGATCTTCTTTGGCAAAGTGTATCTCTTTTTTTGTACCTCGATAATCATTTATCCCCAAAACGATTCCTTCTGTCGGTATATTAAGGGGAGCAGGAGCAACACCCGCTCGCGCCTCCTTAAGCTGTGACATTTTCACTTCGCCCGCGGGGAAATGCATGATTGTCGTAAGCTCTTTGAGATTCATCGGGAAACTTTCTGTGGACTCAAAAAGGCGGTACGTAAAATCATGAAGCAATTTCCGAAGCGGCGCATCGCTCATTTTTGTGAATTTTATACCATTCCCTTGGGGATCGGAAAATTGCTGGAACGCGGACTGGATCTCGAGGAGTATCTGCTCCGCGCGCTCGCGGTTCGAGGCCGAAGCGACTATTCTCAGATTCGTATCGAGTATCGGCTGAGAGATCTTTTCTTCTACGCGTTTGACCAGATTCTCATCAACCTTGGATTTGGCTTTTTCTTTCTTTGCTTTTGCCGCTTCTCCTGTCGGTTCCAATATGTCCTTCACGAAGCTTCGTATGTACCCCATCGTTCCCGTTGAAAGTTTGATCGCCTCTTTAGTCTTCACCCCCTCTTTGATCTTTTTGAGCGCTTCTTTGTAGTCGTGGGAATACAAACCGCCCACCGGAGAAACGAGAAGTTGTATAGCCGCACCTTCTCCCGACTTCTGTATCTTCGAAAACACGTTCAGAATGACGTTGAGGGGATCGTAATCGAAATTTTCATAGGTCTTGATCGGATATATGGAATTGCCGGCAGGCATTGCATATGAACCGACAGATATTCCGTCAACATTAAAAATGTTGAACTCATTTTTGCATTCAACCACGCGGGCGTTTGGAAATATCGCAAGCGCCTGCTTCTCAAAAAGGTCCCGTTTCGTGTCAGGAACAGAGGCATAAAAAATGACCTCATCGGAATCATGGTTGACGGCGATCTCAAGAGAATAATAATTCTGATCGGGACGCTTGTCCTCGTTCATGTCGACAGAGATCATGCCGGCATAGAATTGTTCCATTCCGGAGATAAGTTCCTTGAGAGCTTTTTTAGCATTCGGATCATCCTTGTCATATCCCGGCAAAGACACCTCGTACAATGTCATACCAAGAACGTTGAACTCCTGTTTAGGCTTTTGTGTTTCTTTTTCAGTCTCCCTTAAAAACTGTATCAGTGCACGATGAAAATCATCCTCCAGGTGCGGATTGTGAAGTTTTTCAACAACAGACAAGGCGTTCTTCAACCCTTTTTCTTGAAAGACGCCGAGCAACTCTTCGACCTGTGAATCGTGGGTCTCCGGCGCAAGATCTAGTACGATGGCATCTATTTGAGAGTCTTCAAGCTTATGGCCATGAGAGAGAGCATCTGACGGCATTACCTCTTTATACTGTTTGATCTTTTCAAGGATGATATCCTCCTGTGTCTTTGGAACCCCCCGGCGCTCCAGTTCAAGTTGCTGCTCGTGAACCGCCGCCCGCAAATATTCAAGTTCTTCCTGCGGACTATTGAATTTCTTTTGAATATCGCCGAATTGAGTTTCCATGTCTTTTATAATACCATGAAAAAGAAAAAAATTCGAAAAGACAAAAAACACCCGTCACAAGCGGGTGTTTTTTGAGAAAGTTTAAGCCTAGTGCGCCTGCGCGGCTAATTGCGCCTGAAGAGCGGCAACCTGTAGCAAAAGAGCTGCGATCTGATCTTGCAAAGATGAAGTTACCGCCGCGGGTGCTGTTACCGGAGCCGCTGCGGTTCCCGCAGAACTTAAGAGTGAGTTCAATTTCGCGCGCGTAGCGGGACCGACCTCACCATAACCGACGATTCCCTTCTTTGCAATTCCATATTTTTCCTGGAATTTTTGAACGGCCGCTTGTGTTGCCGGTCCAAAATACCCTGTCACAGAACCACCCGGATAGACCGACGAATCGGTCGCAAGATATTTTTGAAGATTAGTTACATCCGCCCCCTTGCTTCCCTTGATAAGACGTCTAGCGAACTGGATACTGGAAAAAGATGAACTTTGAGAAACCGGGGTCACTACAGCAACGGGTGTCGTTACCGCCGGCGTTGCGGTATATTGTTGGACCGAAAGCCCCGATGAGCCACCACCGACAGCCGCTCCGCCGCCGGTACTTGTCGTTGTTACGGGGTCACTGCATACCGTAGTGGTTGGCGTGACTGTGACACGCTGAGAGCCGCTTAAGGTATTGTAAAGCGTGATATAAGAATCAGAGCCGTTGCACACATTCGCCACCAAAACAGGAGCGCCGACATCGACTTCGAGTCTTGTCCTATTTGAGGTACTTGCGGTCAAGGTCGACCCGGTCTCGGTCAAAACCTGAAAACTATCGGAGTTGACCGTAATCGAGGCAAGACCCGCGTCTGTCCCTGTCACATTTATGGTAACCCCACCGACGCTTAATTGCATCTGTGACAAGGTAACATCATTCCCTGCTGCCAACGCAAAACCCGGAAAAACGAGTGTTAGAATAAGTAATAATATTTTTCTCATGTGCTTTTTTATAAGCGTTCGTCCTCTTGCCCGTCTTGAGGAAGAGGACAAAAGCTTAGTTAAGGTTTAGTCAGTATCGGCAGTTACAATTCTCTCCCAGTGGTCTGTGGCAGTCTTGATAAACATATTCGGTTTTGTTGTCGCACCAGCCGTATTGCCTAAATACAGTGAGCCGATCGGCGCAGAACCAAACGCGGAATGTACAGCGGCTCTTGTTTCTGCTGCACCGCTATAAATTTTTACGCCATTTGACAGAACCACTTCAGCTCCGGTAAAAGTCGCATTATCAAGATCGATACCATTCGTCCAGCTCTGTGCCGGAGAAGCGGCTACTCCCAAGATTGTTGCCCCCGTAAGAGTGACACCGGAAGTTGCCCCGGTAATACCTGCTAAATAGTTAGTAAAGCTTGTCACAGTATCCCCCGCTGAAGGAAAATCTAAAAGTGAAGCCACTCCGACTCCTGTCCCGAGTGTAGCATTATAAGACCCCGTACTCTTGGCCACTACTTTTCCAACAACGCCGATAGCTGTTGACTGGTCAGCTACGACATCCGCCGTATCCGCAAAAACTGTTGTCTTTCCTTCACTGCCCCAAATAGCTTGAGCGGCACTGTCGCTTGCTTTCACGCCGGCATCAGTTTGAAAAGCGGTGAAAGTCGGGGCAGACCATGTGGTTGCTGCACCATCCCAAACCTTTACCCAATAGTTGTTCATCCAACCGCGATCGCTGTCAAAGGTGGTCGTATCAACATCGATCCAGTTTGAAGCATCTCCCGGATTCCTTGTGCGAAGCGCGCCAAAAACCTTTATGAGATCCGAGCTGCTTGCGTTCCCAAGATTTACGTTCCCATTTGCCGTTAGTGCACCGGTTAAAGCTGTCGTGCCGGTAACACTCAAGTTTCCACCAGCAGTAACATTGCCGGCTGTTGCGACGATATTTCCGGCAGTCGCAGTAATATCCCCAGTGTCTGCGGTAATAGCGCCCGCAGAAGTTGTAATATTCCCCGCAGTGGCAATATTCGTACTAATAGTCGTTGCGGCTTGTGCGGCAGTCACTATCAAAAGTGCAGACAGCACAGACGAAGCAACGACAGAAACAGCGTTTCTGTTCTTTAAAAAACTATGCATATTTTTATATTAAACTTTTAATAATACTCGTTATCCTAATAATAACCCGCTCGGCTAAAAGCGAGTTCAGATGTATATCGTGTTACTATATTAAATTATACGCTGATTCAATATTGAATACTATAAACGAGGTGGAAAACCCGTACAAAACATTTACACTGTTTCGAGTCGACCCTGGCCTTACCGGCCGGAGTCCTTACTAAATGACACCCCCTCCTGTTCAATTAGACAAAAAATAACCGTTCAAAGACAAGAACGATTGTTTTTCATACCCAGAGAAAGTGCTTTTAGGTTAATACCTCCGGAGCGCCGTCTTTTGTTATAAGGACGGTATGTTCAAAATGAGCCGAAAGAGAGCGGTCCGCGGTTATGTAGGTGTATCCGTCTTTATCGAGAATAATCCCCTTCTTCCCTTCATTCAGCATCGGTTCTATTGCAATAACCATTCCGGGTTTAAGCTTTACTCCCTGCCCTTTCTTTTTTCCCCAGTTCGGAATGAACGGATCTTCATGAACATGCCGGCCAACACCGTGCCCGCCAAGTTCATAGGGAATGCCATATTTGTAGGGCTTTACGAACGCTTCGATAGCAACGCCGATATCGCCTGAATGTGCTCCGGCTCTTGCGGCGGCGATGCCCACTTCGAGCGCCTTTTTTGTCGTGTCTATAAGTTTCTGGGATTTTTCGCTTATTTTCCCTACTCCAATCGTCCGAGCGCTGTCTGAAACAAGGCCTTTGTGAATAAGCCCAAAATCAAGGCCGATAATATCACCTTCTTTTAAAACTTTTGTCTCGCGCGGAATACCGTGGACGATTTCTTCGTTCACAGAAGCGCAGATGGTCGCAGGATACGGAAATTCGGCGCCATAGGGGGTGTAATTGAGGAAAGCGGGGACGTCGCCAAGGCCGCGAATCGTTTTTTCAGCGAGAATATCAAGGTCTTTGGTGGTGACGCCCGGACGAACGGCCTCTGCGACAACATCCAAAACATGCGAAAGGTTTTTCCCGCTTTCACGTAATAGTTCGATTTCTTTGGTTGTTTTTATAAATACCGGCATATAACTGTTTGACGTTTAAGTGTTTCGGACACCATCTTCCCTTTTTTAAAATAGGAAGAGCGGCAACAAACCACGACTCAGGCATTTTTATGCTTCTGAAAGTTTTCGGACTATTTCTTCATGCACTTCCTCGGGGGTTTGATCACCGTTTATATCGATAAGCGCCCCGTTTTTTCTAAAAACCTCGATCGCGGGCGCGACTTCTTTTTTATAGACGTTAAGCCTATCTAAAATGACAGCCTCCGCATCATCTTCTCTCCCCTCCATTTCGCGGCGTTTGGAAAGACGCCTCATCGAAACTTCATCCGCCACATCAAGATATAGAGCCTTATACGGGCGGCCGAGCCATGTCATCACTTCATCAAAAAGTTGAGCTTCTTCCGGCTTTCGCCCGGCGCCTTCATAAACAATTCCCTGTTCGGGCGGCAAATAAATGACTGCTTCCTCAAACAAAAAAGACGCAAACCAGTGAGGCATGAGATTTCCTTTATCAATAGTATCCGCTATTTTTCTGCCTATCGGAGTATCGGCCTTTTTAAGTTCGCGAAGTTTATCGCCGGTCGAGAACGTTTTAAAGCCGGTTTTGTCGACCATCAGCTTCGTTTGGACACCTTTCCCGCTTCCGGGGCGCCCAATCATTACCAGTGTATTATATTTTCCAAACATATTATTGTCCATTACTTTTGCAGTTTACGAAAAAATGAAGGTTTTGGCAAATAATTGCCCCCCAAGAGTTGTGAATTTTATTCGTCATTATGGGCTTTGACCCTCAATCCACAGGGTTGGTGGTGGCCGACATGGATCCTGAATCGCGGCTCAGGAAGGCGGACAGCAACGGAATCCTTCCGCCGGGCCGTCCGATGTCCATTGGACTGCTCGGAACGTTTTTCCGGCGTCACTCACGTCGACAAAATGTTCCGGACAGGGCCAGAGAGACCCACGTCCGGCGACGAATGAATGTTTTTTCAGTGTTGTTGTCGTTGTCGTCCTCCTCCACTTTTCAGAGGGAAGCGGGGGTGGGGTAACCCGTCGGCGTTGTTTTTACAAACAACGACGGTTACCTCACCTCATTCCTATCCTTAGTAAGGAGAGGAAGCCAACATAACGATTATGCATACTCTCCAACTCGAAGTTTCAAATCGTTTAGTACATTCATAAAAGAGATGAAAGCATCATACGGAGAGTCGTACGGATTGAAATATTTGTGGACATCGCCGTCCGCGAACCATTTGGTGCACATATAGTAGAAATGGTCAGAAGTTTGAAGTTTTCGCCAATCTTCAATGATTTCGGGATTTTTTGTCGCCAAAACCTGCGACTCGAGTTCGTAAAGTTTATGGGCCGCATCATTCTGCATCGAGTTCGAGAGCCACGCCGAGAGATCGCGCTCCACATCGGCCCAGGATACAAAGTGATGCACGTCGAGCTCGGATACTGTCGGGTATTCGCGCACAGCCTCGGATGGCATCATGAAATTATTATCCGGGTTTTTTAAAATTTCTTCGGGCAAGTGACGCAAAAAATTAAATATACCGGTGTCTTCCCACTGATGTTCCCCGAATGTCTCGTAGTCCATAAAGAGGTTCACGACGTGACCATTACCGTTCACTTGCGAAACCCAGTTTGCAAATTTCGGAGCCGTCAAGGGAAACTCTCCCCATTCTTTTGAAGAAAAACGAAACGCAATATCATCGGAAAGACGATAATTTTTGAGCAACAACTTGATTTGTTTGGTTCCGCGCGGACGATACAAGAAATTCGGGCTCCTCCAACCAAGAACATGATCCGCCCCCTCGGCGAGTATCGCTTTATATCCCATTTGTTCGATCGTATTCGCAAGATCGTTGTTGTAAATCAGCTCGGTATTGCGAAAAGTCAAAGGATACACACCAAAAAGTTTCCTTACTTTTTGGCGATGAAGCTCAACCTGTCTTTTGAACTCTTCCTTGGAATAGAGAAAAGCGAGGGAATGATAATAGGTCTCATCCAGCACCTCCGCCCGGCCGGTGTTGACCAACTTTTTAAACGAGCGCAGGGTCTCAGGAGAATATTTTTCAAGCTGGTCGAGGAATACGCCAGAAAAAGAAAAGCTCACTTTGAATTCCGGATGCTTTTCGAGAAGTTCGAGCATCACGGCGTTGGCGGGCAAATAACATTTTCGAGCAACCTTATCGAGGATCTTTTCGTTGGAAAGGCGGCTGTTCACAGTATCGGTAAAATAGTCGCGATCGTTGCCGATATCAAAAAGCCGATACCGCTTAACGCGAAACGGCTGGTGGACCTGAAAATAAAAACAAACTGAAGCCATACGTACTTAACATTATACGCCGGTAAACAATACTCGCAAATGAAAACTTCTGCCCGAATTACCGAGGGGAGTCCTTGGGAAGTTTCCCAAGGACTCCCCTTAGTAAAGCTATTTTACCGTGGGCGTTTCTTCTTCGTCTCCGTATTCCAGCCAATCATTTATAAAGCTGTTAAAATCACGAGGGGCATCAAAATAACCAGGGAAACTTTCCGGCGAAAGGATGAGCCTTTCTTCACGACCACTGTCGCCGCCCGTAAGATCTTCATAACTGCTGTACTTATAATTATCCAGATAATCGGCAACTATTTTTTTATCCTGTATACCCTTCTTTTTCCACTCAGATTCTATTAACTTTACCGGGTTTAGATGGATGTAAGCAAAAAGATACTTGAGATAATTGTCACTATCAACATGCCGTGCTTTAAAAGCCCCGTCAAACAAAGCCCCTTTTCGTTTGTATTTTGTATTAAAAAACATCGAATGAGAAGTGAGGAGTTTGCTCATAAACTTACTTATACCACCCTCAACCGTCTCTCGGACCAAAAGATGGAAGTGGTTGGGCATTAAGCAATATGCGCCGATGGCGGTATGAGGTTGACCTCGATCTAAATTTTTTAACAGTAAACCATTTGTTTCTCTAAAATGAAAAACTTTTTCAGAATTATTCAAAAACAAAGAACGAACAAACCTTTCTTTATCTGATCTCTCCAAGAAAATAGGACGTTTTTCAACCCCACGACTATACACATGATAGTACTCGTCGACGCTAAAATTAAATTTGCGTTCCATTTTTTCATTATACACGAGGCAGAATCATTTACCAAGGGGAGTCCTTGGGAACCCCAAGGACTCCCCTTGGTAAAGATGACAAGACCATATATACCAAAACACCCCGGCCGTGAGGCGGGGGTGTTTGGAAACCTTTTTTAGACACTCCTTGCGGAGTTTCTAAAAATCACAAGATGGTTTAGCCCGAGGATGAACCGGTTAAGGTCCAGGAATCCGTCGGGAGGTTCTTGACTTTGTAGTCGTTGTTCCAGTCAGCGGTTGTGTTAGCGTGGCTGTTCGCGGAGCGATCAGACCATACGAACGAAGCTGCTGCTGAGACTGAGTTGTACCCGGTCGGAGCGACCCAAGTTGAAGGATTCGTGAGCGAAGTGCTAACGTATGTTCCCGCTGTTGCTGTACCAGTGACGCTGTCCTTCAAGCTGTATGTCTCGGAAGTGGTAATCTGCTGCTCATTTGTCGCAGTGAAGATAACCGTTCCGGAAGTCGCCTCGTCGGTGAACAATCCCGTTGTTCCTTCGACAGCTGCTGTTCCCGTTGCGAATGTTCCGTCAACCGCGGTCCCTGAAGCGTCATACAACTTGATCATTGTCGAGCCTCCGAGGTCGATACCAGCCGTTTTGTTGATCGTGAAGAGCATTCTCTTCCATCCGATCGAAGAGGCCGTATCGGCAGCGATGGTGAATTTCGCGAGGGTAAGCGTACTTGCGGTCAAGAGAGTGGTCGGAAGTGTCTGATAGGTGATGGTCGGGACAGACTTGTACACATATTGTGCATTCGTCGTAATGTCCGTATTGCCATAAGCCTCGGTTCCGCCGGAAGTGAGGGTCTTGTATGTGTCAAGAGTGATCATGACGTTCGCGCTTGACGTTGCCGCCGCGGCGCTTACATCGTTCAAGTTGACATATATATCGACAACTTTTCCGTTAGAATCATTTGCCGGAATAGCAAGCGTCATTCCTGAGGAAGTCGCTATGTTTCCTGCGCCGAGGTATACAACCTTATCAGCCATACCTGAAGACTTGAGAACGAGAGAGCGGATAGCTCCTTCTCCGTTCGAGCCATCAGCCTTCAAAGCGATGTCGGTAAGTGTGTAGGAATCGTTGACCGCGGTGAAGCGGAACGAAGCTACTTTCGGTGTTGTGTTTCCAACGAGGAGTCTAATCGCGACAGAAGAATCATCGATCTTAGCCGCTGCGATTGTTCCTGTAGAAGCAGTGATTGTCTGACCAGCAAGCTCGCCTGTCGATTTGGATGCTGCGGAAAGTGCAGTCGTTCCCGACACAGTGAGACCTGTGATAAGAGTGTCAGTGTCAACCATAGAGCTTGTGAGGCTTGCGTAGACATCGACATTCATTGTCGAGTTCGCCGCCATTTCTTCGCTGATGCTCCACGAAGTGGTGCTTGCGACCGTGCTCTTTACGCTTGACGTCTTGGCACCGTACTGGACATACACATCGGTAAGTCCTGTTGCAACTCCGACGCTCGCGCCCGTCCAAGTGATCGAGATCGTGTCGAGGTTAACTTTTTCGGTTTCGTTGGAAGTAACAACGAAGCTTGCGATCTTGTAGGCCGTCTTCGGAGTGACCACGGTCTGGTTCGCATAGCTTGAGTTCTTTGCTCCCGAGAGAGAACCAACAGCAACCGTCAAGGTATTCGCAGCAACCGCCGTATTGGTGGTGTAGGTGAGCGAGTTTACTTTCTTGATGTTGTTTACTGCGGAAGCCGCGATGTTCACCTTAATGGTGTGTCCAGCAGCGAAAGTCGTCCCGCTTGCGTGATCGTTGTAGATATCCGCACGGACCTCCAAGACAACAGGTTTGCCCGGGGTTACAACGAGAGAAGACCCGAAGGTGTATCTCGTGTAGCTCACGTCGTCGTGAAGAGAAGTTGTATTACCAATCTGTACTCCGTCAGCAAAGATAGCTCCATTCCTCAAAGAAGAATTATCGCCTGTGCTGATAGTAGCGTTGATATCCAAGCTTTCAACTTTCATCGGTTCGCCGGCCGCCTTGACCTCGAACTTTGCCAAGAGGACGTTTGATCCCGTCAGCGTGACGTTGCCTGACGGCGAGTCAGACTTCTTGGTGATGGTAAGGGTTCCGCCATTGACAGCCTGTGTTCCCGTGGATAAAGCGCTGAATCCATTACCGGCGCCTCCAGCTGTTACAAGCACTGCGGCGCCAATCTGCGAATCTGTGAAGACCGCATCTCCCGCGTTTTGGAGCGAGAAGCTGAAGGTCTTGGTTGAACCGCCGACGATGTCGCCAATCAATTTAAGTGTGCGAGTGCCAGTTTCGATGTATTTCGGTGAAGCCGAAAGATCGAAAGTAACATAGCCGTTCGCGTCAAGAGAAGCAACCGTTGTGCCAAGCTGCACACCGTCAAGCATAAGCTTGAAGTTTGCGAGGTCAGCCGTAGCAACGGAACCGATCTGGCGGAAGGTTATTGATTTCATGTTCACAGCACGTATCCCAAAAGATATAGGACCCTGCCACATCGTGTATTCGGTCTGAGGATCAACACCTGCGGTTGACGGGCTAGGTGTGGTATCCGTGAAATCCACAGTTGCCATAAGAGCCGTAGCGATCGAAATGTTGTTCCCATTGATCGGGAAGGTTCCTCCGACAGTTGCGGTTCCCGCAGTTACGCTCGTGAGCGAAACTCCGATGATCTGCCCGTTTGTAGAAGCGGTGATGTCGGCCTTGACGGCGACAACCATCGAGCTTCCAGCCGGGATTGTGAAGATACCGGAAGGATCGTTAAAGGTAACCTTGGTGTTTGAAACCGTAGCTGAGTCGGCCAAGCGCTTCACTCCATTGAACAAGTATACATTCGCCAACGTTGCATCGTTTGAAACACCGGTGCGAGTGAACTGTAAGTTCGTGATCGCGATCGGAGCTGCTGTTGGGTTGGTGAAGGTGAAGTGTGCGAGATCGCCGACAGCTTGTCCTGCGATGAGGACGTTTGAAGCTGAAGGTGTATCAGCAGAGAGGGCAACGCTCAAGTTCGTGCCGGTCGGAACTGTGGTTCCCGGTGTTCCCGGTGTTCCGGGTGTGCCAGCATAGTGTGCGTTGAGATATGCTCTCATCGATGCGCCTACCAATCCCGTACCACTGGTCAAACCCAAAGGTGTGAGAATGTCAGCCGCGTATTTTTCCTGGAATTTAATAACAGCCGCTTTTGTCTTTGCTCCGAAGTAAGTTGACTCACTTCCGGGAGCGCCAGCGCCTGAGGTGGCAACCTGAGTTGCCGGATCCATATTGAGGATCTTCTGGAGGTTTTGTACATCTACACTCGATGAACCAAGTTTGAGGTTCGTTGCAAATGTATAACCTCCTACTGCTGCCGTACCGCCAGTCTGCGCATTGAGCTGTGCCTGCAAACCTTGGATGGTTGCGAGCAAGCTTGCGATCTGAGCCTGGAGGTCTGTTGCTGACTGTGCTGATGCCGTACCAACGGTCATCGTAACAGCGGTAGCAAAGCCTACGAAGCTTGCGATCACTTTTTTTGTTATACCCATAAATAATTTTTAATTACTATCGCGGTAAAATTTTTCATTCCTTGCGAAACAAAAAACAATATCGCCACGCCACCGGAATGATAGGTTCGACTCCTACTTCCGACAACGTTGTTGTCTACAAATTTTCTAATGTCTCGCTTCGCCCCGACCAAGGCAAAGCGCGTACACGCAATGTAATGTGGACTCGCCGCCATTTCTGAGAATGTTTCTTTTACAGTATCCGCATAAATACCGTGAACCACAGTATCATTGAAGATACCATACCATCTTGCTGTATTCAGTTTTCAATGACCTGCCCGGTTCAGAAAATCGTTTTTTCCGCATATACAGAAAAAACAAGCAGTCCTCCTTTCTCTTCAATTATATTACGCGCTTCAAACTCTGCAAAATGACAATGTGGATAACTGTGTGCATATCGTGAAGCGTTTTTAACGACTTCCCGATGCTTTCCCTTGGAGTGCGCGATACTCCTTAAGGGGCGGTTGTCCGCCATAATTGCAGCATGTTCAAGTATCGCATTTTCACTATGCAAAGTCAATAGTATTAAGGCTTTACAAAACCTTTGGAATATAGGGAAAATAGGAAATTTGGGGGATTTTTAAGGTGAAAAATAGGCGGGTTTGGGGGTGTTTTTTATGGGACTACGACGCCCGACTCCCCTTTCCCCGTCGACGAGCTCGGCTCGTCTCCTCCTTAAGGGAAGTCGGGTTAGAGAAAGGTGTCGATTCAACTCGGCTCGTCTCCTCCTTAAGGGAAGTCGGGTTAGAGAAAGGTGTCGATTCAGCTCGGCTCGTCGGATTACAGCCGCAGTACACCTTTTTGATATTTTGCTTCATTCTTCGCAAAATATCTAAAGAAGGTCTTGCGGAACGGGGCCTCCCGCGGGACTTCCATTTTTATCTCCCTTCAGTCGTAAAAATTAGGTCGCTCCCCGTTCCTCACCTCCTTAAGGGAAGTCGGGGAGATGAAGAATGAGGTTTTACTCACGATTACCCCCACCCGGCCTCCCCTTATTAAGCGGAGGAGGAACGAAAAAATATTTCGCCTTCATAAGAGGGGACAAGGCGATAAAATTTTGATCTCAACTCTCCCTTTTTTCGCCGCTTCGCGAGTCCTTTATAGGGGGACTTTAGTTGCAGGTGAACGATCAAGCGATTGAATATTTGCTCCACCGACGATCACCTTCTTTTTTAAGTACTCCATCGGCAACGAGAGCGAGAAGCTCTCGTTGTATCGTCTTTTCACCATATTCCGTGAAATGAGAAACTATGTCCTTTATCGAGACCTCGCCTTTCTCTTTGACGAGAGCAATGACCGTCTCGCGACGAGAATTTTTTTCAAGTTTCTTTGGGGAACCATCGCTCAAAATTTTTCTTTCCTGAGGTCGAACTTCTGCAGCGCTCGTCTGCGGTCTTGAGAGGTCTTTGTTAAGGACAAAACTATTTTTGTCCTTTAAGGCAACTTCTCTGCTCATAGAATTTTGGGCGAACGTTTCTTTTTTTGCAGGCGCTCCATCGGTAAAAAAAGTATGAGAAAAAACAAAATCCTTTTGAGAAGAGCTACCCTGTTCTTCTGCGGCAGAGGCAGCAAGAGACAGGTACTCGTCATGGAGAATAGCAGCGTTCATCTCAGAGACAAAACCAGCGATCCGCGCAATGCCGATGAACGATGATATCTTCTCGATGTCTGAGACAATATTTTTTATTCCGGCAGCCGAACTGCTATCGGACGTCTGTTGGGTTATTGACGAGATGTCGGACATGATCGAAAGGGACATCTTTCTGAGTGTCCATTTAAGAGGTTCGTTGTCCGAAAGAAATCCTGTGATCATATAAACCGCTGTGGCAAGTTTCTCGGATTTTTTCTGAACAAAGGAAGAGAGCGGGCCGCGCCTTAAAGAGACAAATTCATCGGCATTTTTTATAAGAGACACATGATTACCCACGCTCAAAAACTGCCCATTATATGACTTTTCCTGGTGTCTTATATTTAAGTCTTTGTCTTTTTTGTCGTCCATTTCTTTTAAGATAAATGTGTCCTATATCCAATTATTTTTGTCCGCACCCTTATCATACATTTTTGCTTATTAATTTCAAGGACAGCACGGCGCCGACCCCCCTTTCCCCGTCGACGAGCTCGGCTCGTCTCCTCCTTAAGGGAAGTCGGGTTAGAGAAAGGTGTCGATTCCGCTCGGCTCGTCTACTCCCAAGGGAGGTCGAGAGAGACGGCGAACGGACGACGACGCCCGACTCCCCTTTCCCCGTCGACGAGCTCGGCTCGTCTCCTCCTTAAGGGAAGTCGGGTTAGAGAAAGGTGTCGATTCAGCTCGGCTCGTCTCCTCCTTAAGGGAAGTCGGGAAAGAAAAAAAGGGGGGTCTACATCCGCTCGGCTCGTCTCCTCCTTAAGGGAAGTCGGGTTAGAGAAAGAAGTGTCTGCCTCCGCTCGGCTCGTCTCCTCCTTAGGGGAAGTCGGGGTGGGTGACAAGATGAAGGGCGAAGAGAGACAAAAATACACACTTAGAAGTACGGCGATTTTGTGCTAAAATATGCTCATCATGGCTAAGAAAAAAATAGAAAAAGAATCGATCCCAAAACTGCCACTTCTCAAAGAAGAGACTCGATCCACTGCCATCGCGATCGCTTTCTTCGTATTGGCGATGTTCTTCATTCTGGCGTCATTCGCAAAAGCCGGCGTTGTCGGAGATACCATAAAGAAAGGACTGGAGACTTTGCTCGGTGTTGGCTTTTTCCTGATCCCACTTCTCTTCATCATGCTCGGTGTTTCATTCATGCGAACTATCCGTCCGAACCTCGGCGCACGAAGTGTTATCGGTTCCCTTTTGTTCGTTCTTTCCGGACTCGGGTTGCTCGCTCTCATACCGGGAGGAACCTATGGCGGTATGTTCGGTAAGCTAATCGACGTCCCTCTCATAAAATACTTTGACGTCTACTTCACCTTCCTTTTCCTCTTCGCGCTGATCACCCTTTCTGTGATCATACTGTTCGACACCGCACCGAGAGGAGAACATTTCATGCTTCTCAAAGAAAAACTGTTCAAGAAAAAAGAAGTGGCCGAAGAAATAGAGGAAGAACCCCTCGCTGTTGCCGCTCCGGTAGCCGCAGCTCCTGTGGTGCCGGCTCCGGTCGAACAGGATGATCAAAGTATGCAAGACGAAGAGGAGGAAATGGAAGAAGATGAAGATGGCGAAGAAGAGGATGAGGAAGAAAAAGAGGAGGAGGAAAAACCAAAAAGAAAATCTCTTGAAGAGGAGATATCCGACATGGAAAAAAATCAGAAGAACATCCTCCCTGTGAAGGATTTCATTCCCCCTCCGCTCCACCTCCTGGAAGGAGATAAAGGAAAACCGGGAGTAGGTGACATTAAGGCGAACGCAAACATCATCAGGAGAACGCTCGCGAACTTTGGGATAATGGTTGAGATGGACGATGTGGCGATCGGACCGTCGGTCACGCGTTTCTCGCTTAAGCCGGCAGAGGGGGTTAAACTTTCTCGCATCGTCGGTCTACAGAATGAACTCGCGCTCGCACTCGCCGCCCATCCTGTTCGCATAGAAGCACCAATACCGGGAACCTCTCTCGTCGGCGTCGAAGTTCCAAACAGCTCAAAGACAACCGTCGGTCTCGGGACGCTGCTTTCATCTGCAGACTTCATGGAAGCAACAAGCCCCCTCACCGTCTCTCTCGGTAAGAGCATTTCCGGAAAAACTCATTTTGGGAATCTTGCAAAAATGCCCCACGTCTTGGTCGCAGGTGCGACAGGATCAGGAAAATCGGTGACGGTGCACACAATGATCACTTCCCTGCTCTATCGCAACCCCCCCGAGAACCTGCGGTTCATCATGATAGACCCGAAACGCGTCGAGATGACCTTATACAACGGCATCCCGCACCTTCAAACGCCGGTGATCACAGAGGGAAAGAAAACCCTTGCCGCCCTTCGCTGGGCCGCGAGAGAAATGGACCGACGATATGACGTGCTCGAAGCGGAAAAGGTTCGGGACATCCAGTCATACCACAAAACGATCCTCGCACCATTCCTTGCCAAAGAACATGCTCCCGATGGAACGGAAAAGGCGCCGGAAAGAATGCCTTACATAGTCATCGTAATAGACGAATTAGCCGACCTTATGCAGGTATTCCCGAGAGAGCTCGAAGGAGCCATCGTCCGTTTGGCGCAAATGAGCCGCGCTGTCGGGATCCATTTGATCATTTCGACACAAAGACCATCCGTGAACGTCATCACAGGACTCATCAAGGCCAATATCCCGTGCCGTGTGGCACTTCAAGTCACTTCGCAGATAGATTCCCGCACTATTCTCGACACGACAGGAGCGGAAAAACTTCTCGGTGCGGGCGACATGCTCTATCTGTCCGCAGACATGGCAAAACCGATTCGCCTTCAGTCGGCTTATGTTTCCGAGACCGAACTCAAGAAGGTTGTAAAGTACCTCGTCGATGAATACCGAGATGTACCGCCCGATTTCATTGACCTGACAGAGGTTCCCGGCCGCGATGCAATCTTTTCGTCCAATCTTGAGGACAACGATTCCGAAGACAGCCTCTATGAAGAGGTTCGAGAAGAAGTGATACAAAGCAAAAAAGCTTCGACGTCTTACCTTCAAAGAAAGTTCGGCATCGGCTATTCCAGAGCGGCAAAACTTATCGATGCACTAGAGAAAAATGACGTTATCGGTCCCGGAAACGGTTCTAAAGCGCGCGAAGTACTTATTAAAAATGAAAGCACTATAGGAAAAGAGAATGGCGAGGAAGATATAAGCGACGTCATATAAACGCAAGAAAAGCACGCACCGGGAAGCTACTCTAGAACATCATGCGAACTAACGCCAAAAAAATACTCACGTTCGGAATTACTGCGATCCTCACAATATCGGTCATCGGTTATGCGTATTTTTCTATGCGCGATTTTTTGCGTGGACCTGTCGTTCGGTTTTCCGCCCCCAAAAACGGCGAAACCGTTACTTCACAAGTGTTAGAAGTATCGGGCACTTCACAGAACCTTTCGTACCTTAAGCTGGATGGGCGTAAGATCTTTACCGACAAGAACGGAAATTGGAGTGAAAAATTGATACTGGCGCCCGGGTATAATATAATAGAAGCCGATGCAAAAGACAGGTTCGAGAGAGAGGTCAAAGAAACGATCTATGTAATATATCAAGAAAAACAAGATTAGCAGATAACAGATAAAACTATGGCGAAAACATTTGGGAAAAAGGAGAAGCCTGAAAAAAAGGGCTCGAATGACGGAGTAGATGCGGCAATAAAAGCGATACAAATAAAGTTCGGAGAAGGCGCGATAATGAAGCTCGGGGATAAACCAAAGGTGGGAATAAATGCCATTCCTTCCGGCTCCATCGGCCTTGATCACGCACTCGGCGTTGGGGGATTCCCGCGCGGACGCATCATAGAGATATTCGGACCGGAATCATCGGGAAAAACAACACTTTCTCTCCACGTCATAGCCGAAGCGCAAAAGAAAGGAGGAATTTGCGCGTTCATTGACGCAGAGCACGCGCTTGACCCAGAGTATGCCAGAAAAATCGGCGTCAAAATTGACGATCTGCTTGTTTCGCAGCCGGACACAGGTGAGCAGGCTCTTGAAATCACAGAAAGTTTAGTTCGCTCGGGAAAAATAGATGTTATTGTCATTGATTCCGTTGCCGCACTCACCCCGAGAGACGAGATCGAGGGCGAAATGGGGCAAACGCATGTCGGAAAACAAGCGCGGCTTATGTCACAAGCGCTCCGCAAACTCACCGCAATTGTTGATAAAAGCAAAACCCTTATTATTTTCATCAACCAGATCCGCATGCAGATTGGTGTTATGTTCGGCAACCCTGAAACAACTCCTGGAGGAAAGGCACTGAAGTTCTACACTTCCGTTCGCGTCGATATTCGCCGCATCGCGCAAATCAAAAAAGGCGATGAGGTGATGGGAAACCGCACGAGAGCAAAGGTCGTCAAGAACAAAGTTGCCGCACCATTCCGCCAGACCGAATTCGATATTATGTTCAATGAGGGCATCTCCACCGAAGGAGAGATTATCGCGCTCGGCGAGAAATTCGAGATACTCCAAAAATCAGGTCCCTCTTATTCCTACGGGGATACGAAACTCGGCCGCGGATACGATGCAACGCGCATGTTCCTCAAAGACAAGGCAAATAAAAAGGTGGCGGCAGATATTTTGACGGAAATTCATGTAAAAATGGAAGAGGCCGCAAACGGAATTACCGAAGCCGAAGAAGTGGAAGAGAAAGAGCCGGCGGAAGGTGTGGAGGAATGAAAAAACAAAAATACCGATGCTCCTTCTATGGAACATCGGTTTTGTTCATACGGCGAGAGCTTTAGATACCCTTGCCACCGAACCTATTCATGGCGTCGAGACGCCGCCTGCGTTCTTCTTGAAACTTTCTCATCTCTTCCCACCTCATTTCTTCCCTGACTCTCGAAAGTTCGAGGTCGAGCCGCTTCAGCTCGGAAGATTCGAGCGAAGAAACATATTCACCGCTAAGGCGCAGACTGTTCAGCAAACGTCGTTTTTCTCGCAAACAGACCCTTCTGGCCTGTTCAAGAGGAAGAGACCGGGCGTAATCTTCAAACGAAATTCCGCCACGCCGAAGCCAAATCTCTTTTTCAGTCCTTGAACGAACAAGAAGAACAAGTTCGCATGGTTTTTCGGGACCAAATCTGGTTGTCCTTCGGATATCACCACCCAAAACGACGATTTCATTTTCATGATATCTTCGATATTGGGAAAACGCCCTCATTTTCTCACGTTTAGTCTCCCCGCAGGCGACTAGGACGATATTGTTCCCCATATAGCACTCCACGGGAACAAGACGGGCTATTCTCGCCGGGCTCGCAACTCATTCGCCACCGCCGGACCGCACGTACTCTTTCATTCCTTTTTTCTCCTCTTTGTGAACAACAGGACCAAAAACTTTAAAAAGATTAACACTTTTTTAAAAAAAGAAAAGCTGCACGGTTTCCCGAACAGCTTTCGACGTACCGTTCAGAGACTGAACAGACCGAGGTCGATCTCTTCAAATTTCACGACCCGCCACCCTTCAAATTCCATCAAAACAATGATTCCCGGAATATGAGCCTCGCCGTAATGAATGAGAAAATCTCCTCGGTGTTTTCGCACTTCTTCCACAACATGCTCGTTACGATGTTGAACGAGCACCAGCGTCATAAGTGTTTCGTTCCCGAAAGAGAGAGGTTGCTCGTTGCCGTCCCCCAAAAGCCTCTTTATCACCTTTTCCCTGTTCTCCTGCTTTAAAATTGCTTCCATTTTGAGGACCAGCTCATCGCAAGAATACCCCGCCGTATCGAGCAGAGTCGACACTTCGGCGAGATCTATATCCGCATTAACCGCGGACGACGGATACTCGATCTTCTGGAGAGAAAGCTCTGAGACCTTCGCAAACAGTTTTTCGAATTCAAAAACAAGACGAAACATCTTCCTTATCCTCGCCTCGTTTTGATTTTTCGGTTCTTTTTGACTGTCGCGAACACCCTCAAAGAAAATTCGATAACCCGAATTTATCGCCCAATAGGTTTCGTGCTGAACGAGCGAATAAAAGCCCGCGGGCGCGACATGAACCATGCCGCGCAGAATCGCCGTCCTGTCGCCTTTTTTCAGCACTACACGCGTGGTCTTCACTTTTTCAACTCCCCTATTAAGAGAAAACTTGCCTTAAATGATATTAACACATTTTTTTAAAAAATCAAATCACCGAAAACAAAGAGTATATAAAAGGGGTAAATAATTAAAAAACTGCTCGGGCTCGCCCGGGCAGTTCGCTTTCTTTCTGCTTCTTCTAAAGATCGAAAAAGTCAAACCTTTCGATCTTCTCGACCGTCCACCCGGCGGCTTCCATTAACGCCCTAATGCCAGAGATGTGGGCTTCCCCATAATGGACGAGTATATCACCGTTCGGTTGTTTCGCGATCTCTCTTACCGCAAACTCGTTGCGATAGTTCAAGAGCACGGAATCAAGGACTCGAAAAGAAAATAGCCAGGAGATAAATTTTGCAAGCCACACGATGATCCAATTTGGCTTCGGGCCGTTTCGACGGTCATGACCTGACGCCAAGAACATAAGCCACCAGAAAGGACCCTGCGTCTCTTCCGGTTGCTCAAGCAGCAAGAGAAGAGGATTGGGGTCAAACCCCTCCCGTGCGAGCTCCCTGACCAGCTCAGCGAGACTCACGTCCGCACGGATAGCGGAATTCGGATAAACCACCGTATCCAGCACAAGCGATTTCTCGGGTCGTGCTTCGTGGGTCGCAATTTGTGCCACAACCTTTTTTATCTTCCGTTCTTTTTTGCTCTCAAAGACGGCGGTTCCGTCGTCGGCGACTCCTTCATAAAAAACCTGCGAACCGGCTGCCACGGCTTGGTCCATTTCGTTCTGAACCATGCGGTAAAAACCGACCGGTCCGATATGTCCAATACCCCGAAGGACTGCCGTTCGCCCACCATTTTTCATGACAACGCGAGAAACAGTGATTTTCACTTAAGGCCCCTTTAGATTGAGGTTGAACAAAAAACCTAAAAAGAACTTTATCATGCTTCTTCAGAAAAGTCAAACCGCCACAAACAAAAAATCGACGCAAAATTCATTGCACCGATTTTTTGTTTTTGGTCGTAAATTTTAAGCGCTTTGTCCGGAAAGTACGGGGCGACGAACCAGGATGTCTCGGAGGAGTAGAGCGGCAAGCAAAAGTATCGCTATGGTAATAAACTTAACAGGCATCGCCGTATGCCAAAACGCGGCATTGAAAAAATTGTAGCTTCCTAATGGGTCAGACAAAAACGAAGGCGAATTGTGCCAAATATTCGGCACGGAAACCATCGAGAACGACAAACGAACCACCCCGACAAGAATCAGGAATTTCATAAATACCGGAGAGGTGAGTTTTTTCAGGGCCCATACCGTATAAACCCTCCGCATTATTCGTTTTTTTAGAATTTGTTCTGACATGTAGTGTATCGCTGAAATCGCTACCCAAGGTCTCCCCTTTCCCCGTCGTTTCGCTTCGCTACTCTCCTCCTTAAGGGAAGACCTTTGTCCGCGATTTCTGGCTTTTTAATTTTTATTGTTTCCCCGCTTCTTGCATTTGATAAATTTTTCTTAATTCTTCTTTTGCTCGGAATATCCGCGTCTTCACCGCACCGACTGTCTCGCCTTCCATGTCCGCGATCTCCTGCTGACGATACCCCATAATAAAATGGAGACGAAGAACTCTATGCAAATGTTTCGGTAAATGAGCCAAAAGCTTTGCCACCACATCCCGGAGCTCATTATCTTCCATACCGTTGTCGTCTTTTCCCGAAAGATTAAAAAAGAATTCATCTTCCATATAGGTCCTCCCTTCCGTCATCCGCTTGCGTTTCTGATAGAGCGTATAGCACGTATTGAGAAGGATCTTATACCCCCAAGAGCCAAAGGACGCACCTTCTTGGGGTTCAAACCGCGCCGCGTTCATGTATATTTTCGTAAATGCTTCCTGAACGGCGTCTTCGGCGTCTTCCCTACTCATAAGCACGCGATGGGCTTTTCTCAAAAATGGCGCCTGGTATCTTTCAACAAGCACCTCGAAAACCGATGGCTTCTCGACAGAAAGCCGTAAAAGTTCCTCGTCTGTTTTTTGCCTATAATCCTCGGACATGTTAAGTTTTTCTCTTTCTCTGCAGATTATTACACGACAAAAAGGAGAAAGGTTACAGCTAAATAATACATAATATCGAACGATTTGGCAAATATTTCCAAAACAACACTTCCAAAAATTTTTGACTTTTTACGATTTCTCGCTTACAATGCCAAAATGCTTAACTACAATGAAATAGTCCCTAAAAAGGTCGTTCTTTTGGACGGACAGCCATTTGAGGTCTTGTCTTCGCACGTTTTTCGCATGCAACAGCGAAAGCCGGTCAACCAGACCAAACTTAAAAATGTTATCACAGGAAAAGTAACGGAACGCTCGTTTCATCAGTCTGAAGTCGCAGATGAAGCTGAAATCGAAACTAAAAATATAAAATTTTTATACGCAAATCGCGGAGAATACTGGTTCTGCGAAGAAAATGACCCGGCCACTCGTTTCAAACTCGAGAACGAAATCTTTCAAGAGGGCGCGAAATGGATTAAGCCGAACACTGTGGTTGAGGCCATGGTTTTTGACGATGGAATCATCGGAATTAAACTCCCGATCAAGGTTGAGCTCAAGGTCACCGAAGCTGCACCGGCAGTAAAAGGCGACACAGCGACAGGCGCAAGCAAACAAGTAACACTTGAAACAGGCCACACCATCAACGTTCCGCTCTTCATCAACGAAGGCGACGTACTCAAGATCAATACCGAAACCGGACAATATACCGAGCGCGCGGATAAGAAATAATCGAAGGGGTCTTCGATTTAGACACTAAAAATATGGTCCATTTGGACCATATTTTTAGTATAGGGAAAAGAAAACAGAAAAACCTCCAAAACGGCTTGACAATTTTTATAAAAGGTGTATACTATACACAATTAGATGATAAGCAGTTAGATTGACGGCCAGGGGGAAAAGAGCCCCCCAGCCAAGGAAAGGCATTTACCGGATTTCGCCCCCGGATTGGAGTGGCGAAGAACGGGAAGAGTTTCCCTGCTCATGATGGATATGAGTTTTTGGGCAAGGATTGCACCAGTTCGTCACCAAGGGAGACTTCTCAAGGTGACAAAAAAGGAATTCTTGCCGGGATGGCAAGAGCAAGGAATTGCCTTCTAGAGGTTTTCAGGTCGAGCCGTCGACCCCACACAAAAAGGAATACGGCATAAGGGGTTATCCGGCCCACAGGAAAAACCGGAAACATGGGGACGCCACAAGCGCCCCCTTTACTTTTTGTATAGAAATAAAAAAAACGCCGGAACGGCGTTTTTTGCAATTATAGGGAATCGGGAGGTGCATCGATATCCTTTATCTCCGGAGTCTCCGCCACCACCACATTCACCGTACGCGTTTTTGTCGCCTGGTTTCCGGCGGCATCAACGGCGGTATAGATTATGACATACTCGCTCAAGACATTTGTATCGACCGAGCCGGTAGCGACCGGGGTGACTGGGATATCTCCGTCGGAAGCGGTAGCCCCGGGGTCTGTGAACGCCCCCCCTTGAATGACAGACATCGGGTCATCTCCGTTTAGAGTGATCACAGGAGGTGTCGTATCTTGTTCTTGCTTCGGTGTGGTTGAGTTTGGGGTTGAGGTGTCTCCACCGTCGAGAGAGATGCCGGCTTTCTGTAATAATTCTTTAAGGGTCGACTCATCGATACAGGTCTCGCCAATGCAAACCTCCTTCACAGTCAACACCCCATCCGCCGTCAAACTCCAATTATCACCAAGAAGCGAGTGCCCCATCATATCAACGTTAGTACCCGAAAGGAGAATGACATTGCCTGTTCCTTGTTCGACACTCCACACCGAGCCGCTGACCGTATTGCCGAGGATGGACTCGCTCAGACTTCCCCAAGAAAGATCAACGAAAGCGAGGACGGTTCCGTTACCGGTACCAACGAAGTCTTCCAATGCGATGGCGACGACCGGATCACCTTGATCCGCTTTCTTTCCGATACCGGACACAGAGGAGAGTGTGATCTTGTCACCGGCATGGATGGCACCGTTCTCATCTGAAACATGTGTCGGGACACGTCCAGAGAGAGCGACTGGGAATTCAGAGAGAGGAAGTTCAGGTTTACTAATATCGTTTCCGAGAAGAACACCCGGAGCGGTGGAAACGATACCGATAACAGGATCGCTCTTTGAGTTGGCCTTCCCTATCGAGTACATTCCCTTTGTCATGACGATATCGCCCGGCTGAAGATCTTCATTCGAATAGTAAAGCTCGGCGAGGTCGGAACCTCCTGTCGTCTGAGAACGCGAAGTGATGTTTCCTGCTACACCGCCGCTGCAGGTTCCGTCATTATCAATACAAATAGAACCATACGGAATCTCCAGAGCCGCACTTGTTGCCGTCGAGCCGATAACGCCGAAGGTGGTAGTGCCGGTAATGACAGCAGCACCTGCGACCGAGAATGTTTTCCATGGCGAAGTGGTACCGATACCGATATTACCAGTAGAAATGGTCGTTGTCCCCACTCCGTTCAACCCCGTACCGTAAATGAGATTGCCGATGGTGAGCTGGTTGCTTCCTGTCGGACTTGGTACGGCGACGTTGTAACCGATGGCGATATTATTACTTCCGGTGGTTACTTGGTCGCGGTAAGCGTCTGTTGAGGCGCCGATGAGAACGTTGTTCGCGCCGGTAGTGACGCCGTATCCTGATTTGTAACCAAGGAGGGTGTTGTAGTTCGAACCGGTAGCGGCAAAATAACCTGATTCATGCCCCACATATGTACCGCCTTGATTCGAATAAGCTCCGCCTGCCCCGCTACCGGAAAGATAACCGACAGCCACTGAAGACGTGGCTGAGGCATTGGAATATAAAGCACCGGCTCCCAAGGCTACGTTCCAACCCCCGGTGGTATTAGCGTAAAGCGCGTAATCCCCAAATGCGACATTTAGAAAACTATTATTGCTCTTGTACATCGTATAACTTCCGACCGAAGTATTGTCATTTCCAAGAGCATCATAGGGTGATGACATATATCCGATGGCGATATTGCTCATTGCGGCGCCACCCGTATGTGCGGTTGCCAACGCGCCGTCACCGATCGCTATTGAAGTGTTCGTTCCAGCGCCGGAAGCGGCAGCC
>Ga0247842_10002100_pt1 | contig 30655 bp, 34 predicted proteins | sample LaCruzMarch2015__3_FD_192411 | JGI IMG/M metagenome (GOLD analysis project Ga0247842, IMG submission 192411) | Freshwater microbial communities from meromictic Lake La Cruz, Castile-La Mancha, Spain - LaCruzMarch2015_19m | ecosystem: Environmental > Aquatic > Freshwater > Lake | place: Spain...
AATCTGAACCTTCTGCCATATCACACCTCAATCCGATATTGTTTATTGCGCTGCTATATTAACCACATCGTCAGAACCGGAATCAGCAGAGAATAAAAATGCCCGTGTCTGGGGATTCGTACCTTTGCAGGATGCCCGCTATGGTGCTTCCTGATAGAAAGGTTAAGGCATTTTTTTTATAACAACCGAAGGCATTTACAGCCTTTTTCAGATGCCAAATCGGGTTCACCAATCCTATACCACAATGCAAAATTTAAACATCGCGCATAAGAAAACTTTTGATATTTTCATTTTACGACGTTACTCCACTTCATCGTTCACCTCGCGCGATAAATCTCCAGCAGTCTTCCGGGACCGACCCGTTCGGAGCCCGTACCACTATACTGATGGGTCGGGACCATCGTAAGGTGTGCCACGTATAACGGTCAGTCAGGTTCACTCGTCATCGCTACCGTTCACTTGCGCTCGCTTCACATTACCTCGCTGCTCTTCTCGCGGTGTGCTGGGGAGCTGATGACGCCCATGACTCGTCGCGCCGCTCTGTGCCACTCTGTCTCCAGCGGCTGCAATCGCACACACCTCACACCATGCTTCGCATCATGCTCGTCGTTGTATTTCCTTATACTTTACAATACGAAAATCTTAAAAAAAAACTACGGGAGAAGAATGAATGTTTGCTGAAAGAAAACAGGAAAAAAGCGTTTTCATTCATACCGGCAGCGGCATTTTTGTCGCTTCCAACGTGCGCTCGATGTCCAGGATTGCATCCAGTTTCGCTTTCGTTGACGGTCCTTTCGGCACCGCTGTACACCCGGATGCCTGCGAGGTCGATTGCTCAAAGGTCCCGATCTCGCGGGCAATAGTGATTGTATCTTCCTTGTCAAACCCGATGAGGGGGCGATAGATCGGGATCTCTGCTGCATCAGTGAGAACAGCAAGATTATCCAATGTCTGGCTTGCCACCTGCCCGAGAGATTCGCCGGTCACGATCCCTTTTGCCCCGGTCTTGTCTGCATATGCGGTTGCAAGCCTGTACATCCTTCGCTTGCAAAAGATACAGGTGTACTTTTCAAGATGCCTGCGGATCAGTTCTTCTTTTGCCGCAGCAAGATATGAGTCTCTTACCACGGTCAGTTCGATGCCTGGCTGGTACCTGGAAAGCATCTCTACAACACGTTGTGCCTTGGCAATCGTGGTCTCGTCAAGGAACGTATCGAGCGCAACAAACAACGGGAGGATCCGGCAGCCCCGTTTCATCATCATCCACGCGGCAACCGGTGAATCGATCCCCCCGGAGACGAGCGCAACGAGCGTGCCCTCGACCCCAAGTGGCAGACCCCCGACTCCCTGTATGACAGTATCGTAGAGATACGCCTCATTCGCCCGGATCTCAATATGGATCTCCTTGTCTGGACGTGCAAGATTCACTTTCAGGTGAGGGAATTCGTTCCTCATCAGGTTGCCGTATTCTATTGCCTTGTCGTTTGAAGAAAATGTGTGGGTACCCACCCTTTTTATCTTTATAGCAAACGTTTTTGCTTTTTCAATACCATGCCGGCGAGAATAATCGGGCAGAAACTGTTCGAGTTCGTCAATTTTGATGTGCTCCACTTCGGAAAATGACACAATACCGAAAATATTTTTCAGCCGGTCCGGTTTTACATCCCCGTCCAGCCAGATCCTGCCCCGCTCATTTCGCACATGGACATCCGGCATCACCTCACGAATATTCGCGATGAGAACGTTCTCCCACTGCCGGCGCACGGGATCGGATTTTAAGAATATTTCAGAATATCGGATCAGCCATTGGTTCTTCATGAAGTGATTTCACCCATTATTATTTTTTCTTTCTTGCTGTCTTTCGTACCCGCTCTACCTCATCAGCATCTTCAATCCGAAGCAGGTAGGTTCCATGACAGGGTTTTGTATAGGGAAAGATGATCTTTTTACCCTCGTCAATACCGAGGGCGATGGGCGGAAGACCGATGATGTACTCGTCAAAGAGCTTATAGCCGGGATCGACATACCAGACCTCTTTATAGTTTTTTTCTGCATATTCCCGGCACTCCTTGAATGACGCCCCAAGTGGAAGGATCATCTCGTATTTCAGGTTCTCGATACAGCCCATCCGAACACCTCGTTTATCTTTCTCTTCAACTGCATCGGGTTGTGCACCGCTTTGTCGACAATCTTCTCGCAGGGGAAGTTTATCTCGTCTTCGAGCGGTCCGGGATCTTTTCCAAAGACAATCACAACCAGCCTTCGTTCCGGTAACAGGTAACGCATCGTTGCCGCGTAAGCGATTGCCGCATCGTTGTGCGCAAAGACCACGCAGAGATCGCAGTCTCGTTTTTTCTCGACCACTTCGGCGATGCACTTTTCAAGGACCATTGTATCAGTGATGTAATGGTTCTCCGGATCCGAAACTTTCAGAAGGTTAAGGACGGAGGGATTGCCTGCGATAAGAACCTCTGAACCTCTTGTTTTCAGGTTGTGTGCTACATGAAACGCGAGCGCCTGTTGTGCCGGTGCTTCCGGACACCCAAGGACAATGAGCGCTTTTTTTGGTGTTACTGGTATGTCGGTCATCTAGTCTCTCCAGTTGTTACCTGTTTGCCTGAACAAGCTGCTGTGCATTCAGCTGCCTGCTGGCAGACATGTACTGCATCCGCTTCCTTGAACGGGTGATGGCAGTACGGGCACGTGAAGTCGCATTCGGTCCCTTCGTACGGGCAGATGGTCATGGAGAGATCTGCCAGGGGGTGCCCTTTGCCATGGATCTCAAACTCCTTGTACCACCCGAACGGCGCCCGTTTCACTTCAATCTGTTCTCTCGTGAGTGCGTCTTCAACGCCTTTGAGAATAGAGAGTGCAACCTTGGGCGAGCCGAGCGAGCTTGTCAGGTGTGCGTAGGGGTAAATCAGCACTTTTCTGACGTTGAGTTTTTCCAGCCGCTGCACCACGTTCTGTGTTGCACTGTTGATCACGTGACCCGGGTTCTTCTCATCCATCTTCTCAATACAACAGAAGAGCACGACGCATTCGGTCATTATATCCTCTGTACCGGGGGCTGGTTCAGCCATTTTCGTCTTCTGCGTCGCGTGGTACCACATGCGGCTGGCATGAATGGAGAGGATCCTCATGACGTATCCCTCCCGATCAGCATACTTATGGCATCGCTCGTGATAAGACCGATGACATGCTGGTTCTCATCGATTACCGGTAAGGCTGAGATGGAGTGATTTTCCATTTTCTTTGCAGCTGACTCGATTGGTTCATCAGGAATCGTCGTGATGACATTTTTTGACATAATCTCATCAAGCCAGAGGAAATTTTTTGCAACTGCCTTTGCGATATCCCAGGAAGTGACGATACCGACAAGCTGCCCGCTTGTTGAAAGTACCGGCAGGTGGTTGACCTCCAGGTTGATCAATCGACGGGCTGTCACAGCAGTTGTTGCTCCTTCTTCAATGGTCGGGACATCGCGAATCATGACATCGCCAACGACCGTATGGGAGAGAAACTTACCCACCAGATAGTTGATCTGCCCCGATTCGAGCAGGAACGCGTCATGCCCGTAATTGGAACGGATCTCGCAGTAGTGGACTTCCCGGTCGTTTGCGGTCAGGGCAGAGACGATTTCCTGGGATTGATACGGCGGGTACAGCCAATCCGATGAAACAGAAATAACCAGAAACGCCGCTGTCGCCGGTTTCAGACCATCTGTTAGCGAGCCGCCCTGGGTCAGGTCGAAGTAATCGATCGCCTTGGTAATATACAGGTAAGAATTTGCGTCAAACCTTTTTGTGAAAGTGTCACCTTGGTGATGCAGATAACTCTCGACAGCAAAGTCGGTCGAAAAGTCAAAGCCGATCCGATCTTTTCCCTGCAATGCCCTTCCAAACTTCTCATGCATCGATTCGTTGGAAAGGTACGTGATATGTCCGACCATCCGTGCGAGCGACAAACCCCGGACCGGACCGTTGGAGTCGTAAGACTTGCGGTCATAGTAGTTGCCGCCGTTCCACTCGGGATCCGATACGATTGCCTGGCGCCCGACTTCATTGAAGGCGATCTGCTGGGGGGTCGAATACCCTGATGCTGCGATCACGATCGCCTTTTTCACGAGATCCGGGTAGATGACCGTCCATTGGAGTACCTGCATACCTCCCATTGAACCACCGGCTACAGCATAAAGCTGGCTGATCCCGAGGTGATCGATTAAGAGTTTCTGGGTATTGACCATATCCCGTATCGTGATGACGGGGAACGAGGCTGCGTAGGGTTTTTTGTTTGCAGGATTTTCAGATGAAGGACCCGTTGAACCTTTGCACCCGCCAATCACGTTCGAGCAGATCACATAATACCGGTCGGTGTCAAACGCTTTGCCTGGACCAACTACCGTATCCCACCAGCCCGTTCTCTTCTCGCCTTCATGATGCCCCGCAACATGGGCATCCCCGGAGAGTGCATGGCATAGAAGAATAGCATTACTTGCATCACGGTTCAGGGAACCGTACGTCTCAAAAGCAATCGTTAAAGAGGGAAGTGTTTCCCCACTTTCGAGTAGAAGTGGGAATTGATGGTTGTAATACTGGGTTGTTACTGTGCCCACAGATCCTTTGATCATCGACACGCGCCTTCCTGTATCCTGCTGATTTCATCTATGATATCGTGGATATTCCTGCTTTTTTGCCTATTCCAGAAAAAAGAAGGTGACATTTCAGACCGCTGCCAGTGCCTGTTCAAGGTCTCCGAGTATATCTTCAATGTCTTCAGTTCCTATGGATAGGCGGACGAGGTCGGGAGTGACTCCGGTCTTTTTCTGCTCTTCCACGGTGAGCTGCTGGTGAGTCGTAGATGCCGGGTGGATGACCAGACTTTTTGAGTCCCCGATGTTGGCAAGGTTGGAGAAGAGCTTGAGGTTGTCGATGAACTTCGTGCTTGCCTTTTCCCCACCCTTTACTCCAAAGGAGACAAGAGGACCGAACCCGCCGGTGAGGTATTTTTGGGCGAGCTTGTGGCTCTGGTGTTCCGGAAGTCCGGTATAGTTGACCCATGCCACCTTCGGGTGTGATTTGAGGAACTGGGCTACGGCAAGCGCATTTTCCGAGTGGCGGGGTACCCGCAGGTGGAGTGTCTCAAGGCCGATGAGGAAAAGCCACGCATTGAACGGGCTGAGAACCGCACCAGTATCTCTCATGAGGGAGACGCGGATCTTGAACGTGAAGGCCACGTTGCCGAAGGTTGCGAAGTTACCGAAGGTATCCCAGTACTTGAGACCGTGGTAACTCGGGTCAGGTTCCGTGAACTCGGGAAACTTCCCGTTGTTCCAGGCAAACTTGCCGGAATCGACGATCACGCCGCCGATCGAGTTTCCATGACCACCGATGTACTTGGTAGCGGAGTTGGCAAGGATATCGGCACCGTGTTCGATCGGGCGCACGAGACCGATACCGGTAGTATTGTCAACAACGAAAGGGATTCCCGCGTCGTGGGCAATCTTTGCAATAACCTCGAAATCCGGTACATCCAGTTTCGGGTTTCCAATGGTCTCGGCATAAATGGCACGGGTTTTCGGTGTGATTGCCTTCTTGAATGCTTCTGGTTTTGTCGAGTCCACGAAGATTACATGCCTTCCGAGTTTCGGGAAGGTGTAGTGGAAGAGCTCGTACGTACCGCCGTAGAGATTGTCCGCTGAGACGATCTCGTCGCCCACTTGGGTGATGTTTAAGAGCGCGTAGGTTATTGCAGCTTGTCCTGATGCCGTCGCAATTGCGCTGTTGCCACCTTCGATTGCCGCAACACGCTTCTCGAACACGTCCGTTGTCGGGTTCATGAGACGGGTATAGATGTTCCCGAGCTCGCGGAGACCGAACAGGTTTGCTGCATGTTCCGTATTCTTGAAGACGTACGAGGATGTCTGGTAAATCGGTACTGTCCGTGACCCGGTTGTAGGGTCGGGGACCTGCCCTGCATGGAGGGAGAGGGTTCCGAGTTTGAATTTCTTTTCTGTCATCTTTGATTCCTTATTTTTTTTTCGTAACATTCGTTGATGGTTCATCATGGCTTTGCGGGGTAATTCCAAAAATTGTATGAATTTTCGATAGGATACCGGCGTTATTCAGCGTCATATTCTTTTTTTTCTGGTGTTCTGAAATCCGTACTGTAATATTCCAACATTACTTTTCAATAGAAATTCCGTACTTTTCCGCGATCTCAATGAAGACGTCAGCAAGGTAGTGGATCTGCTTTTCGTTGAGACCGTAGGTGTTCAGTTTCCAGGTCCGGGTTGCACCGGCAAACTCCCCGACAATCCCGCGGGATGAAAGCTCGTCGCTGAAATAGAAGCCACGACGTTTGTGGGTCTTTGCGACGGTGTCGAAGCTTCCGGTGGTATCAATTTTCGTCAGCGTATGCTTGCGCGGGTACTCCGAAAGTACCTTGCTGCCGGAGATCTTCAGGAGCCGGTCGATGAAGTAGTTGGATCGCTTGACCTGCTCATCCCAATGAAGCACCCGTTCCTTCACGGTCGGGAACGATGCCATCATCGAGAGCAGTGTCCCACCCATCAGCGTGCATCCGAGCAGTTCCACTTCCTTGATACCAAACTTTCGTTTGGTGAGGTCGCCGACCATCGCAGTGGTACGGAGCGCTTTTGGCGCCCATTCATCGGTCATTGCAAGTACCCCGGACGGTGCGACCGATGCCATACTCTTGTGTCCGGAGCCGACCACAAAATCTGCTCCGATCTTCTTCCCGTCTACCGGCTGGACACCGACCGTGTACGCTCCATTATAAAGGAACGGTATGTCATACTGATGTGCGACTTTTCCGATTCCTGCAATCTCGTGCTCGTTTGCGAACTGGTAGTCGAAGTGGTCGATCATGACGAGCACCGGGAGTTTTCCGGTCTCCCGCGTAACCTCTTCGATCTTCTGTGCCGTTGCTTCTGCGGTTACGATATTCTTCGCGTTCAGCGGCACTTCCTTAACAATCCCCCCGGCATTTTCTACGGCGAGGAACTCGGTGTAGTGGGCAAGTGCAGAGACGATTACACTGTCACCTTTGTCGACCAGAGTACCTGCCACAGCCTGGAATCCCCGGCGTGCACCGGGCACGACCCGGGCCTCGTCCATATTGAGCCACTTTGCAAGTTCTGCATGGAATTCCACAATACCGGGCTTGGTGATCTTGTCAAGCCTGAAGGGTTTCCGGCAGAAATCACAGGTCGAATACCCGTCACCATAGGAAATGATCGCTTTACGTGCCTCCGTCGTGAGCCTGCCCGCTGCCTGAATGGGGTGGATGTTGATATACTGTTCCTCCCGTGATCTGACCTCGAGAGTTCCGGCTATCTTGGTAACTTTTGGTGTGCCGGTTCCTGCTTCAAGATCAGCGATAATCGCCTTGAGATCGGCAATCCGCTGGTTGAACGCGGCTTCCTCCCCGGCATCAAAGCCGGTCGGGAGAGCCTCGCGGAAGAGTCCCCTGACCTCTTCGAGTGCGAAGAGCGCTTCAAATGTTTTCTGGATTCTGACACTCATGGTTTAACCCCACCTTCATCGAAGAAATACTCTCCATTTCTTCTCCTCTTCGGGATTTTGACAAATCCCTGGAGAAAGCCAAGGCCCGGATTCGAACCGGGATGTAGTTGATCTGCAGTCAACCGCGTAGCCACTCCGCCACCTTGGCAGGTTGTGAAAAATTCACTATTGTGAATCTAACTATATTAGATAACAATTGTGAATATTTATAAGTTCGGTCATAGGCAGAATTTTCCCGATCTCCATCATCGTCGTAACCGGGAGTTTTTTACCCGGATTATTTATGCTGCATGGAAATAATCGACGGTCATAAATCATATGTTCCAGTAATAGGAGTAGGAATATGACATTTCCAATCAGTACACGCGCTGCAAAAAGGGGAGCTCCGTCCCGGGTTTCTCCGGGACGGTGTTAATCACAGCTCCATGGTCTGGCTACGATCATTTCCTGCGATCAGGGAGGATGGCGTGAATTTTATCCTGACCCCGGATGAGTTGACGCCAGAACAAAGATACGAACATGAAAACGGCTAAGCCGTTTTCATATGAAAAACAGACGTACTTCATGAACCGTCAGTCAGACATGTCCCGTGGTTGTGAAGTACTGCCAACGCATCTGCCATCGCATTGGCAAATGATACGCCATGACCCGGTGACTGGGTTGGCTGAAACTTGTTGTGCTGCTTCTATTGTTGCAGTGTCTGTTCCGATTACTGACGGAACCCGAAACGGCAGAAAGCAGGATAAGAATCCATGCAGGGATGCCCGTGGCTATAATACCCTCAGCGGTGCCCCGTCCGTTTCGTTCCGGCAGATGATCCTCGTGCGCCTTCTCTGTCAGAGCAGATACGGTCAGGATCAGGGTCAATACCCCGATGATGATCGTGAAAGTTGCGAGGTTTTTTTGTTGTGATGCCATACGGTATTTCTTGTTCACAGAGGTGAACAATCATTGTAGGAAGTATAGTTATTTCAAGCCCTCAATTCCGATAAATATTGCTGCATTTCGTCAGAAAAGCACATATTCCCCGTGATTCCCGCCCTCATCATTCCTTCTTTTAAATGGCTGCGTCCAGGAACCCACATAAAAAGAATATTGAGGTTTCTGTGATGCGCAGGTCGGGATCTTACACCGAATTAAAAAAGAATACCCAAAAAAACAGTGCAATCCCCGATCGGATCGCGCAGTCTGCATGAATATGAAAAAGACAGACCTTACGAATATGCACGCCACTCTTCTGCATACCAGTCCCCGCATCACCATACCCGATACTGTTGCCATAAAAGCACGGGCGGTGATAGACCGGATGCTCACCGTATGAAAAAACCTGACATTGGTTTTTCTGAAGAATATAGCAGACGAATGAATTCCAATGCCGTTGAAATATTCTTGAAAAAACGTCCATCATTCCTTGTAGGACACAAGCATACAGCACATGAAAACAGCGCAAGCCGTTTTGATATTAAAGAAGATTCATAGGTCGCGCTGTGGGACAAGATCACACCCGGTACAAGGGAGACACATGGTCCAGGCTTTGCGCACATCAAGCCCATGACGCTCAAGAGCCGCTTTGTTGATCCGCGTGAGGTGCAAGAGGCGATATGAGTCCGGGCGATTTACCTGGATCTCCCCCCTCCTGAGGGGATGTGCTGAAATCGGGCGAAGATTGGGGATTACTCCCATTGCCGTGAGGGTTTCCACACCATTCTCGACACATTCATCAGTCTCCCCAAGTCCGATAATAAAATTGGAGGAGACATGATTTTTCCCAAACACAGGGACAGCCTTTTCCAGTGCAGACAGAATGTCATCGAGAGAGAGTCCCGGGCAGACCCGTTTAAAAATTGCAGGATCCATTGTCTCGACATTGTACTTGATCTCGCACGCACCCGCTCTAAACAATTCTGCTGATGAAGTATCCGTTGGATATACTGAAACACCAATAGGAAGATTGTACCGTTGTGCAAGTGACCGGACAACACTCGTCATGTACTCCACCTCTTTTTCAGGAGATTCGGCTACACCACTTGTCAGGGAGATCGCTTTAAGATCACCGGTTTTTGATGCACATTCTACCATGGCGATAATTTCATCAATGGTTTTCACCCGCCCGTGGAGGAGCGGCACCGGGCAGAATTTACAATCGAAGATGCACCGTTCACTCACTGTAATGTATGCCTGTTCAGGGCAATGGCACAGGGGCATCTCGAGTTTGCCATAGGCAATAATCCTCCCTTCTTTCTGGACCGCGACACCATCCCTCCAGGGAATAATCTTCAGAGAGGACTCTTTGTTGAGCGAGAGCCGGACACTGTGCTGACCATCATGGATGAAAAACGATGTCCCCCCGGCACCAGGTCCTGCGGTTGCAATGGTCTTCAGTTTGTCGGGCAAAAGGGTGGGGTCGACATCCCCGCTCCCGATACCGATTAAAAGCGCTTTTGTTTCTGCAGTGAGACCCTGGTGCACATTCCCATCCCCGATTCTTAAAAAATTGCCTTTCTGAAGAATTTTACTCCGGAAAAAAGCCAATGCCCGGATTCGAACCGGGTTGTAGCTGATCTGCAGTCAGCCGCGTAGCCACTCCGCCACATTGGCACGGATGTTCATGCAGAAAACATCGTATACCATCGTTGGCGGGAGAGTTATTAATAGCCTGATTTTCGGGCATTTTTTGCCGCAATTGCAGAAAAAATCAACCGGACCTGCCAAGATTTGCTGAATTATTACCCTATAAATTTTCTTTTTCCCCATGCTGTTGAAACGACAGTGTGCCAAACATGGTGTACACCCGATACACAGAAGTACCTGTCAGAATGTGATTTGTATGGCAACAATCAATCTTGAAAATCTCTCCATGATCTATGGGTCCAACGATTCGAAGTATACAGCACTGTCGGATGTCAATCTCGATATCCGGAAAGGGGATTTCATCTCCCTCATCGGTCCATCAGGTTGTGGTAAGAGCACAATCATTGATCTTGTCTCAGGACTGAAAGTACCCACGGAGGGAACGGTACTCATCGATCAGGAACCGGTGAATGGACCAGGCCCTGACCGGGGAACGGTATTCCAGGACTACTCCCTCTTCCCGTGGATGACTGCTTTTGAAAATGTCTGTTTCGCCATAGAACATACCAACGGGACCCATTCCCGCGCAGCCGTAGAAGAATCGGCGCAAAAATACCTTGACCTTGTCGGGCTCGGAAAGTTCCGGGACGCCTATCCCAATACTCTTTCCGGAGGGATGAGACAGCGGGTCTCGATTGCCCGTACGTTCTCCATGAACCCCCGGGTTTTTCTTATGGATGAGCCGTTCGGGGCTCTGGACTCTCTAAACCGGATCTACATGCAGGACCTGCTGCTTCATCTCTGGTCCGAAGGAGCGCGGAGGAAAACTGTCCTCTTCGTTACTCATGATGTCGATGAGGCACTCCTTTTATCCGACCGGATAGCAGTCATGACTCCCTCCCCGGGAAGGATCAAAGAGATCATCGATGTCCCGTTTGCCCGCCCGCGGTGCCGCAAGAGCCTCAGTGCCAGTGCAGACTACGTGACGCTGAAAGCGCACCTCCTCTCGGTACTGTATTGCGAGATGCAGGAGGCAATTGAAAAGCAGAGCGTTGATCACAGGACAGCTGCATGAAAACCGGTCTGGTTACTGAGCAGTGCCTAATCATAGCACTTCTCGCTACAACGCTGGTCCTCGCTGTTATAGTTCCCGATGCTCCTGCACAGGCGGTTAGTAACAATAGTATCTTTATCGGCATACTGTTCGTCCTCGCGTTCCTGTTCGTTGCAGAACTGTACCTGCAACCAAAGAATATCCAGACAGTAACTGACATATTCCTGCTGCTTTCGGGATTGTTACTACTCTGGGAAGTCCTTTTCGGGAAACTCGCCCTGCTCGATCCGTTTCTCTTCCCGGGTCCTGCGAAAGTGTTCGCGGTGTTTGGTGCGGACTGGGAGATCATGGCGAGAGGCGTGGGAAACTCGCTCTTTATCCTGACCTCCGGGTATCTCCTCGCCCTTATTGTTGCTATACCGGCAGGTCTGTATATCGGGTGGAGAAAACGACTCTTTGCGGTTGCCTACCCGGTTGCAAAGGCAGTCTCCCCCATTCCACCCACCGTGTACCTCCCGTACGCGATCGTTCTGCTCCCCACCTTCTGGGCGTCTTCGGTTTTCCTGATCTTCATCGGCTCACTCTGGCCGATCTTTGTCGGGGCAGTTTATGGCGTATTCTCGATCGATCAGCGGCTGATCAATTCCGCCCGGACACTCGGGCTCTCAGAGAACCAGATGGTGTGGAGGATCCTTCTCCCCGGGGCAATGCCCTCCATCTTCTCGGGAGCGATGATCTCCCTGATCATGTCGTTTATCACGATTACCGTAGCGGAAATGATCGCTGCAACCTCAGGACTCGGGTGGTATATCGAGTACCACCACCAGTTTGCCAACTACGACAAGGTAATTGCCGGTATGATCCTGATTGCGCTCGTAGTGATCGTCATCATGTTTCTCTTTGACCGGATCCAGCAACATTGCCTCCGCTGGCAGCAGGTATAGTAGCGGCAGATCCTGCGGGTATGTGAAGACACAAATAGGAAACATACCTGATGAATTAATCACCATCGCGAATCGGAGAGACCTCCGTAATTTCCCGCAATTCCCCAATACTAAGAATGGAATGTCACTATGGAGCCCGCAGATCCTTGTTTCAGGAAGACCAGCAGCTACCGGGTACTTATCGATCAGGAGGGAACCGGTCATATCCGGATTATCCGGCGGGTAAATTTCCGGACAATTCTCCTCGTCTTCAGTGAGGTGTACCTGGAACTCAAAAAAAATACTGGTACAAAACCCCGCATCGTCATCTACCTGTCACGATCACTTAGTACGGAAATGTCGGACAACATGCGGGTTTTTCTGGATTTTGTTATTTCCTGCCTTGAGGGATCATTTGAACTCCGTATTGTTGAATAATCCCTGCACTGCAAATATTGCCGCTTTTTCTCAGATTACCGGTGTATATGGGGATTTTTTGCTTGAAAGTCCACGTATTTAATTTATTTTTCCAGAATATATGCAGGCAATCCGCAGATCAGAACATCACATTATCGGTTGGTTGTTTTCAACCAGATCTGGCTTCCGGTTGGATTCTGGAGATGCAATCCACTTCAGCCTGTATCCACCGGCAACGAATGCGGGATGTGCCATTACAGGAGTATATCAATGAAAAAACATAGGTCTTACTTACTCGTCGCTCTGGCACTTCTTGTCATTGCAACCGTTGTGTTTGCAGGATGCACGGGATCGGATAAATCCGCAACAACCCCGTCCTCTTCGGCACAGGCATCGACGACCGCTACAGCCCAGCTAAAATCATTAAACGTTGGGTACCTCCCGAACAACGGGCATGCACTCATATTCATCGCAAAAGAGAAAGGTTTCTTTGAGAAACAGGGACTGAACGTGGAACTCTTTCAGTTCCAGAACAGTGCTGATGGCACCAATGCGATCATCGCCAAGAAGATCAATGTCGGTGGCTTCGGTCTCGCCCCGCTTATCTTCATCTCAAAAGGTGCCAATGAGACAATCATTGGTGGCCTTGACGGGGATGCAGCCGGTCTCATTGTCACTGCTGACAAGGCTGACCAGTATAAGAACCTGAATAATTTCAAGGACCTGATCATTTTTAAGGGCAAAACCATTGCCACGGTCAGGGCGTCTACCGGAGATATCCATTTCCGTGATGCTCTCACGAATGCAGGGCTTGACTTGAAAAAAGATATCACGATCCAAGAACTCGCGTCCCCTTCAGCAGTGCTTGAAGCGGTCAAGGCAGGCAAGGTGGACGCAGGCCTGGTCTGGACACCCTTCATGGAGCTGGCCCAGAGCCAGGGGCTCAAGGTCGTTCTCTACACGGGGGACTTCTACCCCAAGCACCCCTGCTGCCGGATAGCTGTTTTGTCAGACGAACTTACAGCGAACCGTGATACCTATGTCCGCTTCGATAAAGCACTTATCGAATCTTACAAGTGGCTATCAGAAAATCCTGATGCATCAGTAGATGTAGTCGGAAAATACGTGGATGTCGACAGGAGCGTATTAAAGGATGCAATGACTAACGGGAAAACCTACAATTCCCCGGATCCGAATACCAAGGGTATTGACAAGATATACACCATGATGAAGAATATGAATTACATCAACACAACGGTCAACATCGATGACCACATCGACAAAACGGTCTACAAGCAGGCACTGGATGAGCTGTCCAAGGCAAATCCGAACGATCAGTTCTACCAGAATCAGCAGGCAGTTTACCTGACCCTGAATACCTGAAGGATAAATCAGGAGATCCTCCCCTTTTTTATATTCGGATTGGGGCAGTGATCTGGTCATAGGGAATAATCATGTTGTTGGGCTATCTTTCACATAGGGTGGAACGACGATTGTGATGGTAACCCACACCATGGATCTTGCACCGTTTGCATCCCGGGTGATGAAGATGGAGAATGGTAACCTGACAGAGGATGTACAATGAAACAATTTTATTTCATGTTCCTGGTTGTTCCTGAAATTGCATACCCCTGTGTTCAACCGGTAATGCTGCAACAGACATATTGTTACAATAGTAGCAGAATTTTCCGCTATTTTTCCGGATTGTATTTATTTCGTCAAAATTTGCTTATATAAAACCTATTTAAAAATTGTATAATTAATAAGCATGTTGCGGCAGGAATAAATCCTGCCCGAAGGGAACAGAAATGACACCAACTATGTTAGTAGGTATGAAACAGAGTGGTGGTTGTCGTGAGATGACCAGGATGACTGCATCAAAGTGTATGGACATGAGGATGGAGAAGGCGCTCTGTGATTTCCGGGCAGTAATTTCCAAGTGCATGGCTCAGTGCATGACCGCTCGCTCGATGGATACCATGCCCATGAATGCATCCATGATGAAGTCGATGAACGATCTCATGATGATGATGACTGCGTGCATGGACACCAGGTGCATGGACACATCCATGATGAAATCGATGAACGATCTCATGATGATGATGACCACATGCATGGACACCAGGTGCATGGACGCACCCACGATGAAGTCGATGAGCGATCTCGAGATGATGATTTCTCAACACATGGACTCAATGTGCAAGGACACCAAATGCATGGATTCAAAGAACACGGATTCAAAGTGCATGGACGCATCCATGATGAAATCGATGAGTGATCTCCAGATGATGATCTCGACATGCATGGCTCAGTGCATGGAGTCTGAGTGCAAGGAAGTCCCAGGCATGGTATCTGACTGCACGGAATCCCGCATGAAGAAGGCACTATGCGATCTCCAGATGATGATCCCCCGGTGTATGACTCAGTGCATGGACGTTCAATGCACCTCCTGCATGGGACGTAAAATGCCGGTGAAATAACTCCTCGATCAAGATAACAAGATATTCGGATAAAACCATCTTGACCGGAAGGGGGTCTAAGCCACTCCACCTCTGTTCCGGGCAAATCGGTTTTGAGTTCGGTCTTTTCTCGTATTTTGTCTCATTGAGGGGATCCGAGGAGGATTTCCTCGGAGGGCTGCCATACGGGCAGCATTTCAGAGAGCAAAAAAACCAGAGAATGTGGGGAAACGCATCGCTTGCGATCTTTGCAGATTCCCGGGAGTGATATCTGAATCGATTCCTCTTCCTGGGAGTAACGGGACGGTTACTGATTTAAGTGAACGAGGGGGAGGGATCTGTACAGAAAACGTTACTTCATTTATTACCTCTGACTCGTCATGCAATCGTCGTTGACATAGGGTCGATAGAATCACGATAATGATGGCAGGGACTATAAAGATCCTTGTTACCCGGTTGCAACCATTGCCCGAACGATCTTAATGGTATACGAAGGGGGCGATATTTGCTCAATCACCCTGATATTTCTGGTACTGTTCCCAACATCTGTGCATGTCATTACGCTCTATTTCCCGCAGGATTCGCCGCAGGGATCGTCTTTATTATGGTTTTTCCCACCAGGATCCCCCGATATTTTATCCCCTTATAGGACCGGATTCATCTGCCAGCCTGCAACGAATTCCGGGATGGCACCCCAGTGACTGCGATACCTGATTAAGGAACAGAATACCCGCGCAATGCCAATTGTATCAACCAGGGCACCTAAATGCGCGTTGGGAATGAAAGTAGTATCAAATATGACTCTTATGCATAATTTTCCATTGATCCACCTTAATTGAAAAAACCCAGAATTTTTGACGAATGCTTAAAATATGCGAAATTGTAGGATTTTAAATCCGGGAACCGGGAGCATGACAAAGTCATCTGAACCGAAATACTTAACAATTGTGAATTCATAGTTTGTTATGGTGATCCATACTATGAGGGATCGTTTTTGTCTCAGATAGAGAAGTAAATCAAAAAAGAATCGCAACGATCGGGCATTTGCCTCCATCGGCAAAGCTCGTGTACAAAGTGTTGGAAACGGGCAAAAACCTCACGCAGAAAGATATCATTAACGAGACATCACTGCCGTCGAGAACAGTCCGGTACGCATTGAACAGGCTCAAAGATGAACAGTTTCTTATCGAGCGCCATTATTTCATTGACGCCCGACAAAGCCTGTACGGGTTGAACAGACCCAAAGAAGAGGTGGTAGCTGTATGATGCGGCAAAGGATGCGTTCAACTGGCACACTCCCCAATATTACAATGGGGTATTGATATAATACCCCACAATTCTTCTCGTATTCGGATCCCTGATGTACGTCCTGGCATTTTTACCTGTTTTCCCATGATCGCAGAAACATGAGATCATCTCATCGTCACCGTAAAAAAAGCGGCAAATGTTTCTCCAATCTTTTACATTATCTGATACCGGGGCAACCTTATGTAGCATGACGCGGAGAACCTCAAGAGAAAAAGAAAAACCAAAAAATCTGCCTCTCCTTTCAAAAACAGCTGTCCGCGTTTCACGTGCTGATACCTTTACAGAGTCTGTTATCCGGGAAATGACCCGGCTCGCTATAACCCACAACGCGGTCAACCTCGCACAGGGATTTCCTGATTTTCCCTGTCCTGAAGAACTTAAACAAGCTGCCTGCGACGCGATCCGTGCTGATTACAATCAGTACGCGATTACATGGGGGACAAAGGATCTCCGTGAGACACTCGCCCGGAGGGTGAAAAAGTATAACCGGATGACTTTCAGTCCTGAGACTGAGATTACGGTGACGTGCGGTTCGACGGAAGCCATGATGGCTTCGATGCTCGCAGTGATCTCACCGGGAGATGAGGTCATCGTCCCTGAACCGTTCTATGAAAACTATAGCCCTGACACGATCATCTCCGGAGCAGTCCCCCGCTATATACCGTTTGGTGACGATTTCTCTCTTGATGAAGAGAAGTGGAAGAGTGCGTTTACCGGAAAAACCCGGGCGATCATCCTCAACACCCCGAATAACCCAACCGGCAAGGTCTTATCGAAAAAGGAACTTTCATTCATCGCCGACCTCTGCTGCGATCACAACGTGATCGCGATCACCGATGAGATCTACGAGCATATTCTCTATGACGGGAACCGGCATATCTCCATTGGATCACTTCCCGGCATGGAGGACCGGACTATCACGATAGGTAGTTTTTCAAAGACCTACAGTGTCACCGGCTGGCGGGTAGGGTATGCACTTGCAGAGGTAAGCCTCACCGAACGCATAAGGAAGATCCATGATTTTCTGACTGTTGGTGCACCAGCTCCCCTCCAGCATGCCGCTGTCGCTGCACTCCTTTTACCGGAATCCTATTACCATGAGCTCGCAGCAGAATACGACCGTAAGCGCAGGATCCTCTTTTCGGGGCTTCGGCAGGCTGGATTTACCTGTGAACTCCCGGAGGGTGCCTATTACATCTTCACCGACATCAGCGAATTCGGAATGGCAGATACGGAGTTTGCACGACATCTAATAGAACGTGCGGGCGTTGCCGCGGTTCCGGGAAGTTCATTCTATCATGAGGGTGGGGATACCAAACTCAGGTTTACCTTCTCGAAAAAAGATGAGACTCTTCACGAGGCGTGCAGGCGCCTGAAAAAATTATCCTGATTATTGAAGTGTTACCATGACTGAAAAAAAATACTGGGATAAAGAGATCGAGACCTTACCACGTAACGATCTCGAAAAATACCAGCTCAAACTGCTGAAAAATGAACTGAACTTTGCGAGAAAAGGGTCACCGTATTACAAGAGGGTCCTTCCAAAAACAGAGCTGAAATCGATAGATGATATCCGGAAACTTCCATTTGTGAACAAGCAGATCATCCGCGAACGCCAGCAGGCACAGGAGCCGTTCGGAGACATGGTCGCTGTTCCTGAGAGGGACATTGTCTACATCTCCGCTTCGAGCGGTTCCACCGGAGTCCCGACCGCTTCACCGTTTACTGCACAGGACTTCGACGACTTCATCGACTGCCAGGCACGCCTCTTCTGGCGGAGCGGTATGAGGAAAACCGACCGGTATATTCATGCACTGAACTTCTCTCTCTTCATCGGGGGTCCATGCGTTCTGGGAGCCCAGAAACTCGGTGCACTCTCCATTCATGCAGGTTCCATCCCTTCAGAGCGGTTGCTGAATTTCATAAAGCAGTTCCAGCCGGGCTGGACCTGGACCACCCCCTCCTACGCGTGGTACCTCGGAGAGACTGCGAAGAATGCAGGGATCGACCCGGCAAAGGACCTGAGCATTAGAAATATTATCTGTTCGGGTGAGCCGGGCGGGGCGATCAAGGAGACCCGGGAGAATATCGAGGCTCTCTGGAATGCAAACCTGTACGAATATTACGGACTGTCTGATATCTTCGGGGCTTGTGCAGGATCGTGTACAGAAAAATCGGGTATCCACATTGAGGAGGACCACATGATCGTAGAAGTCCTCGATCTCAAGACCGGTGAGCCTGTGGGTGAAGGAGAACGCGGTGAGATGGTACTCACAACGTTAAAGAAACGTGCCCGACCCCTGATCCGGTTCAGAACCGGGGATATCGTGACGTATACAGATGAAAAATGCGATTGTGGCAGGACGCACAAGCGCCTGCACGGTATCCACGGGCGGACTGACGACATGCTCATCATCAAGGGTGTCAATGTTTTCCCCAGTGATGTCGAGGCAGTGGTCCGCGGGTCGGATTACCTGACCGGTGAATACCGGCTTGTCGTGGATCGGGCAAAGCATCTCGATGTATTGACTGTTGAGGTGGAGAATACCGCAAAGAAACCAGCAGAGGTACAGAATCTGCTCGCCACGGCAATCAAGACACGCCTTGGGGTTACCGCTAATATAATCGTGCACCCGCCGGGGACATTGCCACGCGAGACGCATAAGGCAAAGAGGATCATCGACAAGAGAACGAAAGTGTGGGGTTGAGAATCACAAGATTCATGAATCTGTCAAAAAAGAGCTGGGAGCCATCGGTTCCCGTGTCAGTCATATCTGTACCGATATGCGGGAACGATCGATGTCCCACCCACCGGGAACTTCCCGGCATATCCTTCACAGATCCAGTGTGTGATTCCAGAACGATATTTACACTCAGGAACGGGATCCTGGTTCTTCCCAGATTACAAAACACGTACAGGAGTTGAATACCATCGCGGAAATCCCAAACGAAGAATATATTTTGAAATGCACGTCAGCCTGTGCCGGCTGCGGCGACATGCTTATCCTGCGATATGTGCTTAAAGCGGCAGGACCGGACACTGTGATAGTCATGCCCGCCTGTTGTACGGCAGCCTTCCAGGGCATCTACCCGAAAACAGCTTTCTCGGTACCCGTGGTCAATAGTGCTTTTGGTGCGGCGGCAGCCTGTGCATCGGGTTTGAGCAGTATGTTCAGGGCAGCCGAAAGAAAAACCAAGGTCATTGTCTATGCCGGCGATGGGGGAACACTTGATATCGGCTTACAGGCAATGTCAGGGGCTTTTGAACGCGGCACCGATTTCCTGTACATCTGCTACGACAACGAGGCGTATGGCAATACCGGAATGCAGAGATCCGGTGCAACACCGCTTGGCGCAAAAACAACAACAACACCTGCTGGGAAACCTGAAGTGAAAAAAGACATCGATGCGATCATTGCGGCTCACGAACCGTCATTCCAGGCAACCGCATGCTCATCATACCCGCAGGATCTTTTCAGGAAAGTCCAAAAGGCACTCACCTTCCGCGGTCCGACGTTTATTCACGTCCTCTCTCCCTGCCCGCCCGGCTGGCGATATCCCACCGAAAAGACGGTAGAAATCGGCAGACTGGCGGTGAAGTCCGGCATGTGGGTGCTCTACGAGCGTGAACACGGGAATCTGACCATCAGTGCACCGTCAAAGGCAGCGATAAAAAAACCGGTCCCGCTCGATGAGTATCTCGCGCCGCAGGGGCGGTTCAAGGGCATTGATGCGAAAACCGTGGAGATTCTCAAACAACGAATCGCAGAAAACCACCGGCGGCTCGTGGCTGGGGAGGCAGTGCCATGAAGAAGATCGCGACCGGCAACAAGGCAGTCGCCGAAGCGGTTAAACAGGTGGGACCAGATGTAGTCGCCGCGTACCCGATAACCCCGCAGACCGAAATTGTTGAGAGTATCGCAGATTACGTGACAAGCGGCCAGCTTGACAGCCAGTACATTCCCGTTGAAAGCGAACATTCCGCCATGGCAGCGTGCATTGGGGCAAGCATTGCCGATGCCCGTACGTTTACTGCAACAAGTTCCCAAGGTCTTGCGTATATGCACGAGATGACCAACTGGGCTGCGGGTGCCCGCCTGCCAATCGTCATGGTAAATGTAAACCGTTCTCTTGGTCCCGGCTGGAACATCTGGGCTGAGCACACCGATGCAATGCAGGAGCGCGATACCGGCTGGCTCCAGGTTTATGTCTCGACCGTGCAGGAAGCCTACGACACAACACTCATGGCGTTCCGGATAGCCGAGCACAACGACGTGTTGCTGCCGGTGATGATAAATCTCGACGGCTTTGCCCTCTCCCACATCATGCAGCCGCTCGACACTGTTGAGCCCGGGGCATTCATCCCGCCGATCCACCTGCCAAACGTGGTCGATACTAAAAATCCCCATGGCTATGGGACGCTGACGGGACCGGCAGATTATTTCCGGTTCAGGTGGGAGATCGAACAGTCGATGCGTGACGCGACAAACGTGATCAAAGAGACTCACGAGGATTTCTCAAAATATTTTGGACGCACGTACGGCTTTACTGAGGAGTATAAGTGCGGTGATGCGGATGTGATCGTGGTCTCTCTGGGTACGCTGGGTAAGGAGGCGGAAGTCGCCATCGATATCCTACGCGAAGAGGGCATAAAGGCGGGATCGATGCGCCTGCGCTGGTTCCGCCCGTTCCCGGACCTTGACCTGGCGGGAAAGGAAGTCGTTGTGATCGACCGCGACTACTCGTTTGGTTTTGGCGGCGTTCTTGCACATTCCGTCAGGTCGAAGAATCTGGTGGAAGTCTTCAGCGTGATCGCCGGACTTGGCGGGCAGGAAGTCACCTATGACGATATTGCGGAGTTCGTCCGAAACCGGCGGATCGGGAAAGAGTTCTGGTTTGGGGTGAACGACCGTGTATGAGATTCGCATCCACTCCCGTGGCGGTCAGGGCGGTGTAACCGCTGCCCGTCTCCTTGCGATGGCAGCACTCCATGACGGCAAGTACGCTACTGCGTGCCCGTTTTACGGTGCAGAGCGACGGGGGGCACCGGTTGTGTCCTTTGTCCGGATCGACGACAACCCGATCAAGGTCTACAGCCAGATCCGGGATCCGGACCTGGTCGTTGTGCTCGACGCGAGCGTGATGGAGACAGTCGATGTCCTGCACGGCATCAAAAAAGGCGGGCGGGTGCTCATCAACAGCGCCCACCGGCAGGAGTTACCAGGGTTTGTCACGTACCATGTCGACCTCACCGGCATTGCACTCAGAATAAATCTCGTGGTCGCGGGAAGCCCCCTCCTTAACACGCCGGTGCTTGGCGCACGGGCAAAAATCGGTATCGTCTCAGTCGTTTCGGCAAAATCAGCGATACGGGAAATGTTTACCGATGAGCGCAACGTCAGCGCCTCCGATGCAGCATACATGGAGATGCGTGCATGAGCGGGAGTACAAAATGTGACCGGCTTGCCATAAGCAGACCGGTCAAGGGCTCTGCCGGTCAGACCGGCTCGTGGCGGGTCTTTTGCCCCGTAGTTGACAAGGAAAAATGCAACGCATGCGGACTGTGCTCCCTGTACGGTCCGGACGCTGTGATTGACCGGGAACTTAATACCGATCTCGCATTCTGCAAGGGCTGCGGTATCTGTGCTAATGAGTGCCCGAAAAACGCTATCGCGATGGTTCGGGAAGAAAAATAACCGGTTTTTCCGTTGCGGCACCTGTGTTTCTCAATCAATTATTGCCTATTTTTAAAGTTAGTATCCCCTTGAATCCCCAAAACTTGAGATACCATGACCAGAACATCGCGGTTCATTTCAATCTTCCCGACATTCCTGCCGGACTGACTCCGGGTTTCACCCGCCAGCTTTCCGGGTCATGGGAACTGGGAACGGAACAGCTAGAGGGACGAGTTTCCCTTTCGGAATAACAGGAGGTTTCCCGATGTGTAGTCATATGCGGTACCAGCCAGCACCTGAACGATTGAAGATTGACCACTCACCGGTCCGGGCAACGAGTAATCCCGGAAGGAGCCGCCTATGGATTCGACAATATCCCCTAGACCCTTTCAACTCCCACCACTTCACTCACTCATCCCGTTCCAATCACGATCGCACGGAATACCACAACCCCCTCGGTATCCTGATGACCCGCGCAGAGATTGCACGGAAAGCATGGCTCGATACGTGAATGGGTCTTACAAACGGATATTTCGCAACCGTATCGGGCACCCCGGCACATCCTCTCCACCGCGTTCCGATACCCAGACCAGCATCGGGATCAGGTATTCCCGGAATTCCCAGCCGTCCGGCGTGAGCGAGTATTTCACGGTCGGCGGCGAGGTCTCAAGGATTCTCTTGTGCACAAGTCCGGTTCGTTCAAGGTTCTTCAGGGTATCCGAGAGCGGTTTTGGGCTGATAGTATCGAGCTCCTTCTTGAGTTCATTGAATCCTTTCTCCCCCTCGTTTCCGAGAATTGCGATGATCAGGAGTGCCCATTTTTTTGCCACGACATCGAGTATCCCGGACAAGGGGCAGAAACAGATATTGTTGTGATCGACCTGTGGTTTTGTCATGAATACTACCTATCGTGTACGGAACGTTTCGGTTCTTTAACTATTAAAAAAATACTACCTACCAATGCACAACTATACACCGGCTGACGATAAAACGTGCGGGGATCGCCTGCCAAAGAGATCGCTTAAACTCGCCATCGTGCTTACGGCAGTCATCTTCTGTGCCGAGGTCATCGGGGGGCTGGTGTCGGGATCCCTCGCGCTGCTTGGCGATGCAGCGCACATGCTGCAGGATGTTGTTGCTCTCATTCTCTCCCTCAGTGCGATCATCATCGCCGGGAGACTGCCATCACCTTCGCGGACCTTCGGCTATCATCGCGTGGAGATCGGGGCGGCGGTCGCTAATGGCATCCTCCTCATCGGGGTCAGCGTCATGATTGTTTTCGAAGCGCTGGCACGGTTCTCCCACCCCCGCCCGGTCGACAGTACGGTGATGTTCGGCGTTGCGGTTATCGGTCTTTTTGCCAACCTTGCTGCGATGTATGTCCTCCACGGCAGTCATGACCTGAACATCAGGAGCGCGTTCCTGCATGTGCTCGGCGATACCCTCTCGTCAGTCGCTGTGATAGTCGCAGCAATCTGGATCGCGTTCACCGGACAGACCTTTGTCGATCCTCTTCTCAGTATCGCAATCGCTGTCCTGATTCTGGTCTCATCATTCTCGCTCCTGCGGGAAGCATTCCGGATCCTCCTCCAGTTTGCGCCCCGCGATGTTAATACGGAAGAGGTGATCCGTGAGATCGAATCGGTTGCCGGTGTTGACGGCGTCCATAACGTCCACCTCTGGAGTCTCTGCTCGAACATCAACGTACTGGATGTCCATGTGTATTCCTGCGAGACAGATCTCCATAATCTCGAAGCGATCAAGCAGGAGATCAAACACCGGCTGGAGAAGTACCGCATCCGGCACTCGACGCTGGAGTTCGAATGCTGCGAGTGCGGTGACTGCCGGATCGTCCGGGAATTGCGGGACTGATTGCCAATATCGTGTATAAGATAGAATAAAAATCCATGAAATCTGAAACCCACCAGCCAATACAAAGGACGGGGTAAGGGAGTTCCCGGACAGACCCCAAAACAGGCCTTCCTTTCATTTGACCATACTATACCACAGTTTACCCTGAGTTTCCCCTCCCAAAAGCGTACAAAAGCGTTTTACAGCTCGATGGATGTTGCCCCGTTTGGCTTGAATCCCGTGAAAATGGCGTATCCTGAAAAAATGTGCCGAAATGCACCGATTTCTGCAAGTGATGGTTCGGAAACACCTCCCGGGAGGGTAATCGGAGCCCGTACAGGGCCCGGATTAAGGGGTCGGGGATACTGTTATTGAGGGCAGGTGAAGGTGAAGAGAGAATTAACTGCCTGACCCTCAATAATTCCCCTTCCCGTACACCAAAATTAACATAAATGTTAAGGTTGGTGTATCTAAAGGGGAACTAAAGGATAAGGAGCGGTGCATGACAATTGAGATCCTGAAGTCCATGGCAAAAGAGAACTAGGTATTCTCGTTTGCGCAGCTGTATCAGAAAACGCACATTAAAAAAGAGATGCTCTGGGTCATCCTCTCACGCATGGAAGAGAAAGGATTCATCGAGCGGATTGAGAAAGGAAAGTACCTGATCATTCCGCTTGGGAGCGAGAAAGGAAAATACACGCTCCAGGCTGGGTCATAACCCCATGAACGCAATGAAATAACCTCAAATTGCGGATATTTTCAGCAGGAGTTTATAAGCAACCACATCATTTTCAAGTTGTGACCCAGCCTGGCTCCATGAATTCGTCATCGCATCGTACCTTGTGGATCCGTACGCGATCTCCTACCGGAGCGCTCTCCACTACTACGGGCTCACCGAACAGATCCCTACAACCGTCTTTGTCCAGACACCTGCACGCAAGAAGAGGAATCTGCTCGAAATTTTCGGCGTAAAATACCAGATCGTGCGGGTGAAAGCGGACAAGTTCTTCGGCTGCCGCAAGGACTGGATCGAGGAGACACCGGTCAGCATCACAGACAAGGAAAAGACGATCATCGACTGCCTCGACAAGCCCTACTATGCCGGGGGCATCATCGAAGTGGCAAAATCCTTAAAAAACAGTTCGCTGGATTACGAGCGTCTCACGGAATACGCGCTTAAGATTGATAATTTCGCCGTGGTGCGAAGGCGCGGGTACCTGTGCGAAAAGGCTGGCGTTCCGATCAATCTCCCGCAGCCACGCTCGAAAAAATACCTGCTCCTGGATCCCACGATGCCAAAAGAAGGAAAAAACGATCCGAGATGGCGACTCGTGATCAACAACGATTCCGTGCTGCCGGAGTCGTCTGAATGATCCCGGCCATTGAGATTAAGGAACGCGCCCGGGAGTTCGGAGTGCCCACCTCAACCATCGACAGGGATTATGCACAGAACTGGCTCCTTTCCGCACTGCGCCCAATCAATATGGCCCTGAAGGGAGGAACCGGCATCCGGAAAGTGTTCATCGAAAACTACCGGTTCTCCGACGACCTTGATTTTACCCTGATTGAGCCGGCCGGTGCTGACACGTTGCGGGCGACGGTTAGCGATGCAATCGTGCGGGCCCGTGAGGAGAGTGGCATCCTGTTCGAAGACGACCCCGGATTCCGGGCAACCAGGACCGGTTTTAAGGCAACGGTCCGGTTCCGGATCCTGAACCGGGGCTCGGCATCCCCAGTGAAAATCGACCTTGACCTGACCGGCCCGGATCAGGAGCAGATCCTTCTCCCGGTCAGCGAACGCCCGGTCTTCCACCCGTATTCCGACGGGCTCTCAGTAGCCGTGATCTCGTATGCGCTCGAAGAGATCATGGCAGAGAAGATCCGGTCGCTCTTCCAGCGGAGCCGTTCACGCGATCTCTATGATCTCGTGCAACTGGCGGACCAGGTGGACCGCCGGGATGTGAAATCCATTCTCCGCCGGAAATGCGATTCCAAAGGTGTTGTCGTAGACATGGCTGTGCTCGCAGGAAAGCGGGAGCACTTCAAAGCGCTGTGGCAGATTTCGTTAGGCCACCAGATGAGCGGGGTCCCGGATTTCGACGAGTCGTTTGAGAAAATGCTGGAGGAAATTGAAGGGTATTCGGAGAAATAATCCATTTCCGCCGGTATTTTTCTTATGAGTTACCATCGCGGCACACCAAGTGCAGCCTGTAATAGACTCTTGTGAGACGGATTGAGTTTCTTTTTAAAAAGGGCGGCTGGATATTTGAAATCATTCCGGCACGGTTCTGGCACATCGCGGCATGCCGGATTTTACCAGCGTTTGAAAAAACGCCCCAACCCATTCGTACCGGCCACCCCTCAGTGCCCTCAGTTCCGGCAATTGACGACGGCCTCGGAACCTATCCGGTCCCGGGTTCTGCCGATTTCGCATATGCCAACAGGAGGATGTCAATGAAAGAGAAAATTCTGTAAAATAGTTTTATATGGTATTATTCTATATAGTATGATAACGAATCGCTCGTGAAAATTGACAACCCGCTGGGTGCGGGAATCCTGGGCTGAACCGCGATTCGCCAGAGGTGTATAATGGACAAACAACAAGGAAAAAAGTTGATTATTGAATTGATGGAAATTTCAGAAGCCTGTTATCTCACTACGATCGATGACATGGGTTTCCCCCAGACGAGAGCCATGCTGAACCTGCGTAACTCCGAACACTATCCGAACCTGGTTCCACTTTTTAAGAAGCATAATAATGATCATCTCGTCTATTTCACTACCAATGCCTCTTCGCAGAAGATAAACCAGATAAAAAATAACCCGAAAGTTTCCGTGTACTACTCAAAACCCAGTGAATGGCGGGGTCTTATGCTTGGTGGTACGATTGAAATCGTAAAAGAGCAGACAATAAAAAAATCTCTCTGGCAGGATACCTGGACCATGTATTATCCCGGCGGTCCCACCGACGACGATTATACGATACTGAAATTAACGCCGGATGTATTGAAACTCTATCATCAGCTTGATTTCTTTACGTTACATCCGGAGTAAACTAAATGAAGGAACAACGACGCGGTGGATTTCTCATCGCGAAAATTCACCAGTTATCCGGACGGATTTTTTCCAGAATTTTAAAGCAACACAATATCAATGAGATCAATCCTGCACAGGGGCGAATCCTGTTTGTCTTATGGGAACATGACGAAATTCCCATCACAGAACTATCCAAAAAAACCCAGTTGGAAAAATCTACCCTTACCGCGATGCTGGATCGTCTGGAACATGACGGGTATATCCGGAGATTGGCATCGAAGGAAGACCGCCGGAAAACAATCATCAAAAGAACAGACAAGGATAAATCGTTTCAGCGGGAGTATTATCAAATCTCCGATGAGATGACTGCCCTTTTTTACAAGGATTTTTCAGAGACGGAGATTGACCGGTTCGAGGGATATCTCCAGAGAATACTGGACAATCTCCTGGCGCCGGGTGATGAGAGCAGGAAGGATTGAGATGCATTCATCTGAACCGCAGTTTCATGGGTTCACGAAAGACACCATCCGGTTCTTCGAAGAACTTGCAATGAATAATAATACAACGTGGTTTGCCACGAATAAGGACAGGTATACTCACCAGGTAATGAAGGAATTCCGGGAGTTGGCGGGATATTTGCATCCGGTGATAATGATAATCGATCCCCATCTGGAGACCCGGCCGGAGAAATCAATTTCACGGATATACCGGGATGTTCGGTTCTCCCACAACAAATCCCCGTATAAGACATCCATCTGGATTACGTATAAGCGGCCAACTCCAACTTGGCAGGATCATCCTTCGTATTTCTTTGAATTATCCGGCAATACCTACCGGTACGGCATGGGTTTTTATTCTGCAACGAGAACAACCATGGACCTCTTCCGGGAAAGTATCAATAAAAATCCGGGGATATTCCTGCGCACCTTCAATACGATCCTTGACGAAGGTTCGTTTGTTATTGAAGGGGATATGTACAAAAAGAGAATTCCCAATGATCTTCCGGAAGAGCTCCAGGTTTGGTATCAGCGAAAGAATATGTATCTGGTATGCAACAGGAAAATCGAAGACGACCTGTTTTCAGATACCGTATTTTTCACTCTGCAAAAGGGATTTGAAAGGCTGGCACCGTTTTATTATTTTTTGTGGGGATTATAAGGAAGGATCACATTGACATTCGTGCTCCCAACCTCCCTTCCTCCCGCCGCAATCCTATAGATGGGAGTGAGAAACCTGATCGGATCCCCACATCATTATCCCCATAATAATTCCTAGATATTCAACTTTTTTCAGATGATATTGTGCCCGTCCCGTCCATTCCTGCAAACTTCTCAGTGCCCTCAATACTAGCAATTGACGACGGCCTCGGTACCAATCCGGGTCCGTCAATCGTACGAGAGGACGGGTCCGCACCACCATGCTTACGACCCGTCAGTACCGGCGCTGTTCAGTGCCCCCGGTTCCGGCAATTGACGACGGGTCCGGTACTAAACCGGTTACCGGGTCCGTTCAATCACTGAGAGGCCTAGGTCCGCCCCACACGCATGCTCAGGAATTCCTACCGGTGCGGCAGGGATCCCATCAGGGCATAGAAATATTCGGGCTGCCGGGTGGTGAAAAGCCCGTGCCAGGCTTCGAGTGTTGCAAGTGCCATGACATCCAGTCTCTTGAATACATGGTACGCGAAGTCTACCGGTGCAAGTCCGCTTGCGGTGATGAGATTGCCGTCAGTCACTGCGGGTTCGTTCACATAATGATTCTCGCCCCGGTAGTTAGGGCAGAACATTTTCAGGGCTGCAGGGTCGTTGCTGGTGTGCGGGCGTTTGTCCAGCAGGCCGGCGTTTGCAAGGCCAATCGTCGCACCGCAGATCGCAGCGACAAGTATTCCTTCATCAAGCAACCGGCCTGCCACCTTGAGCGCGGGCGCCTGTGCCGGATCAAGCCAGGTATCTGCTCCCGGCAGAACGAGCACGTCGCCCGGGACTGGGTGGATATCTCTTATGAGGACTTCCGGAGTCAAATGCAGCCCGCCCATAGTAGTGACGGGGTCTGAGGTACTGCCGCATAGTACAACGGAATACCTGAGTGCCGGATCTTTCAGATACCGTCCGGAGCGAAGCTCGGCTATAACATGGCCCGGCTCCCAGTCGGACAGGGTATCGAGAATATAAAGATAGAGTGTGCGCATGATTCACCGTAATAGATAATAGGGCGGGATTGAGATATCACTGCTCTTTTTGTTTCATTCTCCATGCGCTTCTCAGTGCCTTTAGTTCCGGTAATTGACGGTGGCCCCATAACAATCCGGTTCCGGGTCTGCCAATCAATGATAGATCAGATCCATCCCATACGCCACCGGCACATGACGCGAGTGAGCCCAACCGGCAGAATCCGGATACCCGCAAGCTCGCAACCCCACTATCCCAGTGCAAATGAGGGGGTCCGGGGTTCCCGGACAGACCTCCAAAACAGGCCTTCTTTTCATTAAGTGAGGGTCAGGCAGACCCGAACAAGTCGAAGACTGCATCTCCTCCTGTCAGATATTCCCTGTTGGTCATATCTGACATCCAGAAAAACCCTGTTTTTTCCGTTATACCCATGCTACACCCCTTCGCCCGTTCAGTTTCGCCTCCCATAAGCGTACAAAAGCGTTTTATAGCGCCAATTAAAACTCCCCGTTTGCTCTGAATCGCGCGTAAATGGCGTATCCTAAAAAAATGTGCCGGAATGCACTCATTTCTGCAAGTGATGGTTTGGAAACACCTCCCGTGAGGGTAATCGGAGCCCTTACAGGGCCCGGATTGGGAGACCAGAGATACGGTCTCAAGGTATAACTGAAAAAAAGAGATTACTTGTTGTCTTCCGACGTGAAACCCGTATCCCTATCAGGAGAGGACTCCTCCCCGGCAGGTTCCGAAGTGATAATGGGAAGCTCTGCCCGGGGGGTCCAGGTGCCGTCAGATTGGATCTCGATGATGGAGTCGTGGCGGATCAAAAAGAACTGCCATGTCCCGTTAGGATGACGGACCCAGAACTCCCGTGCCGTGACCACGGTCAGCGGGACCCGGTGTACGTGCGCGATCTCGCGCTGGTACTGGTGAAGGACCTCAACCGGCCAAGAAAACTTGGTCAGCGACCGCTTTACCTTGACAAAGATTGTACGGTGCTTTTCGAATATGATCAGGTCGAACGAATCGCCCCGCTTGCCGGGAACGAACCGTACTTCTCCGCGCCGGTCGGCAATCACCTCGGACTCAGCCAGTGCTTTACTTGGAACCTTTCCCCTTGTCATTCTCCGCCCCCTTCACTGGTCCGTCCTTCTTCGAGATCCCCCACACGGGATGCAAGATCATTAATCTTGTAAAAGATCTCCTCATTCATCCGGTCCTGCCGCTCCATCAGGGAGCAGACAAGATCCCGTGCAGCTGCTTCGAACTTCACGTACGGGATCTCGGCATCTTTGCCATAGATATCCGACATGGTCATGCGCCGACGTACACTTTTTGGTTGACGCGGATGTGCGATACTCTGCCCCCTCAGGGCAGTCACCCGCTCGACAAGACGCGGAGTGGCTCCTTTACGAGATTCACCCGCACCCGTGGAATTCAGTCCGGTTCCCCGTTCGCCGGACCCTGTCGGGCCCGGTTTTTTGTTCTCTTCATCGTTTGCAAAATTTTCTTTCATGCTTGCCGAATAACAGAGCGGGATTACTCCCGCCCCGTCTTCTCGGAACCGGACTTGAAATTTTCACTTCATCCGGCTCGAGCCACTACTACCCTTTCGGGTGTCAGCTAAGAATAGATGTAGAATTCAG